>Ga0256829_1000811_pt1 | contig 28327 bp, 26 predicted proteins | sample 131447metaG_FD_185979 | JGI IMG/M metagenome (GOLD analysis project Ga0256829, IMG submission 185979) | Hydrothermal vent microbial communities from Lau Basin, Pacific Ocean - 131-447 | ecosystem: Environmental > Aquatic > Marine > Hydrothermal vents | place: Pacific Ocean: Lau Basin | collected... | reverse complement strand
TGCAATTGCCGCTTTATCAGTATTGCCAATTATTGGAAATAAATTTGTTGCAGGTACAATAAAATTAAAAGTTGCCAACTTAGAACAATTTGGTTTTGGTGTAGAAAAATCTTCGAGTGAATCTAGCTATTTATCTTCTAAAAAACATTTTGAATTTTTGCTCAAAGATGCAGATAAATTTGCAAAGTATCTCAACAAATATTCAGACAAGCAAATACCAATGTATGTCAATGCAGCCCTAGAGGGTGTCTTGATCGGTGTAGATATTCAATATAGCAACATCCCTTTTACAAAGGCGATTTCAATAGACATTTACCCTTTAGCCTTGTCTTCTAAAATGGCAGAGGATATTCAAAAGAACGACAAAAATGTCTATACGCATATAAAAAATATTTTAAAATCCAAGGGTATCTTATACCATATCAATTATAATGTAGCAAGTGAAAATTTTGATGGTTATTTAAAAGATGTAGATGAGTCTTTTCATTTGAAAAATGGGGCCCAGTTGCAATTTAAATTGCAAAAAGCAAACTATAAAGGAAACGGAGAGCTTATTGCTCCAAAGATGCTTATTGCAAATATTAAAACTATTGACTTGAGCATTGTAGATAAGAACGGAAAAATGAACTTTGCATTATCATCTCTGCATACCTCTTCTAATTTTAATTCTCATACAACGTATGTAAGTAGTGCTTCATTAGGCTCATTAGAGATGAATATTATGAGTAACAGAGAAAATATCACGGTATCAGCAAAAGATATGCAAGCAAACGCTTCTTCAAATGACCAAGGTGAGAAAGCAGAATTTAATGCTAAATCTTCTATCAAATCACTTGCCATACAATCGAATAAAGGAAGAGCAGATTTTAAAGATTTTTCTTATGATATCGCGCTCAATGGTTTAGATAAACAAGCCTTAGAAAAAATACGCGTTTTAGCTTTAAAAGCAGATGCAAATACAAACCGACAGATTCAAGAAGCAATACAAAAGTCCATTATAGAGCTATTCGCTCAAGGGATGCAGATAAAAATTGCAGACCTCTCTTTACAAAAGGCACTCCTCAATAACAAAGAAGATTTGGGTGGTTTTGATGTGAAAATGGATGTGAATGTTAAAAAAGATCTGGCATTGGCTTCAAAAATACAAACATCACCTATGTTACTCGCTCAAAATGTGGACATGACACTACATCTTAAGCTCTCAGAGCCTATGTATGCAAAATTTACACAAAATCAGCCAATGGCAAAAATGCTGCAGCAGTTTATTAAAAAAGATGGAGACAAAATTATTTTTGATATACTCTTTAAAGATGCTGCTTTAACAGTCAACGGAAAAGCGCTTAGATAGAGATGAAATATCTTTTTTTACTGCTCATAAGTTTACAGCTTTTTGCATCGACACTGCAGTTGGCAACATCTGCAAACCCGTCACGACTTAACCCGATTCTGGCAACAGATTCCTCTTCATCAGAGATAACGGGCTTTATATTTAACGGGCTTGTGAAATATGACAAAGATTCCAAAGAGATCATCGGAGATTTGGCAAAGAAGTTCTATTTTAAGAATGATACGACCTTGATATTTGAGCTGCATGAGGGTGTTAAGTGGCATGACGGCAAGCCTTTTAGTGCCGAGGATGTACTCTTTACCTACCAAACACTCATCTCCGACAAGATAGCTTCGCCTTACAGCTCGGGATTTCGTTTTGTTAAAGATGTGAAAGTCTTGAATGAGCATACAATAGAAGTAGATTACAAAAAACCTTACTTTAAAGCCTTAGAGACTTGGATGATGGGCATACTTCCCAAGCATATTTTAAAAGATGAAAAAAATCTGATGAACTCGAGTTTCAATACTCATCCAATCGGTACAGGCCCTTACAGGCTCACGCAGCTTGAATTTTCTAAAAATATTGAACTCACAGCCTTTAATGAGTACTTTGAAGGACGACCGAAAATTGACAAGATCTCTTTTCATGTCATAGCCGATCCGATGACACGGCTTTTGATGCTCAAAAATGGTGAACTTGACATTGGCAGCATCGAGCCGCTTGTCATGGAACGCCAACTCAAACGTGATTTTTTTGAGAAATTCAACATATATGAAAAGATATCTCTCTCTTACACCTACTTAGGATTTAATCTGCGTGAGAAGAAGTTTCAAGACCCGCGTGTGCGTGAGGCGCTCTCTTTGGCAGTTAACAGAGAAGAGTTGCTTGACATTCTCTTTTTTAAACATGCAAAAGTCTGTACAGGTCCTTTTCTTCCGGGAAGTAATGCTTTTAATCCTGATGTCAAAGCACCCAAACAAAACATCAAACGAGCAACAGAGCTGCTGCGTGAGGCAGGCTATGATGCAAAACATCCTTTTACTTTTGAGATAGCAACATCCAACTCAAGTTCCATTCGTCCCTATGCGGCAGAGATACTGCAGTATCAGCTTCAAAAAGCGGGCGTTGTGGTGAAGCTGCGTGTGATGGAGTGGCAGGCCTTTTTAAATATGGTGGTTTTCCCGCATAAGTTCGATGCGGTACTTTTGGGTTGGGGACTCTCGCCGACACCCGATCCTTATCTTTTTTGGGACAGTGCAAGTGACAAAAAAGGTGGTTTTAATCTTGTAGGCTACCATAATAAAAAAATGGACGCTCTCATAGAAAAATCACAATCTATTATAGACAAAGAGAAGCTTGGTAAAATGTGGCGTGAGATGTTTACCATCATCACACACGATAACCCCTATCTCTTTTTATACATTCCAAACTCCATCACAGCAGTCAATAAAAAGATTAAAAACATTCAGCCCGCACTTGGCGGTATCTGGCATAACTACATTTCATGGGAGAAATAGTGATACTACTTTTTGATTTAGACGGTACATTGATAGACTCGACAGAAGCAATACTGGAGAGCTTTCATCATGCTTTTGATTTTTATAACTATGGGTATCCGGATGATGAGGCCATTAAAGCGCTTATTGGACATCCGCTTGATTATATGTTCGCACATTTAGGCGTAAAAGAGGAAAAGGTCTGGGATTTTGTCAAAACATATAAAGAACATTATAGGGACATATCAACACAAAAGACAGTGCTGCTACCACATGCAAAAGAAGCGGTGGAGCTTGCAGCAACTTTTGCCAAGCTGGGTGTTGTGACGACAAAAACAGGAAAATATTCACAAGTGCTGATGGAGTATTTTGGAGTGATAGATAAGTTTGATGTGCTCATAGGAAGAGAGCATGTAGAGCATCCAAAGCCTAACGCAGAGCCTATTTTAAAGGCTTTAGAAGCTTTTGATAGAGAAGATAAAGAGGTCTGGATGATAGGCGATACTCAAATGGATCTTGTTGCAGCCGATGCAGCAGGCATAAATTCCATCGCTGTTTTAAGCGGATATGACTCACGTGATACACTGCAAAAATTTACTGATGTTATTTTTGATGATGCATATGAGGCTGTAAAGTGGCTGAAAAGTAGAAAATTATCACATAATGCGCTGACATTATAATCTATATTATATCATCAAGCTATATTTAAGTGCCGTTTACCTAAAATACAGATAAATAGAATTGATAGAAAATACTTAAATATTTCTTGAAAAAAGAGAAGGAGAATTTATGCTAGAAATTAGATGGCATAGTCGTGCGGGCCAGGGGGCTGTAACAGGTGCTAAAGGTTTGGCAGACGTTATTTCCACAACTGGAAAACAGGTGCAAGCGTTTGCATTCTATGGTTCGGCGAAGCGTGGAGCTGCAATGACTGCATATAACCGCGTAGATGATAAGGTAATTATGAATCACGAAAAATACATGGAACCAGACTATGTTTTTGTTATTGATCCTGCTCTAGTATATACATCTGATGTAACAGTCAATGGAAAAGAAAATACAAAATATATTATCACAACACACATGAATACAGAAGAGCTTATTGCTTCTCAGCCAAAACTTGAAGGCAAAGAAGTTTACACTGTTAATTGTATTAAAATTGCTCAGGAGACTATTGGTCGTCCTATTCCAAATACACCGATGCTTGGGGCATTTATGAAGATATCTGGAATGTATGATATAGAATTTTTTAAAGAGAGTATGCAGAGAATTCTTGCAAAATTACCTCAAAAAATTGTTGACGCGAATATGATTGCTATTCAGCGTGCATATGATGAAGTGAAATAAGGAGCTGATGATGGCAAACAAAGGTTGGGATGAATTTGAAATCGGAGCAATGCTTCGTACTTTTGAAGGTGAAGCAGGCGATATTGCAGCAACACTTCAAGAAGACCGTAATTATACACAAAACAGTTCTTTTACCGCTTCTGTAGCAGACTGGAGAATTGAAAAGCCGGTTTTTAATAAAGATTACTGTATTGATTGTCAATTTTGCTGGATTTACTGTCCGGATATTTCAATTATTTCAAGAGACAAAAAGATGATTGGTATAGATATGGATCACTGTAAAGGGTGTGGTATCTGTGTTGAGGTTTGTCCAACAAATCCAAAATCACTGTTAATGTTCCCAGAACTTGCAGATGAAGAGACAGAAATTGCTCAGTGGCCGAGCAAAGAAGAGAAGGAGAAATAGATGGCATTTGATAAAATGGAATTAAGAGATATCGAAGTATGGGATGGAAACTTCGCAGCGGCACAAGCCTTGCGACAGTGTCAGGTAGATGTTGTATCTGCATACCCAATTACGCCATCAACTCCAATTGTTGAGGGCTATGCAAAATTCAAGTCCGACAATTATGTTGAAGGTGAATTTGTAATGGTTGAGTCTGAGCATGCTGCAATGAGTGGCTGTATCGGTGCTGCTGCTGCAGGTGGACGTGTTGCAACTGCGACATCTTCACAAGGTTTGGCACTTATGTCTGAAACACTTTACCAGGCTTCTGGTATGCGTTTACCAATTGTACTTAACATTGTAAACCGTGCGCTTGCTGCACCTCTTAATGTAAATGGTGATCACTCAGATATGTACATGGTACGTGACAGTGGTTGGATTCAGTTTGATGCTTTTTCACCTCAAGAAGCATATGATTTAAACTTTATTGCTTTTAAAGTGGCAGAAGATCATGATGTAAGAATTCCTGCAATTGTAAATCAAGATGGTTTTATGACTTCGCATACTGCACAGGGTGTGCATACTATGGATGATGACACTGCGTTTGGTTTTGTTGGTGCGTATAAACCGATGAATGATATGCTTGATTTTGAACATCCAGTTACACATGGTGTCCAGACTGAAGAAGATTGGCACTTTGAGCATAAAGCACGTCAACACAATGATATGATGACAATCGTTCCAGGTAAAATCGATGAAGCATTTGCAGCATTTGAAAAACTGACAGGACGTAAATATAATCAAATAGAGAAGTATGATATGGATGATGCTGATGTAGCGGTTGTTTGTATGGGTACTTCAGTGGAAACAGCTCGTGAAGTTGCACTTGAGATGAGAGAAAAAGGAATTAAAGCAGGTGTTGTAGGTATTCGCGTATTGAGACCTTTTCCTTTTATGGCAATGGCGGACGCATTAAAAGATGTGAAAGCAGTTGCTTCACTCGATCGTTCAGCTCCAGGCGGAGCTGCCGGTGCACTTTTCAATGAAATCGCTGGTTGTCTATTTAACACAGATTCTAAAATGCTTCTTTCTGGATACATTTATGGTCTTGGTGGTCGTGACTTGACAAAAAAACATTTAGTCGATCTTTATACTGAGCTTCAAGCAAATGCTGATGCTGGTAAAGTACTTACACAACAACAACAGTTTATCGGTGTTCGTGGGCCGAAACTAGCTTATTTATAGGAAATTAGTATGAGTGAAATGAAAAAAATTAAAAACTTAAAAGAGTTTTCAACATCAGCAGATAGATTTGAAGGTGCAAACCTTCTTTGCCCTGGTTGTGCTCACTCTATCATTGTGCGTGAAGTATTAAATGCTACGAATGATGATTTGGTTCTTGCAGCTTCTACGGGATGTCTTGAAGTGTGTACAGCTGTTTATCCATATACATCTTGGGATGCTTCTTGGATTCATATCGGTTTTGAGAATGGTTCGACTGCAGTTGCAGGTGCTGAAGCAATGTATAAAGCACTTAAAACAAAAGGCCGTCTGAAGCAACCTGACCGTAATCCTAAGTTTGTTGCTTTTGGTGGTGATGGTGCATCTTATGACATCGGTTTTCAGTGGATTTCTGGATGTATGGAAAGAAACCATGACATGATGTATGTTGTACTTGACAATGAAGTCTATGCAAATACGGGTGGACAACGTTCATCTTCTACACCAATTGGTGCAAGTGCTACGACAACACCGGCAGGATCAATCTCTTATGGTGAGACAAGAAACAAAAAAGATATGATGGGAATCATGGCTGCACATAACATTCCATATGCGGCACAGGTTGCTCCAAACAAATGGAAAGATATGGTGAAAAAAATCCAAAAAGGTTTTGCAACTGAGGGTGCGGTATTTATAAATGCGGTATCTCCATGTACTACTGAGTGGAAATTTGATCCTAAAGATACTATGCACATAACGGATTTAGCAACAGATACATTGGTATTTCCACTGTATGAAATTATTGACGGACATGAGTTAAACATTACTTATCGTCCTAAAAATGTTGTACCTGTTGAAGAATACCTTGCAGCACAGGGACGTTTTAGACACCTGTTTAAAGATCAGTACAAGTACTTGATTAAAGAGTGGCAAGAGCGTGTAGACGCAAACTGGGCCTACTTGAACCGCCGTGAAGAAGCTCGCGTTTAGCGAAGTTCTAGCTTCACAGCATCTTGCACTTTGGGAGTCATCGGCAGACTATAAGTCTAGCCTCAAACTCCCAAAGCACAATCTACAGCAAATCTAAAACTTCTTTGTCTTGGTGTTGTTCTTCTTTATTTTTCTTTTTTATTAATAACCAAAAATTTCTTCTACTGTTCTAACTTTTATTAATTGATTATAATTGTATTCCTTGATATATATTAAGCCCTTACTAGGTACATTTCCGATACAATATACAATATACAATATACAATATACAATATACAATATACAATATAAGAGTAATAATGAAATTATTTTTCCTATTTATAATGACTTTTTCTACATTGTTATCTGCGTACAACATTGATCAGATGCTTGATTTGTACCGCAAAGACAGCGACCTTTCCAACAAAACAAAAAATGAATCCTTAGGGCACTTAACGGTCTATACCCGCGATGATATCGAGAGAATGCAGGCGCATAACTTAGGAGAATTACTCAACTCTCTGAGATCTTTTCGTTATGATGAGAATCTTTTTGGTATGCCAGATGTTTTACATACAGATCCTGGAATGTATGCAAGCGATGTTGTGAAAATCTTTATTAATGACCATGAAATTACATCTGCTTTTACGGGAAGTGGACTATTTATATATGGTAATATTGACCTAGGATTTGTTGACCATGTAGAAATATATGAGGGCAGTACATCAACTTATGTTAACTCTGAGCCTTCAATCGTTACAATCAAACTCTATTCTAAGGACCCAGCACGGGAACTTGGGGCTAATATTCAGGCATATGCCGGTTCAAGAGGAACAAATCATGAAAATGTTTCATACTCTTCTGCTTCTGAGGATTTAAAATATTATGTTTATGCAAGTCGTAGTGATATAGATAGGACACATTATGTGCATGATGGTTATAATCTCTCAAGGGATTATAAAAACAGCCATGCGCTGATGACGGTTGATTATAAAAAGATTAAAATGGGCGCTGAATACATTGACCATAAGATGGATCCGTTCTTGTCACTAAGCATGTTCGCAACACCCAAAAATGGTGATATAAGTTATAAGCTCAAAAGAGTAAGTGCGACAACGACTTTTTTACAAGATGATTCATTAAAACTTTCTCTCTCTTTTATACGAATCAATGAAAATCTCAATCTTAATATGGTTGGAACACGTTGGACAACAAACCCTTTAGCGCTTTTTTTATCACAAGATAGCTTAGTCTCTGAGAGTACAGATGATGTTTACAATGTAAAACTTGAAAAAAAGCTTGCCTATAAAGCAAATCATTTCATTATAGGCTCTGAGTATGTTAAAAAGTCAATGCATGATACAAAAACATACAATAATGGTGTATTGTCTACATCACCAACTTTAATAGATAACTCTATTCTCTCTTTTTATCTGCAGGATGATTATGCTCTGAGCGCAAATCAAATAGTGACTGCCTCTGTAAAACACAATGATTATCACAGCAAATCAGAGATAACACAGCGTAACTTTGATACTTTGCAGACTCGTTTGGGGTACATAGCTACTTCAAAAAGTAGTAGTTTTAAAGCATTTGCATCTCAAATGCAGCTGCCGACAGAGCAGTATGTACTGACATCCGTTCCCAATGCGGAAATAGAAGTGCTGCGTATAAGAGATGTTTCGGCTGAATACAGTAAAAACATTGAGAATCATACAATAGGCACATGTTTAGAGTATATTCAAAATGAAAATTCTCAAATAATGATTGCGCAGGGTGCTGCAAACTATTATAATAATTACAGTGCAAGTGTGAAGTATGATTATAAATTTAATCTCTTTAATAATCTCAAATCAATGGTGTATCTCAATAAATATATTAATCCGGTAACATTTGCAACAGAGACAGTAAATGGTGCTTTTGTACGACTTCTTAATACGTGGAGACGATTTGATATTTATAATGAAGCTGATTATTATCGGGTAAAAAAATCACCTATTAATGGTATTAATTATAATGTTGGTATTCGCTATAAGGCTACTGATTCGCTCATTTTCTCTGCGAAAGGGACAAATGTATTTAACACTGCTGCAAAAAGCAGATACAGTTATGTGCAAATGAATGGTTTTGTTCCTGAAGAAAAATCACTCTATATCTCTCCAATCGACAGAACTTTCACAGTCGGAATGGAGTATAGCTTTTGAAAACAGTCACTCTTTTTTTACTCTTAATACTATCTAGCAACATATCTGCTTCAGACTCCCATTGGGAAGCATTGATTTTAGAGAAAATGTTGGCGAGTATGACACATAAAAAAGAGATAACAATTTATTCTCAAGATAAACATTTAGAGAAGATATACCAAGATATGGATAGAGTTCGCAAAACAGATGATTGCGAAAAAGCAGATTTTGTGCTTGCTCATGTTGGAGTAAAAACGTCGTGCAAAAAACCGGAGATCGTTTTTAATTATGGTAATTACAAGGCTAATGCAAATGCTGTCGGTCTCTTTTTCTGGCAAAAAGGACGTCCGACAATTCGATTTTCATCTAAACGTCTACAGCAGTTTGGATTACAGGTAGAAGGGGAGTTGTCAAAATTTGTCTCATCAAAAAACTAATGCTTTAGTGAATAAAAAACTAATTCAATTGATTGTTTTAGTTCTTATTATCATATCTGTCTCATTTGTCTCTTACAAGGAGTATAAAAATACTTTAAAAGAGACAACGAATAAACTAAATGAGAAGATAATTAATTTTCACTTTGAGACTTTTGCAGCGCTTTCAAAGATATACTTAAAAGATACACAGAATCACTTTGTGCAGGAAGTAGAAAAAAACAGAGAATTACGTAACAACTTTGAAGATATGCTGCGATTGATTAAGATATCGACTATACAAAACCTCTTTGTTATTACTAGAGACAGCGATAAAAATTACTCTTTTTTATTGGACAGCGACACAAATTCTACAACACGGTCAAATATGTCAGAACCATTTAATCCTCTTGGTGACTTTTGGAACAAGTGCTATGATCTGAAAAAGCCTCAGGTTTTTCATCATAAAAACAGTAAAGATTTATGGATCACTATAGCATACCCAATAGTTCAAAACAATCGTACTGTTGCATTGATAGGTGCAGACATCTCACATAATTTAGATGTAAATATACAAACAAAACTACAAAACTTCAGTAGTTTCTTTTTATGGATGCTTTTTCTAAGTGCCCTGTGGTTTATAGTTTTGTATCTTGCAACACTTTATTTTAGAAAAAAGGTTTATGAAGGTTACAGTGATCCTTTAACAGAGGTCTATAACAGAAAGTATCTATATGAGATTCTTATGAAAAAACTTTCACGGGAGTATCAGCTTTTTATGGTTGATATTGACTTTTTCAAAAAAGTGAATGATACATATGGACATGATGCCGGTGATGCTATACTTCAAGAAGTTTCTCAGCGACTCAACAATTTGATGCGTGATGAAGATTCTTTAATTCGTTATGGAGGAGAAGAGTTTTTAATATATACAACTCAATTAAATCCAAAACAGTGTAGTGAGTTTGCAAATCGTCTGAGAGAAAATGTAAAAGAAAAACCTATTGTTTATAAAGATATACTGTGTGAAATTACTGTTTCTATTGGCTGTAATCCATACGGAACTAAAAATGAATCATTTACTGAAATACTTAAAAAAGCGGATGAAGCATTATATGCGGCAAAAGTCTCTGGAAGAGATTGTGTAAAAGTAGCAGAGTAAGCTAACTTTTTTCTTTCAATCTTATTAAATCAAAATTTGATAAAATACAGCTAATACATTAGAAATAAAATTAAGGATATTTACTTATGCCATTACTAGACTCATTTACAGTTGACCATACAATTATGCCTGCTCCGGCAGTTCGCCGTGCGAAGGGAATGAAATCTCCATGTGGTGATGATATCACCGTTTTTGATTTGCGTTTTTACAAACCAAACAAAGATAAGATGGATGGACGTGGAATCCACACTTTAGAGCATCTTTTTGCCGGCTTTATGCGAGAGCACCTAAACTCTAAAAAGGTTGAGATCATTGACATCTCTCCTATGGGTTGTCGAACAGGTTTTTATATGTCAGTTCTTGGAACACCATCTGAGAAAAAAGTGGCAAAAGCATGGAAGCAATCTATGCAAGATGTCCTGAAGGTCAAAAGCAAAAAAGATATTCCAGAACTGAACATTTACCAGTGTGGAACATACAAAATGCACTCCCTTAAAAATGCCAAAAAAATCGCTTCAGATATTCTCAGCCATACAATAGGTATCATGGACAATGAAAAGATAAAACTTTCTAAGAAAAAATTAAAAGAGATAAACGGTTAATGCTGCTTGTTGTACCAATGGACTCTACAGATGTCCAAGAAGCAAAGATTACACCGGTCTTAGAAGCTAAAACATGGGCAGAGTTACGCATAGAAGAGGGAGAACTTGTGGAAGTTCTTCACGCAGATGCCTATGATGCTTTTGAAGCATGGCCGGGAGCTGTTGTTGTCAGTAATGATGGTGAGCCTGTCATGGATTTCATAAATATGTCTATGATAGTTCTCGTTGCCCATACACAAACAACGATTGATGAGATTGTAGAAGCTTACCTATTTCGTGAGCTCCACGATTTAGCCTATTAGTAAAGGTTTTGCATGGAGTTAAAACAGTTTTTAGAACTTTTTAACCCTCTGCCGGGTAACCACTACATTCAGATAACAACGGAAGTTGATGAAACAAGTGTCGCTTTGAATAAAATCATTCAAGAGGTAGATGGCGAGTTTCATTTAGCTGTTTATTCGCAAGAGGACTACGTGCTTCCTGCAGACCTACATGATGCTAAATTACAAGTAATCAATAAATTTAATACCCCTTTTAGAGCACTTCCAAGAGACAATGATATTGTCATTTTTAAAGATATCTTCTCACAACATACAAATCCTGAGATGCTGCTGCGAATTGCCTACACAACACTAGCAAACACAGCTGATATCATCATTATGGAAAAAAAGGGTATTATGGATATAGAAGTGACAAAAGAACTGCTAGAGAAGTTCGAGTTTCGTGCACCCAATGCCATAGATCTCCTTGATGAGTATGAGCTTATTATGGCAAAAAAGATGCACATGTGGGGGAATGGATTATAACTAATCTTCTGCCCCTTTATATTCTATCGAATCGATCTAAATCCATCACTTTATGCCATGCAGCTATAAAATCATCAATAAATTGCTCTTTTGTGTCATCTTGAGCATAAAATTCCGTTTGTGCTCTGAGTTGAGAGTTGGAACCAAAGATTAAATCTGCTCGTGTCGCTTTATATTTCATTTCACCGTTACTGTGTGATTTTCCTTCAAAAAGGCTTGATTCTTCATTTAACGGTCTCCATTCAATGTCCATATCTGTTAAATTGACAAAAAAATCATTACTAAGCGCTCCTATGTTGTCTGTTAAAACCCCATATGGATTTGCATTATAATTTACTCCAAGAACACGCATACCGCCAACTAAAACAGTCATCTCTGGAACACTCAGTGTCAACTGCTGTGCTTTATCGAGTAAGAGTTGTTCGGCAGGTACTTCACAACCAGTCTGTAGATAGTTTCTAAAAGCATCCCCTGTCGGCTCAAGGTAACTAAAACTATGTACATCAGTCTGCTCTTGTGTAGCATCATTTCTCCATGGCGTAAAAGGAACAGTTTTTTCATAGCCTCCTTTTTTTACAGCTTCTTCAAGAGCGGTATTTCCTGCTAAAATAATTATATCTGCCAATGAGATAGAACTCTCATGACGTGCATTAAACTCTTCTTGTATAGCTGTGAGTGCCTGTAAAACTTTTTGTAATTGTTGTGGTTCATTGACCTCCCATCCGTTTTGAGGGCTGAGTGCAACTCTTGCACCGTTGGCACCGCCTCTTTTGTCCGAGTTTCTAAATGTTGAAGCAGAGGACCAGGCTGTGTAGAGTAGCTGGGAGATGCTGAGAGAAGTGTTCAGAATTTTTGTTTTGAGCTCTTGAACCTCTTCATCATTGACAAGTGTGTAGTCTATGTTAGGAATTGGGTCTTGCCAAAGAAAATCATCTTGTGGTACTTCTGGCCCAAGGTAGCGTGACTTTGGACCCATATCTCGATGAGTCAACTTAAACCATGCCTTGGCAAAACTCTGAGCAAAGAGTTTTGGATCTTCTAAAAAGGAGCGTGAAATCTTTTCAAATTCAGGATCGAGTCTCAGAGCCAAATCTGTTGTAAACATAATAGTACTCTCTTTTTTACCTGCAATATGAGCATCAGGAGTTAAATCTTTTTCTTGCGGATTTATGGGTACCCATTGCCATGCGCCAGCAGGACTTTTTTGAAGGTTCCATTCATATTTAAAGAGTATTTCCAGGTAGCTGTTATCCCATTTTGTCGGTGTAGGTGTCCATGCACCCTCTAAGCCACTTGAAATTGTATCTGCCCCTTTAGCCTTGCCATAACTATTCTTCCAACCAAACCCTTGCTCCTCTAAAGGAGCTGCTTCCGGTTCAGGCCCTACATATTTCTCAGGGTTTGCAGCACCATGACTTTTGCCAAATGTATGTCCGCCGGCTATGAGTGCTATGGTTTCTGCATCACTCATTCCCATTCTTCTGAAACTCTCTCGGATGTCCTGTGCGGCAGCTAAGGCATTGGGTTCACCGTTTGGCCCTTCCGGGTTTACATAAATAAGTCCCATTTGCACAGCAGCTAATGGGTTATCAAGCCCGTTCTCTTTTGTGTGACGTTTATCTTGAAGCCATTCATTTTCATTTCCCCAGTAAATATCTTCTTCACCTTCCCAGATATCTTCACGACCTCCACCAAAACCATAGGTTTTAAACCCCATAGATTCCATGGCAACAGTGCCGGCTAGTATCATTAAGTCTGCCCAAGATATTTTATTGCCATATTTCTTTTTTACGGGCCACAAGAGACGGCGGGCTTTATCAAGATTGACATTGTCCGGCCAACTGTTTAGTGGAGCGAAACGCTGATTTCCTGTTGAAGCACCACCTCGTCCATCCATGATTCTGTAAGTACCGGCACTGTGCCATGCCATTCGGATAAAGAAAGGGCCATAGTGCCCATAATCTGCAGGCCACCACGCGACTGAATGTGTCATTAACTGCTCAAGATCTTTTTTTAGTTGCGTAAAATCAAGTTTTGTAAATGCTTCTTTATAAGATTCATCACTGTGTGTTGGCTTGAGTGCTGGAGGATTTTGCGTGAGAATTTTAAGATTTAATTGATTTGGCCACCATTTGGCAACTTCATTTTCACCTAGAAGAGTGTGTTTATATGCTTTCATTGTAGATCCTTTAGAGAAATATTTTACTTATGGAAAATATTTCTCTTCTAGTAGTATTGCAAAAATTAGCTTAAATAATAATTATTATCCTTTATTAAGATTTAAGAGAAGATGCTTTAGGGAAATTTTGACGAGTCTATGCTACAATTGTTCATATTAAGTGAAGGTCGTCTATGAAACTGCCAAAGATATCCATTAGTACAAATATTACGATAGCTTTTGGCCTTTTTTTTACTCTTTTTGCCTCTTTGTTTATATACCTTTCTTATTATTATGCACATAAACTTGCCCGTGAAGCAACACAGAATAATTTTACGCAATTAAGCCAAAGTATTAAATCTCATCTGGATGATAATTATGATGAAATAAATAATATAATGAGGATATTGTCACTTGATGCAAAAAGTTCTCTCCACGTAGAGGTTGATAGATTGCATCCTTTATATCCGGTAATGAAATATTTGCTCAAAGAACATCAATATCTGAATAAAATGTATGTTGTAGATAAGAATGACAATATGTTCGGGCTTATTGCCCTCAAAAGAGTAGATGCATCTAAGCAGCTTTTTCATGCGCCAAAAACAGCACAATATCTTGCTATTATTACTATAAAAGGTGTAACACATTACCTGTTCTTGGACAATAGTGGCAAGGTGCTTGCAAAGCGAAAAGTGCCTAGCACTTTTACACCGCAAACACAGCCTTGGTATGCAAACGTAAAGCAACAAGATACAATGCTGTTTACGAAACCTTACATCTTGGCACATTCAAAGCGCTTAGGCCTTAGCTTTGCAAAAAAAATGGGACACAATATTTTTGGTATCGATATGAACTTAGCAAGTTTGAACAATTATCTTGCACATTTGACCTCTAAAAATATTCGTATCCTTTTATATAACGATGCAGTTAAAAGTGTGTATGCAAGTTCCTCGAAACTGCAATTAACAAAGTTGCCACAGGGCTTACAAAATATTATTGATCGTAAAATATTTGACACAATCGTGGACTTTGAACTGCAAGGTAAAAAATATTATCTGTTAATTACCCGTTCGCCATTTATCGATCATGATCTTATTATTAGTTATATTCCTCAAAAAGTGATACTACAACCCTATATCAAGCAGATTGAAGAGATGTCTGCTTATATAGTGGCTATTATCATACTTTCTATTCCTCTTATCACCGTGTTTAGTCGTCTTTTGCGTAAACCAATCATGAAACTCATTCGTGAGAATGAGATGATAAAACAGAGAAAATTTGATGCGGTAAAACGTATAGACACCTTCATCAAAGAGTTCGATGAACTCTCAGAGTCACAATACGAGATGGCGCATGAAATTTGTGCTTATCAAAAATCACAAGAGGAGCTTTTAAACTCCATTATTAAACTTATCGCCGAAGCCATTGATGCAAAATCTCTTTATACAGGAGAGCATTGTAAACGGGTGCCGGAAATTGCTAAAATGCTTTTAGACAGAGCCAATGAAGATGAGACGATATTTAAAGATTTTCACTTTGAGGGTGCAGATAATTACAGAGCCTTTGAGATAGGCTCTTGGCTGCATGACTGCGGGAAGCTTACGACTCCGGAATATGTGATGGATAAGTCTACAAAACTTGAAACCATCTACAATCGTATTCATGAGATTCGGACTCGTTTTGAAGTACTGCTGCGTGATGCCAAGATTCATGAGTATGAAGTGCTTTTAGCAGGCGGGGAGAGAGAAAAAGCAAATGCAGCCTATGAAGCGACAAAAAAAGAGCTAATGGAAGAGTTTACTCTTGTCGCTAAGCTAAACATAGGCAGTGAATTTATGGATGCAACAGAGAAAGAGCAGATAGAAAAAATTGCTTCGCGAGAGTGGGTAAGAAATTTTGACAACACTCTTGGACTCTCGGAGGAGGAGAGAGAGCGTTTGCGTGAAGATGCTGTCACACTGCCGCAGCGTGAGAAAGTACTTGATGATAAAGCTTCGCACATCATTAAAAGAGTTAATTTTGACTATGAAGCTTATAAGAAAGAGGGCTTTAAACTTGAAGTGCCAGAGTATCAGTACAATCTTGGTGAAGTTTATAATCTCTGTGTAGAGAGAGGCACACTCAATGCAGAGGAGCGTTATAAAATTCAGGAGCATGTTATCATGACTATCAAGATGCTTGAGCAGATTCCTTTTCCAAAAGAGCTTCAAAATGTTCCAAAATATGCCGGAACGCATCATGAAACACTGATTGGTACGGGCTATCCTCGTAAACTCACAAAAGAGGAGTTGAGTATTCCAGAGCGTATTATGGCGGTTGCAGATATCTTTGAAGCGCTTACAGCTTCAGACAGACCCTATAAAAAGGCCAAAACACTTTCAGAGTCCCTGCGTATTATCTCCTTTATGGTCAAAGATGAATATATTGACAAAGATATTTTTATTCTCTTTTTGCGCTCAGGCATTTACCTTGAGTATGCGCATATACACCTGCGTGAGGAGCAGATAGATGCAGTCGATGTAGAAAAATTAATAGAGGAGATTTCATGAGTAGTTTTAATGATGAACTCCATGCCATGACGCTTAGTGAGGATGGCTCATACACAGCATACTCCAAAGAGTATGATGAGCATTACCACTCTACAAAAGACGGAGCGCTGAATGAATCACTGCTCAAGCATATTATTCCGGCATTTGAGCATGTACAAGAACGTGATGAAGTGAGTATACTCGATATCTGCTACGGGTTAGGGTTTAACACTTTGGCAACGATTTTATACTATCAGGAGCATGCTCCGCAAACAAAAGTGCGTATCTACTCACCCGAACTCGATGCCTCTTTGGTGAAATCACTGACAAACTTTAGCTATCCAAAAGCGTTTGAGCCTTTGCGTGAGATAATCAATGCAATCAGTGAAACGGGAGTCTATGAAGATGATAAATTATATATAGAAGTTTTTTTAGGAGATGCACGGGAGTATGTGAAAAAATTCAAGGGCACTTTTGACATAGTCTATCAGGATGCTTTCTCTCCTAGTACAAATCCCATTCTTTGGACAAAAGAGTATTTTAGCGATATAAAAAAAGCCATCAAAACGGATGGTATCCTTACAACATACTCAATTGCTTTGAAAACCCGCTTGGCACTGCATGAGAATGGATTTCATGTTTATTTGAACAAGGGTGAAAATTTTCGAAATGCAAGCCTTGCATCGCTTTTTGAGTTAGTGGATTATGAAGAAGTAGATATGCAGCATAAAATTTCCTGTAATTCTGATGTAAAAGCACTGAGTGATGATGATTTAGGAGTTGATTACCGCTAAAAACTCTTCACCGAACTGCTCATACTTTTTCATCCCAACCCCATTTACTTCGAGCATCTCTTCCTTGTTTGTCGGCATGTCATTTGCTAGATGTTTGAGTGTTTTGTCACTGAAGATGATGTAGGCCGGAACACCCATTTCACTTGCAAGTTCAGTTCGTTTCTCGCGGAGCTTCTCAAAAAGTTCTCTGTCAAAGTCAAACTCTTCAACCTGCCGTACGGCTTTTGCTTTTTTATCGACTTGAAGACGCGAAGATTTAATATCTACAAGTTTTTGAGATTTGAGAATTTCTATGGCATCTTGTGTGAGTTTGAGTGCTTTAAAATCTCCCATTGTGATGATCTTAAGCTCAAGCAAGCGTTCAATAATGACAAACCACTCTTTTTTACTCAGATGTCCGCCAATATCATAAACGGAGAGTTTGTCTGCATCATTTGCTAAAAGCTTTTGTTCCCGTGAACCTCGTAAGATATCGATGATGTAGTTCTTTCCAAAATTTTGCCCTGTTTTGTAGATGGTACTGAGCAGCATTTGTGCTTCTTTGGTGATGTCTTGACGTTTGTCATCGGCACTCAGGCAGTTGTCACATCTGTTTTGGCAGGCTTCAATATTATCATGAAAATAGTCCGCTATCTGTTTGTGAAAACATATCTCACCTGTTGCATATTTGTAGATGCTGTCTATTTTTGTATCAAGGTGATTTTTGTATACTTCGTCACTGATGTCTGTTAAAAATCTTTTATGTTGGGCGATATCGCCAGCATTAAAGAGTAACAGCGCTTCACTCTCTTCACCGTCACGCCCCGCACGCCCAATCTCCTGGTAATAGTTCTCCAGAGATTTTGGCAGACTCATATGCACGACAAAACGGATGTCACTTTTGTCTATGCCCATGCCAAAGGCGATGGTAGCTACCATGATATTCACCTTGTCATTGACAAAAATTCGAAAGTTCTGCTCTCGCTCTCGTGGGGGCATACCTGCGTGATAGGCAAGTGATTTGTATCCGCTTTGGTTTAAAAAAGTGCTGAGCTCTTCAGCTTTCTTGCGTGAGCTGACATAGATGATACCACTCTCATCCTGATGGCGCAGCAAAAAGTTTTTCAGTTGTGCCTGCCCATTGCCAATGCGTCTCTCTGCAGAGATAAAGATATTTTTACGAAAAACACTCCCTTTTAAAAGCAGAGGATTTTCAAGTCGTAGTTCACGCAGGATGTCATCGGTGACATTGTCTGTTGAGGTTGCTGTAAAAGCGGCGATACTTTTATTTGGAAAGTTTTGTTTGAGCTTTCCAAGCAGGCGGTAATCATTTCGAAATTCATGTCCCCACTGGCTGATACAGTGTGCTTCATCAATGACAAAAAAGTTGACCGGCAGGTTTTGTAGTATCTCAATAGTGTTGTTGGAGTTTAAACGTTCGGGTGAGAGGTAGAGAAATTTTAGTTGTCCGTTGTGTGCTTGCGTGAGGATATCATCTACTTCCTGATACGTTTGCGCAGAACTTATCATCGCAGCAGGAATCTTTTGTGCAAGGAGTGCAGCGACTTGATCTTGCATCAGCGCAATAAGTGGTGAGATAACAATTGTTATACCATCCATCATCATGGTCGGCAGTTGAAAAACAAGAGATTTCCCGCCGCCGGTTGGGAGTATCATAAGAAGATCCTGCCCCCGCAAAATAGCATCAACACCCTCTTCTTGCAAAGAGCGAAAACTGTTATGTCCGAAAATATCTTTTAAAACTTGATTTTTTATGATTTTGACCTAAAAAGAAGCAGAGATGGCATCGACTTCATCCCATGAAAGAGTATCTTTTGTATCTGTTTGGTGTTTGAGAATGTGCGCGATGTAGCGGGCAAACATATCTGTCTCTACATTGACACGGGAGCCTTTTTTGTAGTTCTTAAAAAGTGTCTCTTTCATTGTGTGGGGAATGATGGTAAGACGAAAACTTGTATCATTCACATCATTAACCGTTAGGCTCACGCCATCAATGGTGATTGAGCCTTTTGGCACGATGTAGGGGATGAATTGTTTATCTACTTTTATAAAAACATCATAAGAGTTACCACTGTTTTTTATCGCCTCCACTTCACCGACAGTGTCAACATGCCCTTGGACGATGTGCCCCTCAAATCTATCGCCCATAACCATAGCCGGCTCGATGTGAACTTCATTTTTGTAGTTCTCTATGGCAAGCAATTTTTGAGATTCGGGAGAGAGTTCTACACTAAAGCCGTCGTGATTGACTTCGATAACTGTCAGACATGCACCGTTAATAGCGATGGAATCGCCTAAAGCGGCTTTATACTGTGATTTGATAGTGAGCTTTGAGCCGATAAAACTTTTGACAGTAGCTACTTCTCGTATGAGTCCTGTGAACAAGTGTTTCCTTTGTTTTTATAAGTGTCTAAAAGACTATTTTACCATCTTCTTGAAGGTCGCGGATGATTTTTTTCGCTTTTTCGTGTCCGGCATAAGCAGCTTTACGACATAGGTCAAGCGCTTTGTCATTATCTGTTTCACAGCCTACACCCTGATCATACAGGAGTCCGAGATTGTACAGACCTTCGGGTACGCCTGCCTCTGCTGCGCGTGAGAAACAGATAAAACATTTCGCATCATCTTGCGCAACACCATGCCCCTCTTTATAGAGTGTTCCAAGGTTGTTAAAAGCTGCTGCGTGACCGCGTTTTGCCGCCTCTTCATACCAAAATGCCGCTTCTGAATAATTTTGCATACAGCCAAGTCCGCGCTCAAGCATAAGGCCGACTTCATATTGTGCCGGCGGTACTTCGCGGACAGCTGCTTCCATATGAAGTTCATGTGCTTTAAACATATCATGCTCTACGCCGCCCATTCCGTTTTCATATAAAATTGCAAGATTAAAAAGGGCATAAGGCTGTTTTGCTTCAGCCGCTTTTGTGTAGAGCTCAACTGTTTTTGCTTCATCAATCTCACAACCTTGTCCCATTTGGTGCATATAGCCTAAAGAGGCCATCGCATCCACATTGCCTTCTTGTGCTAATTGAGAGTAGAGCTCATAAGCTTTTTCATAATCCTGTGCATTGTATGCTGCATTTGCTTCTTGTATCATTTTTCCTCGTTCTCTGTTCTAATGTTTTGTCGAAAAACTGTTTGATTGCCTTTTGCGGCAGCTTTTGCTTTTCGTATTTTTTCTAGTAAATTTTCTTTCGTACTTAAGTGCTCGTCTCGGATTTTATGCTCATCACTGCCGTCAACAGCTGCATCGTAAACAAGCATCTGGGGAACATAATCTTTGAATAACTCTTTGCCCAACTTAAAAACCTCAATTAATTTACTTTATATTATGCAAATGATACTGAAAAATGATAAAATTCGCATTAAGATAATAGAAGTACAATTTAGAATTAATACTTCATAGAGGAGAGTTTGATTTTCTTCACGACTAGTAAATATTAAAAATGCAAAACTCGCTTCGCTCAAACAGTTGCATTTTTGCCTTTGGCACATATTTTCTATTCTAAAAATCAAAATCCTTACTTCAGTATTAGTTCTAAATTGTATGAATTGTGAGGGTATAAATGAATTATGATGTAATAGTAGTAGGTGGCGGTCACGCAGGTATTGAGGCCTCTTTATCTGCTGCTCGTATGGGAAATAGAACACTTTTGGTCTCAATGCTCGCTGAAAATGTGGGGGCAACTTCTTGTAATCCTGCTGTGGGTGGTTTGGCAAAAGGGCATTTGGTGCGTGAGATAGATGCACTTGGTGGTGAAATGGGTCTCATAACAGATGAGGCAGGGATTCAATTTCGAATTCTCAATCAGACAAAAGGTCCAGCCGTTCGTGGAAGCCGCGCGCAGATAGATATGGACAAATACCGTGTCATCGCGCGTAATACAGTTTTACATACACCAAAGCTCGATTTAGCACAAGATACAGTTGAATCTTTGATAGTTGAAGATGATGTCATCAAAGGTGTCAAAACAGCTCTTTTAAATGAGTACCATGCAAAAAAAGTCATCATAACAAGCGGAACTTTTTTAAACGGCATCATTCATGTCGGCGAAATTCAGCAAGTTGGTGGGCGTTTTGGGGAGCAGACAAGTGTCGGGCTCAGCGCTTCACTCAAAAATGACTGTAAGTTAAATATTGCCCGTTTGAAAACGGGAACATGTGCGCGTATTGACAGCTCTACAATTGATTTTTCTGTGATGGAAGAGCAGGGTGGGGACACACTTCCGAGTCCTTTCTCTTTTCGAACAGACAGAGAACTGTTTCGCAAAACGAAACAACAGCTACCTTGTTATATTGCCTATACGAATGAAGATACACACAGCATTATAGAGTCTAATTTCTACAGAGCACCGCTCTTTACAGGACAGATTGCAGGAAAATCACCGCGTTACTGTCCCTCAATTGAAGATAAGATAGACAAGTTTCCGGACAAAGATCGTCACCATCTCTTCATAGAACCCCAAACTGCTGACAATACGGAGTGTTACATCAATGGTATGAGTACATCACTGCCGCCTGATGTCCAGCGTGATATGATTCACTCTGTAAAAGGGATGGAAAATGCAAAAATTGTCCGTTACGGTTATGCCATAGAGTATGATTTTGTAGATCCGCGTGAGCTTAAACACTCGTTAGAGACAAAAAAAATCAAAGGACTCTACTGTGCAGGTCAGATCAATGGAACGACCGGCTACGAAGAAGCAGCAGCACAGGGAATTATGGCAGGCATAAATGCCTCTTTGTCACTGCAGGGTAAAGAAGCGCTGATATTGCGCCGTGATGAAGCTTACATAGGGGTTCTCATAGATGATCTTGTAACCAAAGGAACAAATGAGCCTTACAGAATGTTTACAAGCCGTGCAGAGTACAGACTGCTCCTGCGTGAGGAGAGTGCCGATACCCGTCTGGCGCAATATGGACATGAACTTGGGCTTATCTCTGATGCAGTATATGAAAAAGTCAAAATCAAAAAAGAGCAGATAATATATGGTGCGCAGTTGCTTGAAGATACGAAATTTACTCCAAATAAAGAGTTCAATGCCCTCTTAGAATCAATGGATGAAGCACCCATAAAAGATGTCTCGACAGCGCAGCAGCTTGTTGCAAGAAAGAGTTTTGATATCGAAAAAATGCTTACAATCGTTCCGGAACTCTCCAAGTTTGATGATTACATTAAAGAGGAGATTTTAGTCGAGGGAAAATATGCCCGTTACATCGACAAGCAGTCCCAAGAGATAGAACGCATGAAGAAATACCTGAAGATAAAAATCCCTGAAGGTTTTGATTTTACAGGTGTGAGCGGACTCTCTAAAGAGGTGCAGGAAAAGCTTGCTGCTTTTTCCCCGCCGACGCTGCAGGCTGCTATGAACATATCAGGCATTACACCGGCAGCCATTGAGATACTGCATATTTATATAAAAATGGCGCAAAAGAGTAAGAAAGCGGCTCAAAAGGAGGCGTAAATGCTGATGAATTTTACAAAGATCACTCTTGTCTTAGCAGGGCTTGCGGGCTCGGTTCTTTTTGGGAATGTAGATGATTTTGAGAGAAGTCAAGTAGGTAAAACTCCACAAGGATGGGAGTGCTCGAAAAGATATGCTCAAAAGTGGGCAGTTGAGCTCAACAAAGAAAAAACATCTTATATTCTCAGCCTCCTTAAAACAGATGCTTATGGTTCAGACTTTAATACCTGTTATAAAAAGATGAATTTTCTTAATGGTAATATTAGTGTGAAATTTCGAGCGAATTCCGGAGAAGGAGATCAGGGCGGTGGCATTATGTGGCGTGTGCAAGATGCAGATAACTACTATGTCGTTCGTTTTAATCCGCTGGAAGATAATCTCAGAGTCTATTATGTAAAAAAGGCAAACAGAAGCATGCTTAAGGGAGCAAATATTCATCTTGATGGTGACAAATGGCATACTCTAAAAGTGCTGCAAAACGGTGCTCACTACACGGTATATTTAGATGGAAAAAAGCGTCTGCAGGGTAGTGTTAGAATATTTCCCCGTGCTGGAGGTGTCGGTGTATGGACCAAAGCAGATGCACTCAGTAGTTTTGATGATTTAGAGATAATAAGGAAGTAGATGATGTCGCGGTATGTAAGTGGTTTGTTCCTCTTGTTAGCTCTTGTTGGATGTTCGCAAAAACCACAACAGCAAGTTGTTGTCTATGTCTCTGAAGATCAGGTTTTTTCTGAACCGATATTAAAAGATTTTGAACAAAAAACAGGCATTCATGTGCGGGCACTCTATGATACAGAAGAGTCAAAAAGTACAGGTGGCATGAACAGAATTTTGGCTGAGAGAGAAAACCCTCAGGCAGATGTTTACTGGGCAAATGAACCTATTCGTGCTGAGATTTTAAAGCAAAAGGCTCTTTTAGCACCCTATGTTTCTCAAAATGCACAGAGTATTCCGCAAACGTTTAAAGACAAAGATGGGTACTGGTGTGGTTTTTCCGCGAGAGCACGTGTTTTTATTGTTAATGACAAGCTGAAAAATTCACCGCAGGCTATAGCTGACTATACAAACAGCAACTATAAATCGAAAGCCGTTATAGCGAATCCTCTTTTTGGGACAACAACCTCACAGATTGCCGCACTTTTTTTGCAGTGGGGTAATGTAAAAACAGAAGCATTTATGCAGGCTTTCAAAACAAATGATGTAAAAATTGCCACAAGTAACGGGGAGAGTGCCGACTTTGTGGCAAGTGGCAGATACGTTTTTTCTCTGGTGGACAGTGATGATGTTGTCAGCCGGATGCGTGCAGGAAAGCCTGTGCATTTGGTGTATCCTGACCAAAAAAAAGGTGGCTTGGGTTGTTTTATAGTCCCCAATACAGTGATGCTCCTAAAAGGTGCACAGCATGAAAAAAATGCGAAAAAACTCATAGATTATCTTTTGAGTGATGCAGTTGAACGTAAACTCGCACAGGAAGATTGCGCACAAATACCACTGCATCCGCATCTCAAAGCACCAAAAGAGCTTAAAAGTATAGCTGACATTAGAGTGATGCAGGTTGATTATGCTGCAGTGGCACGAGAGATGCAAAAGATTCAGCCCTTTTTGAAAAAGTTCTCAGGTCTTTAAAAATGAGGATGCCGCAAAAAAGTATCTTTGCTTTTTTTATCGGCATCTATCTGCTTGTCGGATTTGTTCCTGTACTTATTATGGGTGTAGAGAGCTTTTTTCAAGGTGGACATTTTTCACTTGCGCTTTATAGTGAGATATTTCACTCTGTGAAAAAATTGCAGCTCTTCTTTCAAACACTTCTACTAGCCTTGAGTGTTACCTTTTTAACATCTTTTTTTGGCATTGTATTTGGTCTCTTGCTTGAAAGAACAAATCTTCTTTTAAAGGGTGCTCTTTTAGCTCTTTTTACACTGCCGTTGTTGCTTCCCCCTTACATCGTTGCTTTGGCCTGGTCGCATCTTTTTGGTGAATGGTTTTTTGGTTTTTGGGGTGTAGTTTTTGTAGAATTTAGCATTTACTTGCCTATCCCCCTGCTGACAACGGTCATACTGCTGAAGATGATAAATCCAAAACTAGAAGATGCTGCACGGCTTTTTTTACCCTGGAGTAAAGTATTGCGATACATTACACTGCCTTTGATTGTGCCTTCTGTATTTCTTGTCAGCCTGCTTGTATTTTTACTGAGTTTTGGGAATTACAGTGTTGTGAATTTTTTACGTTTTAATACCATTATCGTAGAGAGCTTTGTAGAGTACAGCGCTTTTTATAACTACAGTGCCTCTTATGCGCTCTCTTTTTTATTTATTGTTTTTGTTATTATCTTGCTTATTGTTGAGAAATTTTACAATGCGAAAAAAAAGTATCAGGGAGTTTTTGAACATTTTCGCCTACAAAACACGCATTTGATAGATTTGAAAATCTATAAAATTCCACTCTCTTTTGGAATGATTTTTTTTGTCCTGTTTACAGTTGTTCTTCCAATTGCGCTTTTAATTGTTGAATCTTCGAGCCTGCATACCTATGTAGAAGCTTTTCATCTGGCAAAAGCAAGTATGCTGCGGACACTTTTGTATGCTGCATTGGGAGGCTTATCTATAACACTCTTTGGTTTTGTGAGCGCCTATGCCATTGAGAGGAAGTTGTTTCGTTTTGTCTGGGCAATGGATGGGATAACGCTCTTTTTGTTTGCCATGCCGAGTACACTGCTAGGGATGGCGCTTGTCCTCTTTTTTAACCACAGTTGGAGTAACTTTATCTATGCTTCATCACTTATTATCATCATCAGTTATACCATCAAATACAGTGCAATAAGCAACAGAATCTTTTTAGCAAATATGCAGCAGATTTCGCCATCTATGGAAGAAGCGACAGAGATGCTTGGGCTAAGTATGTTCCAACGTATTGGCTACATCACTCTTCCTCTTTTAAGTGGAGCTTTTATTTTTTCTTATCTTCTGAGTTTTATTTTTTTATTAAGAGATACAGATATAACTATGCTGCTTTATTCGGCAGGATACGATACTTTGGCGATTCGAACATTTACACTCATGGCAAATTCTCCTTTAGATATTATTGCTGCGCTGAGCGTGATGATGATTTGTATGGTGAGTCTGCCTTTTGCTCTTATTTACCTCTATTTTGTAAGGAGAAAAAATGATTCGTATTGAGAATCTCAGTAAAATCTATAATAATGAGAAAATTTTTGAGAATTTTTCTTTAATAATTGAGCGTGGAGAGCGGATAGTTCTTTTCGCAAAATCGGGTTCGGGAAAAACGACACTGCTGAGAATGATAGCCGGATTAGAGGCTTGTGCTGCAGGAAGGATTTTACTTGATGATGTTCTGCTCACAGAGGAGAAGAAAATTATTGTGCCGCCAGAGCAAAGAGGCATTGGCATGGTTTTTCAAGATCTGGCTCTCTGGCCGCATCTGCGTGTGGGTGAAAACATTACACTCGCTTTAAAAGTAAAGGGCATGAGAGCAAAAGAACGTCAACTGGCATTAGAGATGATGCTGCAAAAGGTGGGGCTTGAAGGCTTTGCAGACAAAAAGGTTTATGAGCTTTCCGGTGGAGAGCAGCAACGTGTTGCGCTGGCTCGAACACTCATAGTCAAACCAAAGATTATTTTGATGGATGAACCCCTTTCCAGTTTGGACAGGGAACTAGCTCTTATGCTGCGTGCAGAGATACTGCAATTGCAGCAGGAGTACGGATTTACTTTGCTCTATGTTACACACAATAAAGAAGAAGCTGAATTTTTAGCTACACGTATAATTGAACTCAAAGGAAGAGAAAAATGAAAACATACTACTATGTACATACAGGCCATAGAATAGGATTAGACAGGTTTCGCAGAGCGGTGGCAATACTCAATAATTTACAAGATGAAGACATTACACTCTTAACATCTGACTATAGAATAGCACAGGTGGCACGTGATTTTGGCATAGAGAAGAGTGTAGGTATCGATCTTGTCCGCAATATTCCTCAAATATCACATAATGGTGATAAGCTTATATTTGATTCGGCAGAAGCAAATCCACTTATGCTTGAAGATATGAGAGACTATTTTTCAGCATTCATTAGAATCAGTGATGATTCAAGTGATAAAAAAGCGGATAAAGAGTTTTTGATTTCTCCCTATTTGCAAGGAGAAGGCATCTGTAATGCTGTGGCTGTGCATGATGATTTTTTTGGGGAGTTTGAGAAAAGTGTAGAGTTGACATATTTTTTTGGTGATGATGATTATGAAAAAGATTTAGAGAAGCATTTTGATTTTATTGAAGCCCTAAATCCAAATCTTCAGCTAGGATTTTATTACTTTCTTGATTATGAAGATATGCTCAAAAAGAAGTTCAAAAATTATTTTGAATTTGAAGAGTATGAAGAGATGATACAATCGACAAAAATTCTTCTGAGTGCTTCACCTCAAGCTATTTTAGACTCTTTGGCAGCGGGTGGGAAACCTATTTATTTTCAAAGAGAAGATTATACAAGAGAATTTGTACCGCTTTTTGATAAATTGAATATTCCAATAGTAAATAATTATGATAAGAATCACATATCTGTGATAATAGAAACAATAAATGATAGAAAATATGAGAAAATAGAACGAAATGGTAACAAAATTGCATATTTTATAAAAGAGAACTTAAATTTATAAATAATTAAAACTTATTTGGTATATAATAAGACTTTAGATTAAAAAATTTCACAAGAAGTGAGTGAACATGAAAAATAGTAGCCGTAGAGGTTTTATGGGTAAAGCATTTGGTGCTGTCGCCGGTGTTGGTGCAGTAGCTTCTTTATATGCGATGAAAAGAAGTTGGGACCCCTTACCAAGCGTAAAAGCTGCAGGATTTACAACTCTTGATATGTCAGTATATAAAGAGAATGAACTCGTAGTAGAGAAATGGAGAGGGAAACCTATTTTTATTTTAAAACAGTCTAAAGAGATGTTAGATACTGAAAATAAAAATATGAGTGAAATCACTGGTAAAACAACAGAAGCAATGGATAAGAAGAGACTTATCAAAGTTGGAGACGCATACTTTTTAATGTGCGTCGGACTTTGTACACATCTTGGCTGTATTCCTGGATATAATCCTGATGAAAAGAATTTTCTTTGTGCATGCCACGGTGGTATGTATGATGATGCTGGTATGGTAACGAAATCTCCACCACCTCGTGGTTTTGATATTCCTCCATTTAAAATAGATGGTATGAAACTAATGTTAGGTGAATCATCACCTGAATATGAGAAAATGCTCGCTGATGGCGTAACACTTAAAGTATAAGTAAAAGGAAAAAAATGGCACATTTTACAAAAGCTACAAGCCTGCATGATTGGATGAATCAACGCCTTGGTGTTGATACATTAAATCGTGTTTTGGCAACAGAATATTGGATCCCTAAAAATATTAACTTTTTATGGGCGATGGGTATGATTCTTGCA
>Ga0256829_1000810_pt1 | contig 28356 bp, 34 predicted proteins | sample 131447metaG_FD_185979 | JGI IMG/M metagenome (GOLD analysis project Ga0256829, IMG submission 185979) | Hydrothermal vent microbial communities from Lau Basin, Pacific Ocean - 131-447 | ecosystem: Environmental > Aquatic > Marine > Hydrothermal vents | place: Pacific Ocean: Lau Basin | collected... | reverse complement strand
TACTGGGGCAGGAGTTATAAGGGTTTCGAGAGGGAAACACTTTAAGCCGCTACCCTTTTAACTCCCTCCCGAAGAGGGTAGAACGAGCGATGACGACCTCTAGGGTATCTGAGTCTGCGCCCCGCGTAGCGTGATGAGAAAATAGGGCGGAGCTCACACCATCCTCAATTCTCTTTGAGAAGGAATGGAATGAAGAAAACAATCAGAGGCTCTTTAGGTACTCGGCGTAGGCCTCTGCATCCATGAGCTCCTTAAATTCCTCGTCGGGGTCGCTTGGCTTGAGCTTGGCTATCCAGTTCTCGTAGGGATTCTCGTTGAGAAGCTCCGGGGAATCTTCAAGTTCCTCGTTGACCTCAACCACCTCTCCGCTGACCGGGGTGTAGACCTCGGAAACTGCCTTGACACTCTCAAGCTCGCAGAGGGTGTCACCCTTGTTGAGCTCTTTCCCTACCTCAGGAAGCTCAACGTAGGCTAGGTCTCCGAGCTCCTTCTGGGCGTAGTCGCTTATGCCAATGAGAACGGTTCCATCCTCTAGGACCTGTGCCCACTCATGGTCCTTCGTGTAGTAGAGACCCTCCTTAATCTTGTATTCGCCGACTTCAATCATGAATATCACCGGATGGTGTAATAGCTTTGAGCATTTAAACCTTTCTCGAAATGGAAAGGCTTATATCCGTCCGGGGTCTAGGAGTGGGGGATTCTAATTCGGGGGTGTGCTGGTGCAGATAATCGGATACGTGCTTATCATAATCGCCGTGGGTAGGTTCCTTGCTGAGCTTTTCGAGAGGATCGGTTACCCCGGCCTTGTGGGTGAGATAACCGCTGGGCTTATCCTTGGTTACGTCCTTAAGGGTGCACCGGCCCAGGAGATGAACCTCCTCGCCGAGTTTGGCATATTCTTCCTCATGATATCGGCGGGCCTTGAGATAACCCCCGAGGAACTCCATATGGGGGGAAAGAAGGCTTTTCCGGTTTACCTGATTACGCTTGGTGTCATGTTTCTCCTCACTCTCCCGATGACGGGATACTCCGTTGGTTTGGGAAACATCCTCGCCGCTTCCATCCTGGCCGTAGCTAGTGCGCCAGTTGTTATTCGACTGAAGCGCTTCTTCGGTGAGTCGTACCTCCACGTCGCCATTTCCTACGCGATAATAAGTGAGGTTACGATACTCGTCGTTGTCTACCTGCTTGCCAACGTTAAATCCTCGGAAAGTCCCATTGATATGTGTCTAACCCTGCTGGAGCAGGCTCTGTTTGTGGGGGTTGTTCTTTACATCAACTACACCATAGGAATCCAGCACAAGGTCTGGTTGATGACCCGGCTCAGGCGCCTTAGGAGCGACGAGGCGGTGTTCGGTCTTTTCATGATACTCGCCTCACTCCTCGGCTTCCTCAGCGAAGAAGTGGGAATGCACTTCACGATAGGTGGCTTCCTGGCGGGCTTAATCCTCCACAGCGACCTCGTCGGGACAAAGCAGTACGAGAGGCTTGAGACCATAATAAGCGGCACTACCTACGGGATCTTTGCTCCAATATTCTTCGCTTGGCGCGGCATGAACTTCCGGGCAGGCGTTACGGTGACCGTTGTATACGTTATGCTTGCCGTCTACGCGGTTCGCTTCCTCCTCACCTTCCTCCTCACCTGGGACAGTTCGACGAGGTCGTCCCTTGCCAAAGCGACGGGCCTTGTGAGCTTTGGCGTCCTCGGCCTGTTGGTTGCCGACCTCGGCCACGGATATGGAGTGATCTCAGGCGAGCTTTACGCCGTTGTCGCCTTCACCTCTATAGCAGGGATATTCCTTGCCGCGACTATTGGAAGGATTCTTGCACTCACAGGTGTGAATTCTTCTTGACATTTTCCTCCCCACGCTCGGGTCTCTAGGGCAGAGAAGGGGTTAGTGATGGTCCTGGGCTTTGTATCGTCTTGATCCCCTGGTTTTTTATTTACTGGCTGTTTTTCACGTCCTTCTTAGCGAATCGGGCTTTTCTGTTGTCTAGATACCATCCCGAAACCTTTTTAAGCATCCTATTAACCGCTGGAGTAGTTGTAAGTGAGATGGGTGGTTTAGATGAGCTGGACAACACCGAAGAGGGCTTTCCTGGGTGCTGCTGCCGCAGAGGGCAGGACAAAACTCAACGCTTTCGACAATGCGCTCCTCAAGCTCGGCATAGGCAACGTCAACCTCGTCAGGCTAAGCAGTGTTATTCCTGCCCATGTCGAGTGGATGGAAAGGGTTCACAATGTGCCGATTGGGATGCTCCTGCCGACTGTCTACGCGCACATTGAGAGTGATGAACCGGGGGCGACCATCAGCGCTGCTCTAGGGGTGGGCATAAGCGAGAACAACGAGGGCGGTTTAATCTATGAATACTCCGGATACTGCACGAGGGAGGAGGCTGAGAGAATGGTCAGGAAGATGGTTGAAGAAGGTTTCGCTCAGCGTGGCTGGAAGCTGGGGGATTTCAGGGTAGCGAGTGCGAGCACAACCGTTAATGACAAGCCGGCTGCGGTCCTGGCAGTAGTGGTCATGTTCCCATACTAAACTTTTCTGTCTTTTCGTTATATCTCTGTAGCGTCCGTCAGGAGGTATTCGGCACCCTTCCTTTGGAATATGAGGCTGAATCTTCTTCCTTCTTTCGTTGCCCAGACCTCCACCTGCTCTGTTTCCCCCGCTGATCTGACGTTCATCCAGAGAACACTGAAACCCTTTCTCTGGAGGAAGGCCTCCAGGGGGGCCCTAATCTTTAGTCCCGGTTTGAGGCTCTTTTCTCCATTGGGTTTGCCCTCTATCAGGCGCCACACCTCGAAAAAAAGCCTACGTGGATTTGATTCCTCAGCTGGATGCATGAACAGGACTTCGCCCCCCTCTCGAATGGCAAAGGAGTACTTCTTCCCATCGAAGAGTGCAACGGAGAGAAAGACCTGAGGTTCTCCAGAGGGGTGTACCTCCCCCACTAAATGGGGGACTCCATACTCCATGCCCTCCTCTATCTCATCCTGTAACTCTGCGAGCAACTTCGCCAGCGTCCTGCGTATTCTTGACTCCATTGGTCGCATCCCATTCCATTTATATTTTTGGGTTTATAAAAATCTGTCCCGGGAGTGAGAACCCCAACCTTTAAAACTCAACGTCCTACTTAATCCGGTGAGGTTTATGGGTTACAGTAACGAGGAAAACGCCTTCATCGAGTGGTATCCACGGGGCTACGGTGTCGGCTTCAAGGTCACTCGGAGGCTCTTTGAGACCCAGACGGAATATCAGAGGCTTGAGATTTATGAGACAGAGGGTTTTGGTAAGTTACTCGTCCTCGATGGGACGGTTCAGCTCGTTGAAACCGGTGAGGAGAGTTACCATGAGGTTCTGGTTCATCCGGTTCTTCTCGCCCATCCGAACCCAAAGCGTGTCCTGGTAATAGGTGGTGGTGACGGGGGAACCCTCCGCGAGATTCTCAGGCACGAGACGGTCGAGAAAGCTTCCATGGTTGAGATAGACGACGGGGTGGTTGAGGCTTCGTACCTCTATCTTGATGTGGCCAAAGACCTGCTTGATAAGCTGGTAAAGAATGAGTGTGAGAGGGCAGAGCTTATTATAGGTGATGGCGTTGAGTACCTGCGCGAGAGTGATGATAAGTTCGATGTGATAATCGTCGATTCCACCGACCCTGTTGGTCCGGCGAAGCTCCTCTTCAGTGAGGGGTTTTATCGTGATGCCTATGAGAGACTCAACGATCCCGGAATCTACATAACCCAGGCTGGAAGCGTTTACCTCTTCACCAACGAACTTCTCGACGCTTACAGGGCCATGAAGAAGGTCTTCGACCGCGTTTATTACTTCAGCTTCCCGGTCATCGGTTATGCCTCACCTTGGAGCTTTCTCGTTGGGGTCAAGGGTGATATAGACTTCACAAAGGTCGACCTAGGGCGCGCCAAAAAGCTCGATCTGTACTATTACGACCCCGAGAGGCACGAGACGCTCTTCCAGATACCTCGCTACGTCAGGAAGCTCCTTGAGGAGAAGTGAGAGAGTGAAGGTGCCTCAGAAGGCGAAGAAGCTGGGAGTCATAGGACTAACAGTGCTCATAACGGCTTATTTGGTGTATCGCGTCTACTCCGAGGCATCGGAGATAAATTTCAGGCCTTCCCAGTTGCTCTCAGTTTATACCCTCCTTGCGGTGCTCTTTGGGGTGTTCGGGTACTTTACTTATACCCTTATCTGGTACCTTTACCTTGACAACGTTGCACCCGTTAGGTTTTACAGGGTTCTTCTGGCCAACCTCTCCGGTACCTACCTTTCATTCTCGCTGAACGTAGCCATCGGGACGCTGATAAAGGTGAAGTTCATAGGTGTGGGTTACTTCGTCGTCTTGGCCACGAGTCTTATGGATACCTCAACGGAGTTCCTAATTGGCACGCTCATGCTCTTCGCATTCAACCGCGATCCTGGGGCGTTGGCCGTCGCACTCTTCTTCATCCTTGCCTTCGTTGCAGATAGACAGATTTACAGGCTGGCCTTACGGTTCCCTCGCATCATAGGCCGTGGGGAGAACATGTTCAATGAGTTCTATCACGGCTGGCACGTTGCCAAGTCCAATCCCCGGAGGGTGCTCCTCGCAATGCTACTCGGTACGTTGCTCGTTCTTATGAACGCGGGAACCTTGATGAGCGTGGCCAGGGTGTTTGGAGTTCACCTCAGCCTTTCCATTGCGGTTGAGGCCGTTCTTTACTCCAATGTCCTCGGCAGCGTCCTTGGAACCCCTGGAGGTGTCGGCGGGAACGAGCTTGGAGTTATGATGGCGATAGGAAGTGGAGGACTGGACGTCATCATAGCGTTTCTCTTCAAGTTCATAAACCAGTATATGTTTGCCATTTTTGGGGCCTTTGCGTTCTACCACTTCGTTTCCGCCGAGGTAAGGGAGCAATCCCCTGAGACTGCCGAGCTGGACTGAAAAGCTTATTATGGGGGTGCCGTAGTTTTCTTGGTGGTTCAATGGGCAGTGATGAGGTCCTCGAGGAGATAGACCGTAGGATGCGGCGTCTTGAGGCACAGGTTGAACTTTTAGAGGCTCAAATTGAGAGGGAAACTTCCAACAGGGTTCCAAGGGTGGAGGACAGGTTCTCGCTCTATTACATGCTCTTCATGGCCCTCTGGTTCGTCATAGGGCTCGCGGTTCTCGTGTACATACGGGGTAGAGTGACCCAGGGGATGAAGCTGTCCCTTGGACTCTACGTCCTCGTAGGTGCCGTTGCGGTTGGGGCCCCCCTCGCCTACCTCCTTTGGCCCAAGCGTTTTACAGAAACCAAATTAGAGGAGAGGCTGACCGCGGCCAAGGTGGCCCTTAAGGCGTTCTACAAACCCCTCAAGAGGGCCGTCCAAGACGGTGACTTGGACTCCCTCCGCGCCCTTGCGGATCGACTTCTTAACGACCCTCAACTGTCCACCGCCATTGAGCTTGCCAACGAGGGCGACCCCAAAGTAATGGCCTATGCCCTTTACCTCTACGCAGACTATCGCCCCGAACTCAGGGACGAGGTTGAGGAACTTCTGGGGATGCTTACCAATAAACCCCTCCGGCGCCTGCTCTCCTCCCGCATCAAGGAAAGGTTATAACCCCAGAATCCATCCTCCTCCGGTGAGAAACGTGAGGTTCGAAGCACTCAGTAGGGATGATATGAACACCCTCTCAAGGGAGCTTAGCAGGGCGGGCATAATGAACAGAACCCTAGAGGAGGTGGTTCCCGAGGTATCTCATTATGTCACCGTGAAGGGGGCTTTCTCTGAGCTTCTGGAGAAGGCTGATGGCATAGAACCCCTTGAGGAGAACCTCTCGTCCATCGGAGAATTCTACAGGTCTCTAATGGAAGGGTGGGAAATCGGCGCCGAGAGGGACCTCAACACCCTCCTCGATGAGTCAGATGCCGAGGGTCTGGCCGTTGTGGCGGCCCTACTCTCCGCTGGAGCCGTTGAAGAGGACGATGGCAGGCTGACCCTCCTTGAGAGGCCCCCTCTGGAGGGCTTGAACTTTGAGCTTCGCTTTCCTGTGGAAGAGATTGAGGGGTACCTTGAGGCAGTGGAGGAACGCCTTGGTGTCGGGATGGTTACGGAGTACACCCTCTCCAAGCGCTACTACGTTGAGGCCCTTGAGGTGGACGGTGAGCTTATCGATTCTGCCCTCGAAATCGCGGAGGACTACGCTACGGAGGAGAGTATCGTTGAGGCCACCTTCGATGGAATCGCTCGATCTGTGCTGGCGCACGTCATCCTTGAGCTTGCGGAGAAGCACCGGCGGAAGAACGAGCTTATTAAAGCACTAATGGAGAGGGAACCCATAACCGTCGGCGACGGGGACGAGCGGGTGAATATTTACTACGATGAGGACGCGATTGAAGACTTCCTCAGAACCCTCCAGACCCTCGGCTACCTCAAGGTGAAGGGTAACAGGATATGGGTCTGATTGCTATTTCCTCCTTCCGTAAAATTTTAAAATCCCTCCTCTCACCTAAGCCCTGAGGTGGTGGAAGTGGCGGAGCTGAAGGCGATTGTCTTCTACGACCGCGATGGGACTCGCTACTACCGCTGCCCGCGCTGTGGAATGTTCTTCAGAACCCAGGAGGAGTACACGAGGCACGTCAACAGGACGCACGGCCACCTCTTCAGAAGGTGAATCCTTTTCTGCCCTTTGTCCCCTGCGGGATGAGGAGAACGGTTGAGGCCGAGGAGTGATGAGCGGAGGGCTTCCCGACCGCTACTCCCTCATCACTATCTCCTTCGTTAGTTTAACGATGAATGTCTTCCCGACCTTCTCCCTCTCAACAAGCTGCTTCTTCTCAAGCTCCTGGATAATCCTGCTTATAGTCGGCCTCGAGTAACCGGTCATCTCCGGGAGCTCCTCCTGCTTGACTGTTCCGCCCTTTTCAAGAATGGCCTTGACCACTATGCGCTCCTTTTCGGTTAGAACCTCAATAGGTACCCTGTTGGCGGCCCATTTCTTCTTTGCGTAGTAGAGCGAAACCGGAACCGCTATTGTGAGTGAGGTCAGAACCGCCAGTAGAACTGCCATCCAATTTGTTCCCGTCTCCTTCGGGACCTTTATCACTATATCCTGTTTAAACCAGTACGTCTGGTAGCCCATCTTCTCGATGCTCTCTTGAACCTTTGGTGACATTCCTGTTCCGACAAGGAATACCTCACTGGGGTGCAGCTGTTTTATAGCTTCTGCCGTTGACTCAGTGAGTGCATCCTCCTGGGTCAGCAGGAGGGGATAATTGTAGTTCATGGCGAAGCGCGCCGCGGCAAGGGTAGAACCATAGTCGCTTGAGCTTGCTACCACGACCCCATCAGAGCCGTGGGGGAAGAAGTGTAGTGCGAGCTTCGCGGCGGTCTCGGTTCTCACAGCTCCTCCTATCCTCTGAACAGAAAATCCTATGTCAAGGAGCTGGTTCTGGACCTCGTCGCTTACCGCTTGCTGGTCGCCAACGATGAGAACGTGGTTCCACCCGGACTGGGCGTAGCTCTGGAGCTGGACGAGGGTGGTGGGATCAAGCTTCTTCGGGTTAACGGGAAGAATGGGAACGCCCAGAAGCTTCGCGTAAGGGAGGGAGACTATATAATCTATTAAATCGTCATTCCGAACTATTATAAGGTCATACTGTGGCTTCTGGGTCCTCTGCGCAGACATTAAGGGAAGTGCAAGGGATGAGATTGTAAGAACGATGAGAGCCAGAGCCAGCGCCCGGTTTAGCATTTCACCACCTTAAAAGGGATGGGGAGGAGCCTCTTAAAAGGTTTTTGAGGGCTTAGAGTTCAAGCTCCTCGCCAGGCTTGAGGATCACCACTTCGGCCTTCTCACCGACGAGCCTTTTGAACTCCTCTGGATCAGCCGAAATCGGCGGCCAGGTGTTGTAGTGCATCGGGACGGCCTTCTTCGGTCTGAGAAGTTCAACCGCTTTGGCCGCTTCCCTTGGCCCCATTGTAAAATGTCCTCCTATTGGAAGCAGGGCCACGTCTATTGGGCCATAGAGTTCGCTGAACAGGGCCATGTCCGAGAACACAAAGGTGTCCCCTGCGTGATATACCGTCCTTCCATCGAGCTTAACTATGAAACCGGAGGCGTTGCCTATGCCGTGTATTCCGTCGCTGCTCGAGTGCCATGCTGGAACCTGGACTATTCCGACGCCCTCTATTTCGGTTGGCCCATAGTTCATTCCTATCGTCTCAACCTGACCGTTGGCCTGCTGGTTGAGATAGTTGGCGACGTCGAACATGGCAACGATCTTCGCTCCAGTTCTTTTGGCTATCTCCACTGCGTCCCCGATGTGGTCGCCGTGGGCGTGGGTGATCAGGATTAAATCTGCATCAATCCCTTCCGGCTTAACCGCCGCCTGTGGGTTGCCGCTCAGGAACGGATCTATCAGGACTCTCTTGCTCCCCTTGATGTAAAACGCCGCGTGCCCCAAAAAGTGCACCTTCACCATCACAACCACCTCAACTTAAAATAACCGGAGCTTACTTAAAGCTTTCGCCCGGTTTTCTCGTGTCCAACTAAGCCCATTGAGGTCATATTAAAGCGCATTCACGTCCCCCTTTGCCCCGCTGTCCGTTTTGGGAAAGCTTATATACGATTCTACCAAGATTTTAACGGTGATGCTTGTGAATCTTGGTTATTTCTTCAGGCCGAAGGGCATAGCCGTTATCGGAGCATCCAATGACCCACTAAAGCTTGGCTACGAGGTCTTCAAGAACCTCAAGAAGTACAAGGCCGGAAACGTTTACCCCGTCAATGTCAAAGACGAGATCGTTCAGGGTGTTAGGGCTTACAAGAACGTGAAGGATATCTCAGACGAGGTCGACTTGGCCGTCGTTGTCGTTCCGAAGCGCTTCGTAAAGCAGACCATAATCGACTGCGGCGAGAAGGGCGTCAGGGGGATAATCCTCATAACGGCCGGCTTCGGGGAGGTTGGTGAAGAAGGCAAGAGAGAGGAGCGCGAGCTTGTGGAAATAGCCCATAAGTATGGCATGAGGCTTGTCGGTCCGAACTGCGTTGGTATAATGAACACCCTCGATGACATGAACGCCACCTTTGTCATGGACGCTAAGAAGGGTGACATAGCCTTCATAAGCCAGAGCGGTGCTCTCGGAGCTGGAATCATCTACAAGACAATCAAAGAAGGGATAGGCTTCTCGAAGTTCGTCAGCATAGGAAACATGGCCGACATCGATTTCTCCGAGTTCATGGAGTACCTGGCCGATACTGAGGAGGACAAGGCTATAGCTCTCTACGTCGAGGGTCTCAAGGACGGCAGGAAGTTCATGGAGGTTGCGAAGCGCGTCACAAAGAAGAAGCCGGTGATAGTCCTCAAGGCCGGAAAGAGCGAGAGCGGTGCGAGGGCGGCTTCGAGTCACACGGGTTCCCTTGCGGGAAGCTGGAAAATCTACGAGGCTGCTTTCAAGCAGAGCGGCGTCATAGTTGCCGACACGATAGATGACATGCTCAGCATGGCGAGGGCCTTCACCCAGCCCCTGCCCAAAGGCAAGCGCGTCGCCATAATGACAAACGCCGGCGGCCCCGGAGTTTTAACGGCGGACGCGATAGACAGGAAGGGCCTAAAGCTGGCGAACCTCAGGGAGAAAACGATTGAGGAGCTACACTCATTTCTCCCGCCGATGGCGGCAGTCAAGAATCCAGTTGACATGATCGCCTCGGCAAGGGGTGAGGACTACTACCGCACGGCAAAGGTTCTCCTTGAGGATCCGAACGTCGACATGCTCATAAGCATCTGCGTTGTCCCGACCTTTGCTGGCATGACGCCCACGGAGCACGCTGAAGGAGTCATTAGAGCGGTTAAGGAAGTCAACAACGGTAAGCCCGTCCTCGGCCTCTTCATGGCGGGCTACGTGAGTGAGAAGGCCAAGGAACTGCTTGAAGCGGACGGAATTCCAAGCTACGAGAGGCCGGAGGACGTTGCCGCTGGAGCTTATGCCCTCGTCGAGTTTGCGAAGGACAGGGGAGTTTTGAAGGAGGGAGAGTAATGGAGGTCAGAGCGGATTCTCATAAAAGAGAAGTTCCCAAAACTCCCACCAACCCCCTTACCATAGACGACCTCTATGAGAAAATGAAAGCTCTGATAGGGGAGGTTAATGAAGACCCTCACGGAATCTTGAGGGAGATGCGGAATGCTCGTGGTTGACACATCAGCATTCATCGATTCCATCATTCCAGTTAGGGGTAAAGAGGAAAGGAACAGGCTGGCGAGAGCAGCTATCTCCGCTGCTGAGGTTAGGGGAACCCCCCTGTTAATGCCTCGGCTCGGGGTAGTTGAGATCATAAGCCTTGTGAGGAGACTAACTGGTAAGGATAGGGCAGTGGATTTGATCATGGAATACATTGAGGCAAAAGTTCTTCAGGTCTCGGAAGACTGGATCTTCGAGGATGCTAAGGCGATAGCCCGGAAGATTCACCCGAGGGCCGCAGATTCCTACTTTATAGCCACTGCCAAAAAGTTCAACGCAATGCTCATATCGTCCGATAAAGATATGGTGACCCGTGCCAGGAAGATGGGTATTAGAGCGTTTTATGTTTTGGATGAAACACAACTTAACGAATACCTTAATGAGATGTCTGGAGGTGCAGTTTAGATGGCGAAAGTTACGGACATGGTTTTGTGGGACAAGCCGGGGGAGAAGGTTCTCCTGCTCGGCAACCAGGCCATAGCGAGGGGTGCTCTCGAGGCCAACATAGCGGTCTACGCCGCCTACCCGGGAACCCCAAGTTCTGAACTTACCGACACGATGGCCATTGTTGCCAAGAAGGCCGGCGTTTACATGGAGTACTCGACCAACGAGAAGGTCGCCTTTGAGACCGCCTTGGCCGCCGCCTGGAGCGGCCTCAGGGCAATGACCGCTATGAAGCACGTCGGTTTAAACGTCGCGGCGGACACATTCATGAGCGCCGTGGGAATGGGCGTGGAAGGCGGCTTCGTCATAATGGTGGCGGATGACCCGAGCATGTGGTCTTCACAGAACGAACAGGACACGCGCGTGTACGGCAAGTTCGCCAACGTCCCGGTTCTGGAGCCAAGTTCACCGCAGGAAGCTAAGGAGATGGCGAAATACGCCTTTGACCTCAGCGAGAAGTTCAAGCACTTCGTTATCCTTAGAACCACCACAAGAAGCTCCCATGCGAGGGGAGAAGTGGTTCTCGGCGAACTGCCGGAGGAGATAAAGTCCGGTAAGAGGAAGTTCGGGAAGTTTGAGAAGGACACCGAGCGGTTCGTTGACATCCCCGCCCACTCAAGGAAGTTCCACCCGCTCATCCTCGAAAAGATAGAGAAGATACGCGAGGAGTTCAACGACATGCCCTTCAACTGGATTGAAGGGGACGAGAACGCGAAGGTTGGCATAATCGCCCCCGGTTTGGCCTACGCCTACGTCAAGGAGGCCCTTCATTGGCTCGGCATCGAGAACGTCAAGGTTCTTAAGCTCGGAACCCCGTTCCCGGTTCCCTACGGCCTGCTCGAGAAGTTCCTCGATGGCCTTGAGAAGGTCCTCATAGTTGAGGAGCTTGAGCCTGTAGTGGAGGAGCAGGTCAAGACTTGGGCCTACGACAAAGGCCTGAGGATACCAATTCACGGAAAGGATCTTGTTCCGCGCGTTTACGAGATGACCACGAGGAGGGCTGTGACGGCTATAGCGAAGTTCCTCGACCTTGAGACCCCGCTGGATTACGAGGAGCTTGATGAGAAGTACAAAAAAGTACTGGGGATAGTCCCGCCGAGGCCGCCGAGCCTCTGTCCTGCGTGCCCGCACAGAAACAGCTTCTACGCCATAAGAAAGGCTACCCATGCAAGGGGGATCTACCCGAGCGACATAGGCTGTTACACCCTCGGCGTCCTCCCACCGCTCAAGACCGTCGACACGACCGTCGCGATGGGTGGTTCTATAGGCATCGCCCACGGACTTGAGATAGCGCAACATGGCGCGATAAGCGAGGAGGGGAGGAAGAAGGCTAAGAAGATAATCGTCGCGACCATTGGGGACTCGACGTTCTTCCACACGGGTCTTCCAGCCCTCGCAAACGCCATCTACAACCGTTCCAACGTGGTCATAGTCGTCCTGGACAACCTCGTTACCGCCATGACCGGCGACCAGCCCAACCCGAGCACAGGCCAGACGCCGCACGGCATGGGCAAGAGAATTCCGATAGAGGACGTTGCCAAAGCTATGGGTGCCGACTTCGTCGAGGTCGTTGACCCCTACGACATCAAGAAAACCTACGAGGTCATGAAAAAGGCCCTTGAGGTTGAGGGAGTGAGCGTCGTCGTTTCGAGGCAGGTCTGTGCCCTCTACAGGATAGGCCAGATGAGGCGCAGGGGCGAGAAGTGGCCGATCTACTATGTCGACGAGGACGCGTGCACCGGCTGTAAGATATGTATCAACGCCTACGGCTGTCCGGCCATCTACTGGGACGAGGAGAAGAAGCAGGCCAAGATCGAGCCCAGCATGTGTTGGGGCTGCGGCGGATGTGCACAGATATGTCCATTTGGTGCCTTCAAGCCCGTAGAGGGGGGAGACGAATGAAGGAGATTAAGGAGTACAACATAGTCATCACCGGTGTCGGCGGCCAGGGTGTTCTGACAGCGGCCAGCATACTCGGCTGGGCCGCCCTCCACGCAGGCTACAAGGTGAGGATGGGCGAGGTTCACGGGATGAGCCAGCGCTTTGGAAGCGTCGTTTCCTACGTCCGCTTTGGCGACGAGGTCTACGGCTCAATGGTTCCTGAGGGGAAGGGAGACGTCATACTCAGCTTCGAGCCGGTTGAGGCCCTGAGGTACATTAACTACCTCAAAAAGGGAGGGATGGTCGTCGTCAACACAAAACCCATCGTTCCGGTCCAGGTCTCGATGGGGCAGGCCCGCTATCCGGAGCTTGAGGAGATAAGGAAGATAGTCGAGGAGGACTTCAAGGCCAAGTGGATAGGCTTCAACGCAGAGGACCTTGCAATGGAAGCGGGTCACGTCATAACGACCAACACAGTCCTCATCGGTGCCCTGACCCAGATACCGGAGTTCCCACTCGATGCGGAGCACGTCAGAGAAGTGATAAGGCTCAGCGTCCCGCCCAAGGCAGTGGACATGAACATGAAGGCCTTTGACCTCGGCGTCAAGGCCGCGAAGGATGTACTGGGGCTTTGATTGCCCCCTCCTTTTGTCTCTGTTGTTCTTTTCCAAAACGCTTATTAGCACTCAATCGGAATAACTTTTTGGTGCAGCCATGGAGTGCATTGATGGAATACCGCTCGATGGTTGGAAGATATTCTCCTCTAGGGCAGGCTGTCGGGCATTTAAAGGGAAAGATAGAATCTATCTAATTGAATGGACGGACTATTATGTCGAGGGCTGGAACAACAGTCTCAAAACAGTTCTAATCAACGACAAACCCGCGAGAAGACTCAAAAATGGAATTTTTGCGGTATCCTTCGGAAATTTCGTTGGCCTTTCTGAGTTGGTTCTTCTGTTTGAAGGCGGCAAGATAACAAAAGTTCCCGTTGAGATTCTTTCTCTCAAAGTTTCGAGGATGTACCCAGAGCTTTTCTCCTCTGTTGAGGGCCATTGGATTGAAAGACTCTCACGCCTCCAGAACGCCTTTGTAGAGACATTAACTGGCGAAATCCTTCGGTATTCAAGTGCCATCCCCTTCCACTTAGAGTCTCCCACTGGATTCTCAGCCATAGAGAGCGATGAGCAGATCAACGAGCTCTTTGCCTACCATTTCCTCCACTCGAACCGTGAAAGAATCATCGAGGCCTTTGAGACCGTACTCCGCAGAATGAAGAGGAAGCTTGTCGTGAATGAGGAATGGATGAGAACGGACGAGGTGGATGAGATAACTCCAGAAGCCCTCCTCTCAATCGTCCAGCACCCGGAGTACCTGGCTCCAGCCGGGGAGGGTGTTGTGATAGCCGATTACCTGAACGACTATGCTCCGACCAAGGTCTTGGGATACAGGAAGTACGAGAGCTTCGACACCCCCGAGAACCGGTTCGTGAAGCATTTTCTTAATTTACTCTTTGAGTGGGGAGAGCGCGTGCTTGGGCATTTGGTGGCAGGAGGGAAGCAGACATCGAGAGGATACGGGAACTCCTCGGGAAGCTTGAGTTCATAGGAAGCGATGGGCTCTGGGACGACGTTGGCGAGATGACGCTCTTCCCCTACACTTCCCAGACGCTTTTGAAGGGCGACGGCTACCGCGACCTCCTTGAGCTTTACAGGGAATTCACTTCCTACCTTCCTTTCTTTGAGGAGTTGCAGAGGGCGATAGACAATAAGGACATCGCCAAGCTGTACGAGTACTGGGCGTTCTTCAGGCTCGTTGACGAACTTGGAGAGATTCTTGGAAAGAAAAAGCTCAAAATCCACGTGCTCCCCACCGGAGAGCTCTCCGAGAGGGGAGACGTTTACGCGGAGTTTGACAACGGCTGGAGGCTCTACTACAACAGGCCGCTCTCCCCAAAGAGGTGGAGCTACTCCGTGACACTCAGACCGGACTTTTCGCTCTTTAACGGGAACCCATCAAAAGGAAGCACGGAACTCATCGGGATCTTCGACGCTAAGTTTAAGCTCGACGTGGTGGATGAGCCAAAGGAGATCGAAGAATTCGACGAGGAAACTGAGATCGCCGAGGAAACGGGGAATTACGAGACCTGGGCGAAGCTGGAGGACGTTTACAAGATGCACACCTACAGGGACGCTTTGGGGTGCAGGTTCGCGGTCGTGGTTTATCCTGGGGAGAGGAGTGTGTTTTTTGATGCTAATGTGGGTTTAGTTGACAATTTTGATCTAGTAACTCTACTTTGGCACACTCTACAAGGAGTTGGATATTTGAAACTTGCTCCTGGAGGTGTTGGATGATGTCTACCCCTAAGAGACAGATAACCCGCTTGAAGGATTTTGTTAGATGTCTAGAGGGAGCGAAGAGGGAATACAAAACTAAATGGGCACTATATGAGAATGACATTATAGATCAGTTTGAACATATATCTCAACTGTTATTTAGTGAAAATCCTCCCGTTGAGGAAATTGTGGATATTATAAAAAATGCCTCCAGAGATCAGAGAAATGCTTTATTATATTCATCCAGGCTACTTCCGAAAGTTAGAAGAGCCAAAGAAGTTGAGGCTAATGTTAACTAACACGGAGTTTAGGAGTCTTTTAAGAACTGTTAAATCCATAAAGCGCCTTGATCCTGGAAGTATTGAGCACTTGAAAACAGGAATCGGGAGTATCTCTATACCAGAGATAGAAGTTGGGATTTCAATAATTAGTACATGGGCTTCAATCGTTAACCCCTATCTGTTCATTCCCGTCCATGGGAAGATCATATCAAGAGAGCTCAGGTCAAGGATAGAGGAGTATATCGGGTTTAAAGTAGCGTGGGGAGGGCCATGGAGGACATACGTGGAGAACTATCTAGAGTTCGTGCAAATCTTAAATACAATTAAGGGTGAGTTACAGATAAAAACAGCATTTGAACTTGCATTCTATTTGAGTAAACTGTCTAAGAACTCTCAGAGCTGCTTAAAAAATGAGAATAAACAAATTTACCTAGAAATAACAAAACCCCCGGAAAACCACATGAAGAGAACCATATTGGTCGTTTTCTCTGGTCTCCTGCAGATGAGGAATACTGGAATGGTCACTACGGGAAGATTGGCCTCTTGAAGGTGGGGGATGTAATTCTCCATGATGTTCATGGCAAGATTATCGGGTATTCAGTCGTAGCAGAGCCCCCTAAAGAGCTAACAAAGGAGGAAGTTATAGAACTTTTTGAAAAAATTGGGATCTGGAATGAAAAGTACAAAGAATTTGCAGAAAGTTGGTTTAAAAAGTCCCAAAATGGAAAGTTTTACATCGCCAAACTCAGGGACTTTACGAAGCTGGATGAGCCTATGGGGTATACCAAAGTTGGAGGTTTACCAGATCCATGGGAACTTCAGGGTGTATATCTGACTAAAGTGCCCCCTGGAGTCATGAAGAGGCTGGGGATAGTTCAAGAAGGCATTGATACGAAGGTCATTAAATTGGATGAGTATTTCGCCTCAAAGGGCTACCTCTACCCCTCCCATTTAGTTTCCCAGTTCTACACCGCCCTCAAGACCAAGGGCTTCGTTATCCTCTCAGGTCTTACTGGGACAGGGAAGACAAAGATCGCCCAGGAACTCGCGGAACTGCTGGATGGCTTCAAGAAGAACTTCCTCTTCCTTCCGGTTCGTCCGGACTGGCGCAATTCCAAAGCTCTACTTGGCTATTACAATCCGCTGAATGAGAAATATCACAAGACGGACCTCCTTGAGTTCATCCTGGAGGCCAAGAAGGACTACGAGCAAAACCGTGAGAAAGCGAAGCCCTACTTCGTCCTCCTCGATGAGATGAACCTGGCCCACGTCGAGTACTACTTTGCCGACTTCCTGAGCGTCCTTGAGAGCGGCAGGGACGAAAAGGGATTCACGAGAGAACCGCTTAGGCTTCACGATGTGGGCAAGGTTGAGGAAGAAAGGATTCCTAAAGAAACCCGCCTCCCGCCGAACCTCTACATCATTGGGACGTTAACATGGACGAGACTACTTATGCATTCAGCCCCAAAGTCCTTGACAGGGCCTTTGTTGTGGAGTTCCACGATGTTGACCTTGAAGGCTACCCACCAGAAACAGGCGAACCTCTCTTAGAGGCCATAGAAAGCCTCGGACAAACAGTCCTTAAAGACTTGAGAGGACCCAACGGAAAGTTCCTCGCTCGCTCAAAGGATGAGATAAACAAAGCTGTAAGAGATTTCAAGAGTGAGCATCCGGACTACTGGAGTATTATAGTAAACTTCAACAAAGCCCTTGAACCTTATGATATGCACTTCGGCTACCGTGTCGTTGATGAGATCGCGCTGTTCTTCAATAGCGCAAAGGAAAGTGAGGAGGCGGGCATCATTAAATTCGAGGGTGATGATGGGATCTTCGACCTGGCCCTCCTGATGAAAGTCCTGCACAAGTTTCATGGCAACAGGAAGAGGCTTGAAAAGTCCCTCAAGGAAGTGTTGGGACTCTGCCTTGTGGAGAACTCAGACCTTAAAGTTGGCGAGCTTAGAAGTGCTGATATCCTGAAAATGCTGGGAGACTGGGAAAACAAACAAGAGAATTTCCGCTTCAAACATACCGCCCGTAAAGTCCTCCGCATGCTTCGGCAGCTCTACGAGATAGGCTTCACGAGCTTCAGTTAATTCCCTATTTTACATCTCTCCCGCAAATCAACTTACCCCCGGTAAGCGCCTTGCCCCTGGGTAAGCTATAGCCCCCACCATTCGCCCTGGATTCTCTTGATGCCCTCCCGACGACCTTAAGTGCCTCGCATGAGGGGGCTTACTCTGATTGAAGGCGCTTTCCTCGATAGGCAGCCCCCACTAAAAGCCAGTAGACCATTTCAATGCCGACAGATGATGATCTTTGGGTTTGTATCCACGAAAACGGCAAAGTATAGAATCTAGAAGGCCAGAGGCCTTCACCACTCCTCCTCTTCCTCTATGAGGCCGTACTTCTCCAGCTCGCGGAGAAGCTTTCTTACCGCTTCCCAGGCGTCATGCTCGCTCTTGGCCCCGGAGCAGACTATCTTTCCGGAGGAGAAGAGCAGTATGACTGCCCTCGGTTCCTTGACGCGGTAGATGACGCCGGGGAACTGCTCAGGCTCGTACTCACAGTTAGGGAGGCTTAGAGCCACTGCATCGAGGTTGAACTCCATACCTATGTCACCGCTGAAAACCATATTCTGAATGTCTATCTGAGGGGCCCTTCCAAACTTTGCTCCTATCTTCTTGAGCATCTGAATGAGCTTGTTGACGGCCCTCTCAATGTCCTCGACGCTCTTCGCCCCTGTGACTACGAGCTTTCCAGAGCTGAAGACGAGGAGGGCCACTTTAGGTTCCTCAAAGCGACAGATTATTCCGGGGAATTCCTCGGGGTTGTACTTGGAGTTGGGACAGATTTCAATAACCTTCTCAAGGTTGAGTTGCGTAAAGAGGTCCACAGAAGCGACGATGTTCTCAATCCTGAGCTTGACGTTGCTCATATCTACCAAGGCTTACACCTCCGGATGGTGGGTTTAAAAACCCTTTATAAATGAACGGAAAGAGTTTTTAAAGGTTTAGGTTGGCTCGGGGGCAAATGAAAAAAAGTCAAGGGAGTCAGCGCTTCGTATCCTGCCTTACTGGATAGGGCATGTACTCCACCGTTCCCCTCTGCTTCATTGGTTGCTTGTAGAGGTTCATCAGCGCGTAGACCTCCTGCGGAACGTCGGTCTCAACGTGCAGTCCGAGTTCCTTGGCGTGTTCAACGGTAATCGGGTAGTCGTGCGTCCACCTGCCCTCGGTGAGAATCTGAGCGAGCTCTTTCGCTTTTTCCTCCCCGTAGCGATCCTTCAGCAAGCTGTACACCAAGTCCCTTACCTGCTTTATGGCCTTCTCGGCAACGTCTGCCAAGATGAGTGTCTGGTCGTCAACCTTCTCCGTTCCCTTCTTTTCAACCGCTCTAACTATACTTGGCGCCGGGTACTGGCCGAGTTGTGGGTCAACTGGTCCGAGAACCGCATGAGGGTCCATTATGATTTTGTCGGCTGCGAGGGCTATGAGAGTGCCGCCGCTCATCGCGTAGTGTGGGACTATGACCCTCGTTTCAGCAGGATGATCCTTGAGGGCCTTCGCGATTTGCGTGGCTGCTAGAACGAGGCCGCCGGGAGTGTGGAGTATGAGGTCTATTGGTTTATCCTTCGGCGCGCTCCGTATTGCTCTCAGAACCTCCTCGCTGTCCTCAACGCTTATGAACTTGTAGAACGGGATTCCAAAGAGGCCTATGCTCTCCTGTCTGTGGATCATGGTTATGACTGTGGAACCGTGTTTTTCGGAGAGGCGCTTGAGGAGTTTCAGTCTGGCTAGCTGGAGGCTCCTGAACTGCATCTGCGGCCAGAGCAAGAGGTAAAGGAAAAACAGCAGCCAGAATATGGAACTCCAAAAGCCAGCGCTACTCATGCTATCACCTCACGGACATGTTCCAGCGAGCGCTTTATCGGTGCGGGCAATATCCCACCTCCCGGAGTTTTGAGTGGTGTGGTGTCGCTGGAACTTTTTTCGTCCTTTTATTACCCCTCGGATGGAGTTTTTGTAGGTGTGGATTCTACCCATTTCTATGTCCTCCGCCTCGGATGTGTCTGTACCCTTATCCTCTCGGACTCATCCTTAATAAACCAACCGCCACTTTTAAATACTTAATGTTTTTAAAAATTTTGGTAACTAAAATCTGGGAAGATTTAAATACCCCCCACCCCAACCACAGCCAGGTGAGAGTATGGGAAACACGATCGTACTGGTGAGGACTGACGACTTTCAGAAGGCGAGCGTTGCCTTGGCTGACCTCGTTCGCTATGGGGGTATGAAAATACGCGGTGATCCGAGGATAATTTCCCCTGCCCTTTCCGACTGGACCTTCGAGAAGATAAGCGGCGAAAAACCGAGGAGGAAGTTCAGGGCACATGTCGTTGCGCAGATAGATCTCCCACCGGCTAAGGCGATAGGCAGGCTGATTGATATACACCCCCCCGCACACATCTTGGTCGTTTCACCTGACACCAAAGCCTGGGAGGAACTGATGCGCCTCTGGAAGACATTCGAGAAGCTTAAGGGCTTCCACCCACCGAAGAGGACGAAGGCCGAGGAGCTGAGGAAGAGGGAAGAAGGGTCAGGTGAATGATATCACTTCTTCCGCTTCTTGATCCTCACGTTGGCTATGTCCCCCAACGTTGGCTCGTAGTCCCTCGGAATGGCCTTCTTCTCAAGTGGTTCCGCATCGGACGTCTCGATGAGCTTTATCCCGAAGTACTTCTCCAGCTTCTTCGCCTCCTTGATGGTCGGCTCACGGTGGCCGTGAGCTATCGCCCTGAGGTCGTTCATTGAAAGCCCTATCTCTTGGGCAAGCTCCTGGTAGTTCTTCTTCGAGCGCTGTATCGCTTGATAAATCCTCTCCGCGTAGTCCTCTACGATCTCCTCAGTGTAGAGCGGCTTCTCGGTTCTCGGCTTTGGGGAGGGTCTTGGCCTCGTACTTGAATAAGTCCTTCTCCTTGGTTGTCTCCCAGTTGGCATTATGCTGAAGGTTCCGGGCTTTTTGCCCCCGTACTTTTCGTAACAGCGGTCGCAGACTAACAGCTCGGTTCCCTCGATCCTTATCCTGTGACCGGGTCCCCTTATCGGCGCCCCGCATATCTCGCAGTATTTTGGCTTGCTCTTTCCCATCTGAATCACCCTCTTTCCCGACCCATGCTCGGCGTCATGCTTTTTAAACCCCACGATGAAGCCTATATCGATGGAGGGGGTTAGGATAAAGAAGCTTGAGAAGTTCGACGATGAAACCCTTGCTAGGTTGATAGAGATCTACATGAATGCCTATGAGGGCCTTCGAGAATACGGTGGTGAGGGAGTGAACTATGCTAGGCGCTACCTCCGGTGGTGCTGGGGTAAGGCTAAAGACGGCTTTTTCGTGGCCGATGTTGATGGTGAGATAGCGGGCTTCATAGTCTGCGATAACGACTGGTACAGCAAGTACGAGGCCAGAACGGTTGGAGCCATTCACGAGTTTGCGGTGGACAAGAAGTTCCAGGGACATGGAATCGGCCATAAACTAATGGCGACATGCCTGGATTATCTGGGGCAGTACAATGACAGGATAGAGCTTTGGGTCGGCGAGAAGAACGAAAGTGCGATGCGGTTCTATGAGGACTACGGTTTTAGAGAGGTTGAGCAGAGCGGAATATGGGTGAGGATGGTCAAAGATGTCCGGGACAAAAGGTTAAAATCCCCCCTTCCTTAGTATATAGCAGGTGATAGAATGCCGTGCATACACCCCCCGGATAAGGTTGAGAATATAAACGAAGAGAGCTTCATGCGTAAGGATGGCGGTAGCCTTAAGGTGAGGATAGAGAACGAGGGCGAGACACTTGAGACCACGATGACCGGCTCTTTAAAGAGCGTCGAAGAAATTGCCGAAATGCTTGGGGTTGAGGCGGAAAACGGGAGCATCAAAGCGGTTGTTGATGGCGTGAAGGTCAGGATGGAGCGTGGAAGGCTCGAGCTTGAGTTTGAGAACGGAGAGAGGATGAAAATAGAGAAGACCTGAGGCCTTTAGTCTTTTTGTGGCTTCAGAACCGGTCTGAACTTGTAGGTGTAGAGGATTATCCCATCTTCGTCAAACTCTCTGACCTTTCTGGTAACCATCTCGACCTCCATGTCGAAGTCGATCTCGTCCGGTTCGACGTCGGTCAGCTGGGCCAGGACAACGGGTCCCTCTTCAAGCTGGATGAGGGCGAGCGGATAGGGTTTGTAATACTCCAGCCCGCTCGGCGGGTTCCGCACTATCGTCCAGCTTAGAACCTTCCCCCTTCCGCTGAACTTGTACTTCTCCACGTTCCTGCTGCCGCAGACAGGGCAAACCTCCCTGTAAGGGAAGAAGACGTGACCGTTCTCGCATTTTCCTCCTATGAGGGCGTACTTCTCTTCAAAGTGCCTCCAGTGCCTTGCAACCTGCATCGGCTTCCCCATTTCAAACCCTCCTAAACACGTTAACCGTTATGTTTGAGCCGGTACCACCTATGTTCTGGGTCAGTCCAATCTCGGCGTCTGGTACTTGGTTGGGTGCCATGCCGCGGAGCTGGAGCACGGCTTCAACCGTTTGGTAAACGCCGGTCGCCCCAACCGGATGACCTCTGGACTTCAGCCCGCCCATTGTCTGTATCGGGTAGTCGGCGTCGATGGCTATCTGGCCTTCCTTGGCAAGCATCGCACCCTTACCCCTCTCAGCAACGCCCAGAGCTTCGAGGCTGAGTGCCGCCATGACGGTAAAGGCATCGTGGACCTCGAAGAAGTTGATATCCTTCGCCGTAATCCCCGCCATCCTGTAGGCCCTCTTCGCGGCGACTTCTGCAGCCCTCAGTCTTAGGGGGTTCTCTCTGTTGGCGAGGTTTATGGTGTCTATGGCCCTTCCCATTCCCGCTATCTCAACCCACTTCTCCTTTGGAACGCCAAGTTCTTTCGCCTTCTCAGGTGTGGTGATTATCACTGCCGCTGAACCATCACAGACAGGGGAAGCGTCGAAGAGCTTGAGAGGATCGGCAATGTAGGGACTCTTTAGAACCGTCTCAACTTTTATCGGCCTCTTGAACATCGCGTAGGGGTTTTTGGCACCGTTGGCATGGGCGTTAACGGCAAATAGGGCCAAATCCTCCTCGGTGTAGTCGTATTTTTTCATGTAAAGGCGCATGATGAGCGCGTTTAAAGCGACGAAGCTGGCCCCATGGAAAAGCTCCCAGTCGGCATCTGCCGCGTAGGCCAGATAGCGCGTAGCGTCGCTCGGCCATGCATCCGTCATCTTCTCAACGCCAACGACAGCTACAACATCTTCAAGGCCGCTGAGAATGGCTTTGGCCCCTTCCTGGACCGCGGCACCACCACTGGCACAGGCGGCCTCAACCTTGACTGCAGGTATGTTTCCAAGGCCGGCCCAGTCCGCTATGAGTGCGCCAAGGTTTTCCTGCTCGATAAAGGAGCCAGAGGCCATGTTTCCGACGTATAGGGAATCTACTTTGTCAATTCCAGCGTCGTCCATCGCGTTTAGTAAAGCTTCAACTGCCATGTCCCTGAGTGAGAGCCTCCAGTGCTCACCAACCGGAACCATCCCGGCACCGATTATGACCGCCTTCTTCATCTCAACCACCTCATACTATGTACTTCTTCCTCGCCTTCGCGTAGAGGGCGTAGTCGATGTATTTCTTCCGGTTCACGTAGTCCATCGTCTTTGGCGCAAGATCGCGCTTCTCCTCGATGGCATCCTGGACGACGAGGCTGAAGGCGTCGCTTCCGGCACCGCTTCCAAAGCTCACCCAGAGAATCCTGTCGTCCGGCTTTGCTATGTCAAGAACGGCTGAAACTCCCACGAGGGTCGCGCCGCTGTAGGTGTTGCCGATTATCCCGCTGAGAAGTCCCGGAAGGACCTTCTCCTTCGGGATACCAAGGATTTTGGCGGCTGTGAGCGGGAACTTAACGTTGGGCTGGTGGAAGACCGCGTAGTCGAAGTCGTCCGGCGTGTAGCCCATCTCCTCCATGAGGGTCTTGGCGGCGTTTATTATCTGATGGAAGTAGGCCGGTTCGCCAGTGAAGCGGTTTCCGTGCCTCGGGTAGTGCTCATGCTGGCGCCTCCAGAAGTCAGGCGTGTCCGTAACGTAGGAGTAGCTCGCCTCGAAGTAGGCGAGGGTTTCAGAGCTCTTCGGAGAGAGGATGTAGGCCGCTCCTCCAGCTGAAGCCGTGAACTCCAAGTGGTCGCCCGGCCTCCCCTGGGATGTGTCGGCACCGATGGCCATCGCGTAGTCTGCCATTTCGGAGCCAACGAAGCCCATAGCAGCTTGGATCGCCTCGGTTCCAGCCTTGCAGGCGAACTCGAAGTCGGCCGCATTGAGGTCCGGAGTCGCTCCTACTGCGGCTGCTATTACCGTTCCGCTTGGCTTGACCGCGTAGGGCTTGCTCTCCGTGCCGAGCCATATCGCGCGGATAAGCTGGGGGTCAATTTTGGCCCGTCTAAGTGCGTTTCTCGCCGCCTCGATTCCTATGGTTATGGTATCCTCATCGAGGCCTGGGACGGACTTCTCCTCTATCGGGAAGCTGCTTATCCCCCAGACCCTTCCTATCTCCTCCGCTTTGATTCTATACATCGGCACGTAGGCGCCGTAGCCGATAATACCAACATCCCTCTTTGACTTCAGGAGTTTTCCCATGGTGCACCACCCGTAAAAGCTGAGAGTAACTTCGCCTAGGGTTGAAGGGGGAGTTATAAAAGTCTTTCGGTAAAAGTGCAAGATAATTTCGACGATTGCCTATCATCCGTAGTGTACCGAAAGGCGTATAAATTCTTTATTAAAATAGTAAAATATTGGTGGTGGTAGCTATGCGAAAAGTTTACGCTTTACTAGTCGTCTTTTCTGTTCTCACGGGTCTTGTATTAATTCCCGGTGTAAGTGCCGCGGGAAGCGCCTCTTACTGGATTGGAACCTACGGGGGAACTCTTTTGATTTCGCCATCGCCCATTCTGTCCCTTCCGGGCGGAAGTTCTGTCTTCGTTTCCTACGTCAAGGAAGACATGATGGTGGAGTACAGCGTTTTGAGGGAGGTCGCTCCCAATGGGAGTGTGGAATGGGCGGTTGAGTACGGAAAAGGAGTTATCATAAACGCACTGGCCGAGACACCCGACGGAAAGATAGTCGCGGCGGGCACGTATTTCTCGGGAGGCTCATTACTGCCTGACGGCTTTCTCATGGAGATAGATAAGGGCGGAAAGGTTCTCTGGGCGAAGCGCTACGGTGGAAACGGCACGGATTTCCTCTCGGTAGTTACAGTCCTGAAGAATGGGGAAATCCTAGCCGCTGGAATGACGACGAGCTTCGGAGACGCTAAGGGTAGTGTGTGGCTTCTCAAGACTGACGGGCACGGGAACGTCCTCTGGGAAAGGACCTACGGCACGAGGTGGAATGATGAACCGTCGAGCATTCTGGTTGAACCCAATGGAAATGTTTTGATAGCCGGAACCTCAATCCACGGTAGCATTACCTACGGCCTGATCCTGTCGGTTGACGGCAATGGAAACCTGAGGTGGGCAAGGGAGTACCGGAATGGCATGGGATTAGTAATCCGTAGCCTTTCTTACTCCAATGGGAGCCTCTACGCGTCAGGGTATATCTATCTGGGCAACGGCACCATCGGCGCCCTCATAATGAAGCTCGACGGAAAAGGGAACGTTCTCTGGAGCAGGTCCTATTACAGAAGGGGCTTCTTCATGCTTGGAGGGAATATGGTAATGGGACCCAAGGGTTCATGGCTCTCGGGGGCTTTGGTGAGGGTACTGTCCAACGAGACAACATACTACGGCATTCTCCTCCACGTCTCCAACGGCACCCTCACGGACGTTAGAACTTACGGCCCTGGGATGGCCCTTAGAACCCTGACGATTGCCCCCGACGGCAGTCTTCTGCTCTCGGGCGTTACGAAGAACAACACCCCGCTCATGGCGAGGCTCCCTGCCAACGGCAGTCTCCCCAACTGCAAGTATCTCACCAGCGTCAAGGTTGAGAAAACCTCTCCGGAGGTTAATGTTTCCCAGGTGGAGCTGAGCACCGGCCAGCCCAAGTCCACCGTGAGGACAATCGCCGTCACCACAGGGAAAACCGCTGGCAACGCATCCCTTCTCTGCACATACATGCCTCCGGAGAAAGGAAAGGGGATATGCGGGCCGGGATTCATTGTTCTCCTGGTTCTATTAGCTGTGGTCCCCCTGAGGAAGCGCTGAATCTCTTCTTCCTTTGTTATTCAAGGTTTCCTGACCACGAAGAGCGCGTGGTCCTTCTCGTACGGCTCCAACGAAAGTCTCTCGACGACCTCGAAGTACGTTGAAAGCTCCTTCTCGACCTCTGTGAAGACCCGCTCCGGCTCCTTGGTGACGTCAATACTTCTGCTCTTGACGGAGAGCATGCCGTAACCACCGCTCTTGAGGAAGGCCTTGGCGTTGTCTATCAGGATCTTCGCCTGCGTTGGCTGGGCCACGTCCTCGAAGATGACGTCGACCTTGGGAACGAGCGCGCGGTAGCCTTCCGGTTTGGTCGCGTCGCCCAGTATTGGCACAAGGTTCCTCCTCTCATCAACGAGGGGAACGAGCTCCCTCAGAACGCGTGGCGAGAACTCGACGCCGAAGACCCTGCCGTCCCCGCCCACTATGTCGCTGACGTGGGAAGCCGTTGTTCCGCTCGCGACGCCGAGGTAGAGCACGGTCGAACCAGGCTTTATCGGGAAGTGCTTTAGTCCGTTAAGAATTGCTGCACCCAACTTTGACCGACTTGGATTCCATATTCTGTACTCTTCGCCCTCCGCCTTGACCAGTCTCTCGCCGTAGACCCTCTGGCCGGGGACGAGGTTCTTGGTGGCTATCTTCTCGCCCCCCTCCTCATCGATGAATACGTAAACGCCCGGGAACCTGCCCTTCTTAACCCTCATCTCAATCACCTCTTGCCGCCTTTAGGCTTCTTCTTTTTCTTCTCACCTTTGTTTCTCTTGTCTTTCCCACCTTTCTCGCTCTTTTTACCCTTGAACTTCTCCTTCTTCTCGAACTTTCTGCCTTTCTCGTACTTTCCACCCTTGCCCTTCTTGCCCTTGAACTTCTCCTTCTTTTTCTTCTCGGGTTTGGCCTTCCTCTTCGGCGGGTTCGGGTATTTTCCCTTGATCTCCTCTATCCTCATCTCAAGCTCCTGCTTAAGCTCCTCGCCGATGTATTCACCGGAGAAGTAGTCAACGCGCGCCGCTATGGCCAGCTTTCCAGCCAAAGCCCTTGCGATCTTGCCCCTCTGCCACCATGGAGAGCGGTTGATTGCGGGGTACTGGAAGATGACGCCGTGCTTCGGCGGCTTGGCACCGCTCCTCAGATGTCTGAAGAGGGCCTTTTCTGCTCCGAGAACCTGAATTGTCGACGCTGGCATCATAGCCAGCTCTTTCAGCCCGCCGGCAAGGCTGAGGAGTCTCGCTCCGAGCTTAGCGCCAACGAGGGCCTTAAGGTTCGGTGCAACCTCATCCATCGCTGTCTCAAGGTAGTTCTCTATCTCGCCCCTAAGCCGGTAGAGGTCGTTTATCTCGCCAGCGAGCTTTTTGATTACCCCCTCGTCGAACCTGCCGAGTGGGGCACCCATAGACTTCTCGGCCGCTTTGAGTATCTTTTCAGCTTTGCTATCTGGGAAGCCGAGCTTCTTGAGCTTGTCCTCATTGGGATTCTCCTTCGCGCCAACCATGCTTACGAAGGCCACGTACTGCTCGTGCTTGGGGAGAATCTCATCCAGTTCAGGGAAGTGGAGGCCGTACCACTCCCTCAGGCGGGAGACGAGGAGATTCGTGACCTTGTCTATATCATCGAGTGCTTCAATCGCCTGGATTATCATCTTGTCGCGCGCGCCGCTCTGCTCCTGTATGCGTGCTCTGGTGAGTGCAACGCCCGCATTGAAGTACTCCTCGAACCAGTTCTCCCCAAGGAACTCCTCTGGGCTTGAGCGCAGCTCTTCACCCGCTACGTTGGGGAACTCCGCCGTCGCGCTGTACCCCATCTCCTTGAGCTTCCTTGCGAGTTCCGTGTCCTCAACGACGAACTCGGTGTATTCTCCACCGTTCAGCTCCCCTAGAAGCCCCACCAGCTCTTCAACAGGCGCGCCCTTCAGGAGTCTGTCGAGGGCCCTAGCTGGCTCGTCCTGGAATTCCCGATTAGCGATGAGAGTGCCGTCCTCGCCGAAGGCGTAAACGCCCCGGACGTTCTCAGCGATGTAAGCTTTCATACTATCACCCTCCAAATTTTTGCATCAGGAGTATAAAAGGGTTCGGAGTTTTAAAGCCTATCCCGGAAACTGAAAAAGGGAAAAGTTCAGTCCTCCCATGGCTCGCGGTACTTGAGTGCCCAGCCAAACTCTTCCTTCAGGATATCGATGGCGGCACTCGGTGGGATTATCCCGCGCTCGGTTATGATGACGTCAACGTACTCCGGCGGTGTTACGTCGAATGCCGGGTTCCAGACTTTGATGTTCTCCGGCCACGTCTCAAGCTCCTCCTTTGGAATGACTTCGGTTGGATCTCGCATCTCTATCTCGACGAGCTGGCCGAGCATTGTATCCGGGTGAAACTTGTATGTCTCCGCTGCAATCATCGTCCAAACCCTGTGTTCCTTTGCGGTGAGGGCTATCAAAGCCGTTCCAATCTTGTTTATCACGGCCCCATTGACGGTGATGCTGTCGGCACCCATGACGACCTTGTCGGTCATCTTCATGTAGTGTCTGGCAGCGGAGTCAACGACGTAGATGACGGGGATGCCGTGGTCGGCAAGCTCCTTAGCCGTAATCTTCCCCTGCCACCTGGGCCTTGTTTCCGTTACGATGACCTTTATGTCCTTGCCTATGTCCCAGGCCTTTTTCATGACGCTGGTGGCTGCTTTGCTATGGCAGTGGGTCATTATGATGTCCCCGTTCTCTATCCTCTTCGCCCCGAAGTCGCCGATTCTCTCGACGGCTTTCTCCGAGTTGTGGATGAACTCCTTGGCGGCGGTTATGATGACGTAGCGGAGCTGTTCGAGGTCGGCACCGCTTGAGTAAGCCACCTTTCCACGGTGCATGACGTAGCGGAGCGCATTAGGCAGAGAAACGGCGGTTGGCCTCGTCTCGAAGAGTATCTTTGCAGCTTTCTTCATCTCCTCCCAGAGCTCTTCAGCGCTTTT
>Ga0256829_1000809_pt1 | contig 28365 bp, 24 predicted proteins | sample 131447metaG_FD_185979 | JGI IMG/M metagenome (GOLD analysis project Ga0256829, IMG submission 185979) | Hydrothermal vent microbial communities from Lau Basin, Pacific Ocean - 131-447 | ecosystem: Environmental > Aquatic > Marine > Hydrothermal vents | place: Pacific Ocean: Lau Basin | collected... | reverse complement strand
AATTTACACCAGTAGCTTGCATTTTTGTGACAATATCATCTTTTTGAGTTGCAGTTAAGGTACTAAGACCAAGTGCTTTAAAAGCTCTTTCTTTGCGTTGTATTTGAACATCTGTAGCATTTGAGATGATCATATTTGCATTATTATAAAGTGTCGCATTCAGGTCTGCTGAAGCAGTTGTTGCTGAGATATTATTATCAATATTATCCATACTGAGAGCTAATTCATCTGCATTAAGTGCACTATGGTCAACCAATTTTAGCTCATTATCTAAATCTTGGAGTTTTGCATACTCCAAGCTACTAGTATCAGTAATCTCTTTATTGAGAACATTATTAAGTGCGGTAGCTAAGTCATGTGTTTCAAGTTCCCCAGCAATATTCGCATAGACAGTTCCTATGGTACTGCTTGTGCTATTTGAATCCACAATACCTTGTGCCATTTTTTGAATACGAAGAGCTATTTGCAACAAACCTTCATTCCCAGCTTCAACGATATTTTTGTCTATATCAGAGACACTAATATTGAGTTGTGTAGCCAAATCACTTTTGATGGTATTTACATCTTTAGTTGGGTTTGCTAGTTTTGCTTGATTTACTAAAGTTGTTAATGGTGTAATGTGCAATTTTGCATTACCATTTTCAGAGATAACTGAAAGTCTTCCGGTAAACTCATTTTTTGTAACAAGGTCAATTCCACCTTTGATAACAAGAGGAATACCTACTTGGTTTCTATTCATAGTTAAAGAGTAGTTTCCTGAGTTATCGGTAGTTGTACTTGGCTCACCTGAATTAAATAAACCATTTTTATTTAGATCTAAAAAGACTGTAGCTCCTTGAAGCTGGGGGTCTATAGCTACGCCGCTATTTGTCACATTATCATTTGAGCTAGAACTGCAACCTACTAATATTGCACTAGCTATCATAGATGTAGCGACTAATTTTAATGTTTTTGTATGTCTCATAAGTAATCCTTTAAGTTTTGATAGTTGAAGTTTAACCAATAAGTGTTAGCGAAGTGTAATCAGTTGCTCAGGCACTAACCTAATAAATTTAATGGATAAGTTAGGAATGACAAAGTTTGTCATCCTTAACTGACACCATTAGAGTTTTTTATTTGGTTCTTTAGAATCTAGTATCCAACCCTCAAAATATAATAGATTTCTCTCTCATAGACTTATTTGAAATTCTCAACAAGATCTTCACGAGGGTATGTAAAAGTAGAATGTCTAAAAACTACGATCTTATCTTCATGTCCTAGGGCGTAAGCACGGATGGTTATAGGCACCACGGTATCATTTCTTTTATCGTCTACTAAAACCTTGCTAGTTCTCAAAACCACAATCTTTTTCTTTTTTATACCTGGTACTACAGTAAATGCTTTACTTGGTTTGACTATGACAATCTCACCTTCCATACCTTTAGGAGGGATAACCTCAAAGAAAAACTTCATTTTTTTATTTTGTGTATTTTGTACTAAAAATTCATATGCATTATCGACTACAACTTTACCATCTACTTTATGTATGGAGTAAAGACGATTTTCTTTATTGATGTTTAAAAGCATATACTCTTTTGTGCTTCCCATAACACCTAATGCTATCATGATACCTATCAATAAAACAATATACGCAATAACCTTTGTTCTAAAGTATTTAGTTTTCCCTTTTTGTTCTATGATCTCATAATCACTTGACCATGTAACAAGGGAAGGTTTTCCAAGTTTACCCATAACTGTTGTACAAGCATCTACACACTCTAAACAGTTGATGCACTCAAGCTGGAGTCCTTTACGAATGTCAATGTGTGTTGGACACACTGTTACACATGATTCACAGGCTGTACACTCAGCATGTTCACCCGCTCTTGCTTGTATCTCTTTTTGAGACTTACTTGGCAATTTTTCCTTATGTTCATCATAGATAGCTCCACCCCTATGCGTATCATAGAGTGCCATCACAGTATGCTCATCATAGAGTACAGACTGAATACGGCTATATGGGCATACATAAATACAATAGTCTTCTTTTAGCTTCACTATGTCATAGACTAAAAAGAGTGCTACAAATAGTAATGTACCAAAAAGAATCGTATGTGCCATTGGGTTTGCAAGATAGGTAAAAAAGTCTTCAGGAGGAACAAAATACCAAAGAAAATTTGCACTAGCAATGAGAGACAACGCTATCCACATCAAGACAGCTATCACTTTTTTTATCTGATTTTCGGCAAGAGACATATCTGGCTCTTGTTGCTTATTTTTGATGCGTTTACGGAGTCGTAGTATTTTTGTCTCTATGAGATCTCGGTAGATAATACGGAAAATAGTTTGAGGACATACCCATCCACAAAACACTCTCCCACCCACAACAGTCATCCCAAAGATTCCTAAAAATAAGAGCATTAACACAAAAGGCATCAGGTAAAGCTCTTGCATATCATATTGAATAAAAGCTAAATGAAGTTTTAGTTTGTCAAAGCTAAGCAAAAAGAAGTGATTACCATTGATTCTTATCCATGGTAATATAATAGTGATGATGGTTATAAACCCAAAGAGGTAATAACGCTTACCTCTCCAAGAAGCCATCAGTTTAGAAGTTGTTTTTTTCATAATAAATCCCTACAATTCAAAGTAGGGAATTATATCAAAATAATTATAAAAAACTTATTATAAAATCAAATTATTTATATTATAAGTTCGTAAAATAATAAAAGTGCTAGTGAAAGTTCACTTACCAACCTAAACCTAATCGTACCATATATCTTCTGTCTGTGATAGATGTAGCACTAGTACCAATCTGTTCTTGATAAGTAGCAACATTGAGTTTAACCAACAAAAACTCCAAGTCAATACCTGCTGTATAAGCTGATTGGTAAAGACCACCATTGAGTGTTAAAGCTAACCAAGATGTGTCAACAAGACCCATCCCTACACCAACACGCAATCTTTTCATAGGGTCATTTTCATTATAATCTGTATATGTGAATGAGCCATTAGCATTTGTACCATTATACAAACGAAGTTTGTTTGCATTGAGCATATCAACATAATCAACCGCAACTACAAACTTACTAAAAACTGGAAACTCTGGAGTGATTGATAGACCAGCATTGACTGTCATCGGTTGACCACCATACACACCGCCCATGCCGATTGACCCCATATTCATAACACTGAGTCCAAAAGCTGGATGCCAATAGTTATCTACCCAAGGTCTATATGCTAAACCCAAGTCGATTCCAAGACCTGAAGAATTAACAAGTCTATTTTGAAGAGTTGTTGCAGGATCTTTAGATACTAAATCTCCGATTGATATCCCACCCTCATAAGATTTTTGCACTATATATTTTGCGCTTAGACCAATATCTAGGCGACCATAATCTGTTTCGTATGGCTTTGCTATGCCTAGAACCACACCACCATAAGCTCTACTTGAAGTTGCTAAAAATGCTTGACTTCCCCCTTGTGTATGGGTCATAAAATTTATATCTGCTGCTTGAAGTATCCCAATACTCCAAGCAAATGCATCGGAATTTTTCGATATAGATGTATAATTATTTACACCTATATGGATATTTTTTCCATCATATTTTTTCAGTACATCAGTCATCTGGGTTGTTGCATCTGATGCACTGGTATCTACGCCTTGAATATCTTGTGCAAATGAAGCACCATCGGCACTTCCACTCATTCCTATATTTAACACATCAACCACGAAACCATGACTTTTCTTTATGGTTGCAAGTCCAGCTGGATTTGAAAATACCGATGTTGAGTATGTTCCCACAGCTACATTCGCTCCACCCATACCCATGATACGAGGATCTTTGTAAAGACTTGCATGTTCAGCATAGAGTGCAAACACTGATGTCGTAGCACCTAAAAGTGCTAATGATAATACTTTTTTCATATCTTTTCCTTTTTAATTACTCTTATTTATTTAGATAAGTTTTAATCTGGTTAACAGTTATATTCCCATTGCTGTCAGTACCTATTTTAGTTTTATAATCTTTTATATCACTTTTAAGATCATCAGGTATCGCTGATGTCAAGGCATTAAATGTACCATTGATAGCATCTATTAATTGATCTAGTTTATACTCTGGTCCAAATGGAAATGCTTTGGCACTATTAAAGTCACTTGCACTATGAATATTATTGTAGTTAAGCATAATCAGATTTTTATTATTATTTGCATCTCTCACAGATGCTCTATAATAATTTGTACTGTTTACATCTACTTTAAAAATCTCAACAGTTGTACTACCTGAAGTAATATTAGCATCAGAAGTGACGCCAGTACAATTATTATCATAAAAGCAACCCATCGCTTTTTCTGATGCTTTAAAATTATTGTCCGCTCCTCCACTATTTTGTAGTGTAGCCACATCACCAAGCATACCTAGAAGCATAGTTGTTTTACTAAGATATGCCAGACCAAGATATAATTCCAAATCCTTGCTTAATTTATCTAGTTGAACCTTACTTAATGCTCTTGTTGGTGATGCACTTGTTGCTGTTGATGCTATTGACTCATAATATTGTATTGCACTATCAACATTTTTGACATTTTCTACACTCTTGTTTCCATCTCCTGCTAAACTTGTTGCTAAAGTAGCAAAACTATTTGTACTGTTTGTACTACTTACACTACTCATCTTAGATACAACATCGGTAAGGTTTAAACCTGCCTTATCCATATATGCACTTGCAAGTGTTTTTTTAGTGCTATCACTTAGCGTTGCTAAAAAAGCTTTTGCTTGGGCTTGAGTCATACTAGAGATAGGCGTAGCCTCTAGTAATGCTATAGCTTGTTCGGGTGAACCAGTGTCAATAGCATGTTGTGCTGCAAGACGAGTTGCACCCGTTGAATCCGCACTCCCACATCCACTCAGCATCAAAGTTGTTGCAACCGCTGTTACTAACATAATTTTTTTTATCATAATAACTCCTTTGTTATTTTTATAAAAGCATGATAAATAACATACTCCTGATTTATTTGTTCCTATTATAGCATTTATTTTCTTAAGGTAAAAATAGTTTTTCTTTTTACACAGTGTAATTTATGTTACAAAATGATAAAATATCATCAATATAAGAACCATAAGAGAGACCATCAATGCTAACTACAAAAGACTATATACTCCAAACTATTCGAACCCGTCCCCTCATCATTGATGGTGCGATGGGTACACAACTCCAACAACGCGACGAGAAGATCCCAAAGTCCGCTTGGGAGGGGAACGAGGGATGCAATGAGTTACTAAATGTAACATGTCCAGAAGTTTTAAGTGAGATCTTTTCCGCTTATCTCACCTCTGGTGCTGACCTCATTACCACAAATACTTTTGGTTCATTCTCTTGGGTACTCGATGAATACGACATTGGGCATCGTGCTTATGAGCTGACAAAAGCAGGTGCTAAGCTTGTTAAAAAAGCATGTGAAAAATTCTCCTCTCCAGAGCATCCACGATTTTGTTTAGGCTCTATTGGACCGGGGACTAAGCTTCCCTCTCTAGGGCATATCACTTATGATGCTATGTTTGAGGGTTATACCGAGTTTTGTAAGGCACTCATAGAGGGTGGCGTGGATATCTTTTTACTTGAGACTGCTCAAGACCCTTTGCAGATAAAAGCGGCACTCCATGCCTGCCAAGAGGCAAACTCTCAGATGGGTACAGAGATACCGATGATGGTCTCTGTGACTATTGAGTTGAGTGGTACTATGCTCATAGGGACAGATGCCCAGACTATCGCTACCATACTCGAACCTTTTGATATCCTTTCCCTCGGTTTTAATTGTGGAACAGGACCCGAGCAAGTGCTTAAACATGTAAAAACTCTCAGTGAAGTGTGGCATAAACCCATCTCTGTCCATGCGAATGCAGGTCTCCCTCAAAACCGCGGTGGTTACACCTACTATCCTATGGGACCAGATGAATTTGTAGCCCAACAAGAGAAGTTTTTAGAGTTCGATGGAGTCAGTTTTCTTGGGGGTTGTTGTGGAACGACACCCCAACACATCCGAGCGCTTGTGGATAAGGTCACAAAAGTCACTCCTAAAAAACCTACAGGTTCACACCCAACAAGTGTAGCCTCTCTCTTTAACACCACTACACTCAAACAAGAGCCAGCACCTCTTCTCATGGGCGAACGATCCAACGCAACGGGGAGCAAGGCGTTTCGTGAACTCCTTTTAGCTCAAGATTATGAGGGGACCCTCTCTGTAGCCCAACAACAAGTAAGAGCAGGGGCTCATATTGTAGATGTCAATGTTGGTTTTGCAGGTCGTGATGAGACCAAAGATATGAACGCAGTTATGAGTATGTACAACCAAAAGATCGCCCTCCCTCTCATGCCTGACTCCACCCAAACAAGCGGACTTGAGACTGCACTCAAAAATATAGGTGGCAAACCAATCTTAAACTCAGTCAACCTAGAAGATGGCGAGGAAAAGTTTAATGCAGTATGCAGTTTGTCTAAAAAGTTTGGTACTTCGCTTGTTTGTCTTACCATAGATGAAGTGGGTATGGCTAAGACAGTGGAAGATAAACTAAAAATCGCAGATAGGATTATAGACTTAGCTACAACAAGGCATGGTATAAAAAAAGAGGATCTTATCTTCGATGTACTCACCTTTACCCTTGGAAGTGGTGATGAGGAGTATTGGGATGCTGGTATCAATACCATAGAAGCTATCCGCAAACTCCGCCAAAAGCATCCAGAAGTAAGCGCGACATTAGGACTCTCTAACATCTCTTTTGGACTTGACAAAGATGCTAGACCTTACCTCAACTCAATGTTTTTACACCACTGCATCCAAGCAGGTTTAACCAGTGTTATCATCAATGTCAAACACATCATCCCTATCAATAAGATAAGTAAAGAGGATCAGGAGATCTGTGATGACCTCATTTTTAACCGCAAACCCGATGGAGAAGCACTCTTTACTTTCATAGAGCACTTCTCTTCAAAAGAAGCCATAGATACAACGCAAGAAGATGCAGAGTATCTCGCTATGAATGATGAACAAAAGATAGCAAAGCTTCTTATGGATGGCGATAAAGAGCGTATGATACCCCTTGTAGAAGAGGCACGAAAGAGCATCGCACCTGAGACTATTGTCAACGAAATACTTATAGATGCTATGAAAGTTATAGGGGAACTCTTTGGCTCAGGACAGATGCAACTCCCCTTTGTTCTACAGTCTGCTGAGACGATGAAAAAAACGGTTGATTATCTCAATCCATACTTACCAAAGATAGAAAAAGAGGTAGATACCACACTAGCTCTCGGAACTGTAAAAGGGGATGTCCACGATGTTGGGAAAAACCTTGTTGACATCATCCTCACTAACAATGGTTTCAAAGTAAATAACCTTGGCATTAAAGTAGAGCTTGAGGACTTCATCCAAGCAGCAAAAGATGGACATATCTCTGCTTTTGGGATGAGTGGACTCCTTGTAAAATCAACCCAAGTGATGCAAGAAAACCTCAAAGCACTGAAAAAACAAGATATCAAGATACCTATCCTTCTAGGTGGTGCTGCACTCACTCGTTCATTTATAAATGAGTTTTGTCGTCCCTTTTATGATGGACCTATCTTTTACTGCAAAGATGCTTTTGATGGTGTCACGGCAATGAGCCGCATTGAAGCTGGTAATTTGGACACAGATCTCCATGGTAAAGATAGCCAAGAGAAAGTAATCAAAGTAAAAGAGGAGATTATTATCCCCCCTTTTGAAGAGCTCAAAATGCCTTCTCGTGATGTTAAAGTACCTACCCCACCTTTTTGGGGTCGCAGAGAGATAAAACTTAATGAAACTCAGATAGAGATGGCATTTGATTGGCTCAACCATAAACTCCTTTTCAAATCTCGCTGGGGTTATAGCTCTAAAGGGATGAGTAAAGAGGACTACCAAAAACAACTTGACGAAGTAGTTTGGCCAGCTTACGAAAAGCTTAAAGCACAATTTATTGATGAAAAACTCTTTGAACCCACTATCATTTATGGTTACTGGCCTTGTAGAAGTGATGATAATACCCTACTCATCTTTGATGAGAGTGAGGGGTATCACTCAGATGCACAGGTCAACCGAGAATCTTTAAAAGATGTGATGGGTAGAGCTAAAGAGAAGTTCACTTTCCCACGACAAAGGAAAGCCCCCCATCGGGCGTTGAGTGATTTTTTTCATGCAGACAGGCATGACCTCATTGCTCTGACTTGTGTGAGTGCTGGTGCAAAACTCAGCGATGCGGAACGCGCTATCTACGAAGATAGTAGATACACGGAGTATTATCAGTTTCATGGACTAGGTGTTGAACTCGCTGAAGCTCTTGCAGAGATAGCTCACAAGCAGATACGACTTGACCTCAATATCTCTGATGGAGAGGGTAGTAAACTTAGCGATGTACGGATGAATAGATACCAAGGGAGTCGTTATAGTTTTGGCTACGCTGCTTGTCCAGACCTTGAACTCAACCGTCCACTCTTTAATCTTCTCAAACCTGAGGAGTTTGGCATTGAGCTTAGTGAAACTTTCCAGATTCACCCAGAGCAAAGCACCTCAGCACTTGTGGTCTACCATCCCAATGCAACCTACTACAATGTCTAACAATATTCATATCTACGCCGTAATCATCGGCAGTGAGATCCTCAACCTCAAACGCCAAGATAAACATTTTGAGCACCTCTCATCGGCACTTGCAAAGGTGGGGCATACCCTCTTTAGCTCTTTCATCCTAAAAGATGATGCACAGCTCATCAAACAGATATATTCGCTCATCAAAGATGACCCCTATTCTATCATGTTTAGTTTTGGTGGGATTGGTTCTACTCCAGATGATTTGACTCGTGAACTTAGTGCAGAAATTTTTAAAAATGGAAAAATGAAAAGAAACAAAAAGTTTGAACAAGATATTATAGATCGTATAGGTGAGAGAGCCTACCCCCACCCCATCAAGATGTCTGATCTTCCAATAGATGCCAAGCTTCTACACAACCCTATCAATAATATGTCAGGCTATTATCTCGATAAAAGATACTTTTTTATGCCAGGTTTTCCTGAGATGGCACATCCTATGATAGAGAGTATTATCCAAGAGCATCTTCAAAAAAGTCAAAAACTCTACTCAAAAAGCTTTCTTGCAGATACAGGAGAGGGGATCCTCATAGAGCTTATGCAAGATGTCCCTCCAGAGATAGAGCTCTCTTCCCTTCCCATGATAAATGGAGGAGACCCTAAGGTTGAGTTTACCCTCTCGGGTAGCGATGAGAAACAGATTGATTTTTATTTTGAAAAGTTTACAAACTTTTTAGAGACTCAAAAGATAACTTACCGTCTTCTATAACTTAAAGCTTCGAGAAGATGTTTTTTATGTATCATCTCACTTGCATCCAAGTCAGCAATAGTTCGTGCAACTTTTTGCACCTTTTTTATGCTTCTAAAACTCAAGGCAAACCTACTTGTAGCCATATCAAGTGTCTCTTTTGCCTCTGCATCTAGGATACAATAGATCTCTATATCCTTATCGCTAAGTTTTGCTGTAAAAGATTTTTGCCCTCTTTTTTTGATAATATGATGCACATCTATCACTTTTTGATGTAACTCTTTGGAGCTAAAACTTACCTCATCATGAGAATCAATATTTTGCATAGTTACATTGAGGTCTATACGGTCCAAAAAGGGGTCTGAAAGTCTATTTTTATAACGCTGAATCTCTAGTTCATTACATCGACACTCTTTTACTTTATCAAGAAGATTGCCACAGGGACAGGGGTTCATTGCACCTATAAATACAAAGTTTGCAGGGTACTCAACCTTAGAGTTTACACGAGAAATTTTAATCTTACCATCTTGAAGAGGTTCTCTCAATGCTTCAAGTATGTTTTTAGAAAAATGGGGTAACTCATCGAAAAAAAGGATGCCATTGTGGCTTAGTCCCACTTCACCTATCTTTGCTTTGTGAGAACCTCCACCAAAAATAGATGCAGAGGTGGATGTATGGTGAGGTGAACAAAAATTTCGTAGAGGTTTAAACTCTGGCTCTTTTCCCTCAAGAGAATCCAACTTTGCATTATCTAAAATCTCTGCTTGATTGAGCGGGGGCATGATATAACGCAGTCTTTGTGCAATCATACTCTTACCACTTCCAGGGCTTCCCTCAAAAAGTATGTTGTGCATCCCTGATGCACAGATGAGTGCTGCTCGTTTAGCTACCTCTTGCCCTTTTACATCCAAAAAATCTTCTTCATACCTGTTGTAAACATAATATTTTTCATCTAAAGTGTAGCTAGGATATGCAAAATCTGTACTTACTACATTTGGTTCACATAAAACTTCTGACCTGAGTAGATCTGTCGCTTCTTGTAAAGTTTTTACACCATAAAATGCTATATTTGGTATTTTAGAGAGTTTTTCTAAAGCACTATGTGGCACAATAGCTCTTTGCACTGCCCCTTGATTTGCCAAAGAAAGAAGCAGAGGATAAAGTTGTGTATTTTCTTTTACTTCGCCATCTAAACCTAACTCTCCAAACACGAACCAATCATCAAAATCTTTTTCTACCTGATTGAGAGCTATAAGAAGTGCGATGCTCAGATCAAACTGCGATCCATCTTTTTTAAGTTCACTTGGAGAAAGGCTTAAAGTCACACGCTTGGGAGGGAAAGAAAATTCATTTGAAAGGAGAGCGGACTTCACCCGCTCTTTTGATTCACTAATATTTGTACTAACCATTCCGATGATGCTAAAAGATGGAAGCCCCTTTGTCAAGGTAGATTCTACATCTACTACCTTTGCATCTAAACCCTCATATGTTGCACATTTCATTTTTTTCATAATTTAAAGCCTTTTTTAAACTTAGCTTATTATAGAGAGTTTTTGGGGTTTTATTCAATTTAATGACAAATTGACATACTTATTTGGAGTTTTTCTTCTCTTTGAGCATCTTTTTATACTCTTTTTCAAATTTCTTTCTTTTTGAATAACTCAGTTTATCTATGAAAAGGATACCTAAAAGATGATCTATCTCATGCTGTATAGCAATCGCTAGAAGTCCATTGGCTTCAAGGCTTTTCGTATTGCCATCTCTATCTTGGAAGTTAACATTGACCTCATCAAACCTTGTGATATCTTCATAAAAGGTGGGGACACTTAAACAGCCCTCTTGATACACTATCTCACCTTTTTTACTTGTAATAACTGGATTTATCATCTCCACCAAGTTGTCAATAGTTTGAATGTCCTCTTCATCTGGGATATTGAGTATAAGTGCTTGAATAGCGTATCCAACTTGTATAGCAGCTAAGCCTATACCATTTGTCTCCATCATCAACGGATACATACTATCCAACAATTCGGCAAGTTTAGTGTCAAAGTTTTCTACTTTTGCGGATTTTTGCTTAAGTTTTTTATCTGGGTAAGTAACAATATTTAGTTTCATCAAACTACTTAACTATGTTTTACTTTTTAATGAAACAGCATAATCACAATTAGTATCATTATAAGCTTTATCTACACCATCCATTGAACTCACAACTGTCTCTTCAACAGAGTAAGCTGGATCTATATCTGTAATACCAATAGCAATTTTAAGTTCAATCTCTTTATCCCCTAAGAAAAAGTTAGCGTTAGCAACAAGCTCTACAAGTCGTTCACTTGCTTTTTTCGCACTCTCTAAATCAGTATGTTTCAGAAGCATTGCAAACTGACCATTGCCATAATAAGCCACAGTATCACTTCTTCTTGATGTTTTTAAAAGGAGTCTCGCTATAGTCCGTGTCATCATAATGATAGCTTTTTCATTATTTACACTTTGGACAAGCTCTTTTGAGAGTTCTATCATGATCAGCGTTGAACTATGTTTAAACTCTTTAACTAAGCTTATCTCTTGTTCTATTTTTGTCATCAGATAGCGTTTATTGTAAACACCATATTTATTGTCGAAGATAGTCTCATTTTCAACATTTTTAATCACTTTCGCTGTTTCATCATACTGGGTTTTAATGTTGATACTTTGTTTTTTAAGTATCGTGTCAAGCTTACCAATATCACCCTCTAATGTAGAGATGATACTCAAAGAACCTTGCTGATCCATACTATCTTTGAGTTCTGTTTTTCTTTTTTGAAGAATCTTTGTCATCAAGTTAATATTTTTGTAGAGCGATGCAGTTACATTTAAGATATTTTTTACAGAGCTAAAACCTTGTTTAAGACTTTGCTCAAGCATAATAGTATTTTCCGCATCGTTATTTTCTTCAAGTTCTAGCATCGACATGATCTGTTTACGCAATGCTTCGCTTTTATCTTCTAAAAGTCTATCAAAGTATAAAGAGAAGTTGTTTGGCGTAGGCGGGAGGTTATCTTGCATAAGCTGACCTAAAACCTCTTTTGCATATACCTCCAAATCACTTGTCGGGTCGCTTTTTGAAGGATCATCACTAGGTGCTTTATGACCACCACTGCCACCTGAAGCTCTCCCTGTATTTCTTTGACCTCTATTTCTTAAAGAACCTGACATAAGTCACCCCTCCCTACTCTTTTTCGCTTTTTATCAATACTTTATCGATCAAACCATAGTCCACACATTCTGATGCACTCATGAAATTATCTCTGTCTGTATCTTTTTCTATCTTTTTAACACTTTGACTTGTATTTTTAGCCAATATGCCATTTAACTCTTTTTTCATCCTAAGAATCTCTTCAGCTTGGATCGCAATATCACTTGCTTGACCTTGAGCACCACCTAAAGGTTGATGTATCATCACTCGAGCATGAGGTAGAGCATATCGCTTTCCTTTTTCTCCAGATGAGAGTAAGAATGCACCCATAGAAGCAGCCTGACCTATACAAATAGTAGCAACATCTGGACGGATATAGTTCATAGTGTCAAATATTGCCATCCCTGCAGTAACAACACCACCCGGAGAGTTTATGTAAAAGAAGATATCTTTTTCTGGATCTTCCGCTTCAAGAAATAAAAACTGTGCCACTATAGTAGAAGCAACTTGGTCATTTACCTCACCACTTAGCATCACAATCCTATCTTTTAAGAGACGAGAGTAGATATCGTAAGAACGCTCACCGCGTCCTGTTTTTTCTACTACATAAGGGATATAACTCATATTATGCTTCTTTCATCTTCGAGTTAAGAATTTGACTAAGAACTTTATCTTCTACCATAGACATTTGGACGGCTGGAAGGTATCCTGCATCTTTATATTGGGTATACGCTGTTTCTGGGTCTTGACCCATTTGCATCGCTTCATAATAGATAGTTTGCATAACCTCCTGCTCTTCTACTTTAACGCCCTCTGTAGATGCTAGTGCATCAATAATAAAAGTAGCTTTTACACTCTCTTGTGCATCATCACGAAAACTCTCACGAAGTTCTTCAAGCTTATCAGCATTTTCACGAAGCTCTTTAATCTCATCTTCACTCATAGAACCAGCTTTTTTATTGACTGCTATATCTATCTCTTGGTCAACTACAAACTCTGGAAGGTCAAACTTAATGCCAGAAACTAAAGCTTCTAGTAATGCAGGTTTCAAATCTTCATTATAGAGTTTACCTAGTGCCTCAGACTCCATCTGCTCAATCACTTGCTCTTTTACTTTTTCCATAGTTGCTTCTTCATCACCTGGAAGTAAAACCTTAGCAAGTTCATCGCCTATCTCTAAAACATCTTTTTCTTTTACCTCATTGACCGTTACTTTAAAAACAACTGGTTTTCCAGCTAAATTAGACGCTTGATAATCTTCTGGGAAAGTTACATTGAGTTCAACTTCCTCATCTCTTTTTACACCGATGAGTTGATCTTCAAAACCTGGAATAAACTGTCCAGAACCAAGTTTTAGCTCAAAACCTTCACCTTTTCCACCGTCAAACGGCTCTCCGTCTAAGAAACCTTCATAATCAATTACAGCGGTATCGCCCTCTTTCATCTTACGGTTTCTTTTGATCTTTCTAAGTGGTGCTTGTTGTTCTGCTATATCTTTAAGCCTTTTTGTTACATCAGCTTCTTTAATCTTTGGTTTTTTGAAATCTTTTGCAAATGATTTATAATCACCAAGTTCTATTTCAGGACGCATAGCAACTTTTACAACAACCTCTATCTTATCATCTTGCTTATCAAATTTTGCAATATTAGGTTCGCCGATCAATGATTCATTAGCAATTTTTAACTGTTCTAAACCCGTGTTAAGAACTTCTCTCAAAGCCTCTGATTCTGCATCTTGTAGAAGCTTGCTACCAAACTGTTTCTTTACAATAGCCACAGGAACTTTTCCCTTACGAAAACCCTGAATAGTCGTTGTTTTAGCTAACTCTTTAGCAATTTTATCTAAATTTGCATCTATAGTTTCTTTCTTAATTGTTGCTGTAATTTCAGCATTTGCACCATCAATTTTATTTGATTTGATTTCCATCAATTTCCTTTTATATTTCTACTATGTGATAAGTACTTACCACTTTAATTTGAGCTAATAATACCAAAAAATAAGTTAATTTTTGCATAAAGTAGGTTTAAAGTGAAGTATCAAGAACCACACAACTGCCAAATCTATCATTACATCTGCAAAGTTAAATACAGCAAAGTTAAATCCACAATGCCAATAAACCATGTCAACAACACCCTCGTGAATAAACCTATCATAGATATTTGAAAACGCTCCACCAAGTAAAATTCCTGCAGGGAGGGCATAACAAAGTTGCTTTAGGCTTACAATATATATTAAAATCCCGACAACCAATACAAGCTGAATATACTTAAGCCACTCCGCCAAAAATGCAAACATAGAAAAAGCAACACCTTTGTTGTAAACCAATATCAAGTCTATACAATCAGTGTAATATCTAAAGCCCTCTATGAAGAGTAATTTAATATTTTGATCTATGATGAACACGCCTAGGAGAGTGAGTAAAAGAACAGTATTGAGTTTTAAGATTTTATTATCCATTGAGTGCTTTCTTAAAAAACTCTACAAGTATCTCCATCTGTAGATTCATCTCTTTCGCATCTTTACCTTCAAGAAGTACACGCAGCTTATTTTCAGTGCCTGAGTAGCGTACAAGATGGCGTATATTTTTAGTTTCTATGGTTTGAAGAAGTGTATCTAAACCAGTTATCCCATTAAGTGGCAATTTTTCTTTGATATTTATGTTCACTAATTTTTGTGGATAAAGAGAAAAAGGGCGAAGCACCTCTGAAGCAGATTTTTCTTTAGAGAGTATCAAGGCAAGCGTTTGAAGTGCCGAAACAAGACCATCTCCAGTTTTTGCAAAATCATGCATAATAACATGCCCACTTTGCTCCCCTCCAAAGTTAATACCCTCTTTTTTCATAATCTCTAAAACATTTTTATCACCTACATCTGAACGAAAAAGCTTTAAGTTATTTTCACTCATATAATCTTCTAAACCTTGGTTACTCATCACCGTTGCAACCATGCCAGCACCTTTAAGAAGTGATTGTTCATTCATATACACAGCTAAAGCACCTAAAAGTTGGTCACCATCAACAACTTCACCTTTTTCATCAACCACAACAAGTCTATCTGCATCTCCATCAAGTGCTATTCCTATGTCTGCACGAAAAGTTAAAACAGTATCAGCAAGATCTTTTGTATGCAGAGCTCCACAATTTTCATTGATGTTGTATCCATTAGGTTTATTGTGCAGCATCAACACATCAGCACCCAACTCTTCTAAAACAGTTGGTCCCACTTTATATGCCGCTCCATTTGCTGTGTCAAGGACTATACGCATCCCTTGAAGACTCAGGTCTCTTGGAAAAGAGTTTTTAAGGGCAACTATATAACGCCCTATCACATCATCTATTCTTTTTGCTTTACCGATTTGCTTTCCTCGAGCCTGTGCAGACTCTATAAGTGCATCATCCATATATATAGATTCGATCTGTGCTTCCACTTCAGCAGAGAGCTTATCCCCATAAGCATCAAAAAACTTGATGCCATTGTCTTCAAAAGAGTTGTGTGATGCACTTATCATAATCCCAGCATCACAACGCATAGACTCTGTGATGTAAGCAATAGCAGGCGTAGGCATAGGTCCAATCTCTATAACATCATAACCAATAGCAGTCAACCCACTTACAATAGCATTTTCTATCATATAACCACTACGCCTCGTATCTTTACCGATGAGTATCTTATTTGTTTTGGAATTTTTTTTGAAGTATATCCCAGCAGCCATCGCCACACGCATAGCTCTCGTAGCACTTAAAAATGAGCCAGCCTCGCCCCGTACACCATCAGTTCCAAATAATCTGTTCATACTTTCACCATACTTTCAAATAAATTGTGATATTTTACCACCCTTTAACTTAATTTTAATTATCTTTAAGCTAGAATTGCGAACTAAAAAAATCTGGGCGTTTAAATCAGCCCTAAAATCAAGGACTCATAAATGGCAAATCACAAGTCATCAATAAAGAGAATTCGCCAAACGATCGTTAAAACAGAACGCAATCGTTTCTACAGAACTCGTCTTAAAAATATCGTTAAAGATGTTCGTTCAGCTATTGAAGCTGGAAACAAAGAAGAAGCAACTACTACATTCAAAGTTGCCAACCAACAAATTCATAAATTTGTAAGCAAAGGTATCTTAAAAAAAGAAACTGCTGCTAGAAAAATCAGCCGTCTTCACAAAGCTGTTAATGCAATATAATTAAGTAACTGTAATGTTATCAGATAAACTACAAGTGTTTATCGCCCGTTATGATGAACTTAGCAATCTGTTAAGTTCTCCTGACATCACTTCTGACATCAAACGCATGACAGAACTCTCCAAAGAACAAGCCTCCCTTTTACCTATCGTTGATAAAGCAAATGAGTATAAAGCTCTCATTGGTGATATCGAAGAAACAAAAGAGATGTTAGGCGATGCAGAGATGGGCGATATGGCAAAAGAGGAACTCAAAGAGCTTGAACCTCGTAAACCAGAAATAGAAGAAGAGATAAAAATGCTCTTACTTCCAAAAGATCCAAATGATGATCGCAACATCATCGTAGAGCTTCGTGCTGGAGCTGGTGGAGATGAGGCAGCCATCTTTGTAGGTGACCTCTTTGAAGCATACACCCGTTATGCAGATGTAAGAGGCTGGAAGATAGAACTGATCTCTACAAGTCCATCTGAAGCTGGTGGATTTAAAGAGGTGACTGCACTCATACAAGGTGACCAAGTTTACTCTCGTCTTAAATACGAGGGTGGTATCCATAGAGTTCAAAGAGTTCCAGCTACTGAAAGCCAAGGGCGTGTTCATACATCAGCTATCACAGTGGCTATCATGGCTGAAGTTGATGATGTAGAAATCACCATCGAAGATAAAGACTTAAAGATAGATGTTATGCGTTCATCTGGTTGTGGTGGGCAGTCGGTAAATACAACCGATTCTGCTGTGCGTATTACTCACTTGCCAACAGGTCTAGTTGTAACCAATCAAGACCAAAAATCGCAGCACAAGAACAAAGACAAAGCGATGAAAGTGCTTAAAGCAAGGCTTTATGACCTTGAGATGCATGCACAACAGTCTGAAAATGCAGCAGAGCGTGCCGCACAAGTGGGAACAGGTGACAGAAGCGGAAGAATCCGTACCTACAACTACCCACAAAACCGTATCAGTGATCACCGTATCAACTTAACACTTTATAGGCTCAATGAGATTATGAGTGGTGGTTTACTCGATGAAGTAGTAGAACCACTTATCACAGATCATCAAGCGAAGATTGTAGAAGCAGCTGGGTTATAATAGTTTGTAAATTTTAACTCGTTTTTAACTCGTTCCCATCGTCCCCGATGGGAATGCATACTCTTAAGATAACCAATGAAGTATGCATTCCAAAGCTGGAGCTTTGGAACGAGAAAGAAAAGACTAATAAAGAGGGCTAACCACCCTCTCTACTACCACACAGTATTAAAAGTATTGACAACTTCACCTTTAAAGGTGATAGTCTCACCATTGTGACCTAGGTATAAAGTCTCGCCACTTGTTGGATAAACCTCTACTCTCTCACCTACACTCCCCTCACTAAATGCTCTATAAAAACAAGCTGCCATTCCCGTACCACAAGCAAGGGTTTCAGCTTCAACACCACGCTCATAAGTTCTTACACGGATATTTCCATCCTCTATAGATGCTATGTTGACATTGGCATTGTATTTGTATCGTAACTCTTGAGCTTTTTCGATGTTAAATGTGTTTATATCATTTGTAAAGTGTACCAAATGAGGCACACCCGTATCTATAAGCCACCAAGATTTATCATTAAAGACTATCTCTTTGTCTAAAATCCTAGGTGGAGTTAGCTCACTCTTCACTATAGCTTTTTTCTTACCATGAGCTTTTACTATAGATGCTTTAATAACTCCAGCACCCGTAAGGAATGCCATCTTTTTAGGAGCTATCTCGTTGATATAGGCGTAGTGGGCACAAGCACGACTTCCATTACCGCACATAGCAGCTTCACTTCCATCAGAATTGTAAAATTCCCATTCAAAGTCATTCTCAGCATTTGGTATGAGTACGATGAAACCATCTGCACCTATGCCATTTTGTCGATCACACAACTCTACAGCGAGAGCACTTCTGTCTTTTTTTTCTAATGCATGACAAATGACAAAGTCATTCCCATTTGCACTGTATTTTGATATTTGCATAATAATTTCCTAATTTTAATAGATTTTTAATAAGTTCTTCGTGAGGCTCAGAGCGTAGCGAGGATTCGCCCTCTAAGAAGAACTTATTAAAAATCAAACTACTTATACTTAGCCTTAATTTTATCCACAAAATCCTCAACCTCTTGTTGAAGATGCTTTAAATTTTGCGAGTTGTCTATCACCCAAGTAGCCTTTGATCTTTTCTCATCAATTGGCATCTGCGTTGCTATTCTGCTTAATGATTCCTCTTGCGAATACCCATTTCGCTTCATAAAACGCTCTAGTTGAACCTCTTTTGGTGTGTAAACTACAACACAGTCTTTTATATCATAAGAGTTGTTTTCAAAAAAGAGTGGTATATCTATGAGATAAGGAAATTCAAACGAGTCTTGTTTCTCACTTCTTTGAGCTATCTCATCTTGAATCTTTGGATGCAAGAACTCTTCTAATTTTTTCTTGGCATCCACATCTGAAAAGATAAGCAAACCAAGCTTAGCCCTATCTACTTTTTTATTTAACACATATTCTAAACCAAACTCTTCTTCAACCCAAGCATACGAAGCATCCAATATCTCATGACTTATAGTATCTGCATCTATTACACGCATCCCATTGAGTGCGAGAAGAGATGCTACTGTACTTTTACCAGTTGCAATTCCCCCTGTCAGTGCGATAGCGTACTCGTAAGCCATTAGTTTTTAATAACCCCTAGATACTCTTTTCTTATGTAGTTGCCCATAGCAAATGCCCCGATGTGAACATCGCAGTTGTAGTATTCTAAACCATCTAGCATATCAGAACGCTGTAAAATCAAGTCCGCAGTTGGATGGTACTCTTTTGAAGCTAAAAGAGCTAACTTACCTCCACCAATGTGAAAAGGCATCACTATCTTTGCGTATTGTCCTAAAGTACTGATAGTCTTTTTTGCCTCTGCAACATTGTCCAGTGAAGTCACACCACTTGCTATAAGACCATCTTCCTTAAGAATGCGGTTTATTTGTGAAGTCACAAGAGCATCGGAGTCTATCTCACTGATGACGACATCATACTTCGCATCATCAAGTTTACTCAGAGCATCTAAAGAACAAGCTACCGCATCAAACTCCATCCCAGTATGTTTTTGTATCTCATCTTCAAACTTTGTACTTGTATCGCTAATAATTAAAATATTTTTTGGATCTTTGTGCGAACATAAAGGTACATGTACCATCATCTCATATCTTATAAATTCTTTCATATATCTCTGTTTCCTTGTGGGTTTATTAAATACCCTTTAAATAATTAAGCGATTTTAGCTTAACTTGGATTAATTTTACTTAATAAAAGATATAATTGCATTTAATTAATATATATATAAAGGTAAATTATGAATTTTAATAAAATAAGAAGTTTTTGTAAACCATTTAGAATAGTTATAGGATTAGTATTGATCTCTATCGGTGTCTATTTTCAACTAGCAAGTGAAGATGGAAGTTTATTGTGGTTTCTTGGTGTAATACCATTAATAGCAGGATTAACTGGATTTTGTCCACTTTGTTCTATTACAAAAAAATGTGATTTACCAAACTAAACAGGAGATATGATGAGTCAGATAAGTTATAAAGATGCAGGTGTCGATATAGATGCAGGAAATAGTTTTGTAGAGAACATCAAACCATTTGTAAAATCAACAAAAATCCCAGGTGTCCTTGGTGGTATAGGCTCTTTTGCAGGTGCTTTTGAACTTCCAAAAGGGTTCAAAGAGCCAGTTATGCTTGCAGCGACTGATGGGGTTGGAACAAAACTTAAACTAGCGATTGACTCTGGCATCCATAACACTGTGGGTATAGACCTCGTGGCTATGTGTGTCAATGACCTTCTTTGTAACTTTGCAACTCCCTCTTTTTTCCTAGACTACTACGCAACTGGTAAACTCGATGTCACCGTAGCTACAAGCGTAGTAGCAGGGATAGCTGAGGGCTGCATCCAAAGTGAATGTGCCCTCATCGGTGGTGAAACGGCTGAGATGCCAGGGATGTACTCTGAAGATGACTACGACTTAGCTGGTTTTGCAGTAGGTGTTGCAGAAAAGTCAGAGATGGACAGAGTAAGCTTAGTGCGTGCTGGACATAAACTCATAGCACTTCCAAGTTCTGGACTACACTCAAACGGTTTTTCCCTCGCAAGAAAAGTATTATTTGACAAAATGAACCTAGACTTCAATGACGAATTTAATGAAAAACCACTCATAGAGACACTTTTAACTCCTACAAACATCTATGTAAAAACTTTTAAAGCATTACGCAACGAGATAGTAGCTATGGCACATATCACAGGTGGTGGGATAGTTGAGAATCTTCCACGCGTTCTTCCTGAAAACCTCATGGCAGAAGTAAAAGAAAGTTCTATAAAAGTTCTTCCTATCTTTGAGCTTATGGCTCCTCACATCGACAGAGCCGAAATGTATAGAGCTTTTAATATGGGTGTTGGAATGATACTTGTTGTTGAAGATGCAGATGTTAAAAAAGTTTTAGCTACAGCTGAAGGTTCTTATCTCATAGGTGAGATAAAAGAGGGTAAACGCAAAGCTGTGATGCTGTAAGCTATGGCTACACTTACAGTTCCCGTACTTAATAAACAACTTATTCTCAACACTTTATCTCAGAGGTTTACCGCAGATAAAAAACTCTCTGAAATTCCAAATCCTGCTCTTCTCAGCAATGCCCCAAAGGCTGCTAAAAAGATTGCTGATGTTATACGAGCAAATAAAAAGATTGTTCTTGTTGGTGACTACGATGTTGATGGGGTGAGTTCTACTGCTATCATGGTGGATTTTTTTAGACAGATACCCTATCCACTTGAAGCTATCATCCCAAATCGTTTTAGAGATGGTTATGGAGTGAGTCCAAATGTTTTAGAGCGAGTAGATGCTGACCTAGTCATCACAGTTGACAATGGCATCACTGCATTAGCAGCAGCTAAAATCTGTAAAGATAGAGGGATAGACCTCATCATAACAGACCATCATACCCCAGCGGAGATTTTACCTGATGCCTTTGCCATAGTTGACCCAAAACTTGAGAGTTGTGAGTACCCTTTTAAAGAGATTTGTGGAGCACAGGTAGCATGGTTACTTTTAGCACTTATCAAAAAAGAGCTAGATTTAAAAATAGATATGAGACAATTTTTAGACATTTTAGCTATTGCTATCATCGCAGATATTATGCCACTCATAGACATTAACCGTACACTTGTTAAAGAGGGTCTTAAGCTCATGATGCACTCAAATCGCCCCTCCTCCATCATCATAAGAGATTTTCTAAACAAAAGCTCCATCTCTAGTGAGGATATAGCTTTTAGCATAGCACCTCGCATAAACTCTGCTGGAAGACTCGAAGATGCTTCTATGGCCTTAGAATTTTTCTGTGCAACAGATACGAACAAAGCCTACAAACAATTTGAACTCCTAAGTAAACTCAATGAACTTAGAAAAGAGACAGAAGCTCAGGCTACAAAAGAGGCCATCGGGCAAGTAAACCCTCATGATAAGGTTATCGTAGTGGCAGATGAAGATTGGCACGAGGGAGTGGTAGGCATCGTTGCTGCACGACTTGTTGAGCGATTTGGTGTCCCAGCTATCGTTTTCAATGTAAAAAATGGTATCGCCAAAGGGAGTGCGAGAAGCATAGGTGAGGTTAATATCTATGAGCTTATCAAGGAAAATTCCTCCTGTTTGGACAAGTTTGGTGGGCATAAGATGGCAGCTGGTTTAGCTCTTGATGCTCTCAAACTCCAAGAGTTTAGTAAAGCTGTAAATAAAAGTGCTGATGCTCTCGATGCAAAAGATTTTTTACCTAAAGATGAAGTGATGGGCATCTTAGAAACAGATGCTATTGATCTTGAACTCCTAAACATTTTAGAGCGTTTTGAGCCTTATGGCGAAGCCAATATTCGACCATCTTTTTTAATACAAGATGCCCAAATCCTTGAGATAAAAACTTTTGCAAAAGAGAAAAACCATTGCAAAATCATAGTGCGTCAAAATCAACATGAGAGAAAGACCCTTGAACTCATCCTCTTCAAACAAGTCTTAGAGATGCCCCAAGATAAAAAGCTTAACTGCTCTTACAGTGTCAATAAAAATGAGTGGAATAACAATGTCAATATCCAATTGCTTATTAAAAAAATATATCAATAAAAGCATCTCTTTTAACCAAAATTATGCAATAGGGATTTCCGATGGGTAAAGTTTATGAGTGTGTAAAAGCAAGATCGCTTCTCACTTCGCTTCAAGTTCTCAAGAACAAAGATATCGCTTTTGCCACTAAACTTCATGGTGTTAAAATCTACTCCTCTGATGAGTGCAGCATAAAACTCAACTTTGCAAATGGATATTTAAACTCCTCTACTACAGCTATATGTTTCAACAACGATGGCTCTTTCTTAGCCTTTGCAAATGACAGTCTTATATATATTGTCAATCTACTCACAAAAGATATCATAAAAACCATCAATACTCAAAATGAATTTATCCAACTTTTATCTTTTGACGATACAACTACACACCTCATCGCTGGAACTAAAAATGGCAGAGTCCTCCACTATAGGATTGAAGGTTTATCGCTCCTTTGTCGGCTTTGTTCCTTTCCTTACAAGCGAGATAAAAACAGCGTTATAAGACAAAATTTTGTTAGTGCCATTGTCTTTAGGGGAACCAAACTTGCAGTTACTGGTTATGGTGGAACTATACAGGTGATAGATATCTATTCCCGTGCAAATACCATTGTTTTAGAAAATGGAAAATCACGCACAGATGCCCTATGCTTTTTAGATGAGCATACGCTTATAAGTGGAAATGTAGATGGTGTTTTATGCCTCTTTAACTTAAAAGAAAAAAAACTCATCCATCAACTAGACACACCCCTCAGCAAAATCAAGCAGATAAGCCTCCTCCACAATCCTCATTATGCGATGCTATGTTCATACACCAACTACCTCTCCATCATTGATCTAAGAAGTTTTAAACTTATCCATGAGAACTATATTGAATTTGATGATACCATCACACATATAGCAACTCTTGATGAAGAGACACTCCTAGTAAGTTTAAAAAATGGACAAATCAATAAAGTGATTTTACCTAACCAAAAAAAGCTTAGTTCCCTCATCCTTCATAATTCACTTGAAAAAGCATTTTTACTCACCCAAGATGAGCCGATGCTTCAAGATACACAAGAATACACCAGATTGACTTCGCTCTATACCCATCTCTACAATGAAGCAACTCAAGCACTTATCAACCAAAATATATCTTTAGCTACACAACTTTTACAACCATTTAGTAATCTAAAATCAAAGAAAAAAGAGATAAATCTTTTATTTATCGCATTTAAACACTACGATAAACTAAAAATATTTTTTTTAGAAAAAAAACATACTTTGGCCTATGCAATCTGTGCTAAATATCCTGAGCTAGAAAATACCCCTATCTATAGAAAAATGGAAGAGGTCTTTAAAGAAGTTTTTCAAAATGCACAAAGACAAATCATACTCGACAAGATAAACAATGCAAAAGCATTCCTCTCCCCTTATATAACCATACCCGCAAAAAGAAATTCCATAGAGCTTCTTCTCAAACAAAACAAAGAGTTTCTTCAGTTTATCATAGCGGTTGACAAGAAAGAGTATGCAACGGCTTATGCTCTTGTAGAAAAAAACAAATACCTCCAAAATGTCCCAAGCTACAGTATCCTTACAAATACTTTTGAAAAATATATAGAGAATATCAAAAAGAGCATTAAAGAGGGCAATACTAAAAAAGCTTCTCAAACAATAAAACTTCTCCAAGAGATAGTGCATCTAAAGTCACAAACAAGGATATTTCGTAGTGAGATAAAACATCTCAAAGAGTTACAAAATCATTATGAAAATAATGATTTTAAATCTTGTTTTGATACTTTAGATACTTATCCACATCTAAATAATACCCAGCTTGGAACTCTCTTAAACAAGCATTGGCACAAACTCATTTCAAGTTGTGAAAAAGATGCACTCAAAGGTGATGTAAACAAGATCAAAGATACCCTTGGGGAGCTGATATTTTTAGATGCTAGGCTACAAAAGATAGGGGATCTGTTTCGTGTAGCTTACCATATACGCATCAAAACATACATCCTTAAAAAGTCCTATAGCTCCGCTGAAAAAACAATCTATGCTTACATAGATACTTTTGGTATAGATAGTGAACTATACACACTCATGCAAAGATTTGAAAAAACAACTAAGAAAAAACTTGCTCTTACACCGACAGATTCTCAGAGAGTAGCACGCGATAACTGGACACGCTCTGGTCTTATTGCTATAAAATAAAAATTAAGATATGATTAAGCAGTTTTTTTGGAGTTTATTATGAGTAAGATAGTTTTAATAACGGGAGCTAGTTCAGGTATGGGGTTAGCTACAAGTAAATATTTAGCAGATAATAACTTTATAGTCTATGCAACCTCAAGAGACATTAACAAACTTTCAAACTTAAACAATAGCAATATCATCCCTTTATCTATGGATATTACCTCACAAGAAAGTATAAATAGAGCACTAGATATTATTTACAATAAGCACAAAAGAGTTGATGTTCTTATAAACAATGCAGGTTATGGGCTTGTATCAACTATAGAGGATATGGATGAAGATGAGATGCTAAGTCAATACAATGTAAATGTATTTGGTCTGCTTCGTGTATGTAAGGCTACGATAGGGATAATGCGTAAACAAAATAGTGGTGTCATTATAAATATATCTTCATTCTTAGGCAAAATCGGACTACCGCTCTTAACTCTTTACAACTCATCAAAATATGCAGTAGAGGGGATTACTGATTCTCTTCGTCATGAGTTAAAGGATTTTAATATACGAGTTCATTCGGTCTTACCAGGTTTTTTTGATACACAGTTTGCCAGAGATAATCTTATTACAAATTTACAAACTTTCGATAAAAACTCAGCTTACGCAAAACTTGTTTCAAACTTAGCACCCGCTATCGTCAAGCAGATAAATAATGGCAATGATGCACAAGAGGTTGCTTTAATGATTTTAGAGATTATAAACAATGATAAGTTTGTAGCCCGTGCTACTGTTGGAGATAAAGCTAAAAAGTTTTTACCTATGAGAAAAGAGTTGAGTGATGAAGATTTTGAGCGAAGAGTTCGCCAATACTACAATATATAGTTAAAAAAATGGATAGTTTCTTTTTTAACATAACTGATACCTCTTACAAAGTTACATATTTATATAATCATAAAAATGAGTTTATAAAAAGGGTAGATATATCTAACGGCATAGTGTTTTTTAATATATTTCTTGAATCAAATACAGAAAAAAAATTTCACATCAACAATCTTGACAGGATGGTTGTGATACCTGTGATAAAAAAAGGTTCATTGAGTTTAAAAGACAACATAGAAGCAAAAGTATTTGAAGTAAAAGAGAATACGATAAATATTTTCACCTCCTCAAGACAAGATTTATCAATAAGTATATCAAAGTCACAAAAGAATGAGATGTTTGTTCTATTTATAGCTGACTTTGTTTTAAAACGCTATCTAAGTTCAAATCAAAATGAAATTATAGACTTTTTATATCAAAATATTCAAGATGAGGTTTCGTGTGAATTAATAGATGCTAAACCAATCGATGCACTTAGTCTGTATATAATTGATAAAATTTTAGGTTCAAAAAGTGATGATTTGATGGCTAGTATCAAGTGTGAGCATAATATCTTGGAGTTTATGATTCATAGATTTAACTTAGTAGATATGCTTGATGAAGAGCTAGATGATGATGAAATTTGCATCTCCCGTTCTGCCAAAGATATTTTACTTCGTTCCTATATAAATCCACCATCAATTGGAACATTAGCCCATCTTTGTGCTACAAATGAAACGAAGTTAAAAAAAATATTTAAAAAAGTTTATAACACTACCATATATGGATACATTCAAAAACTTCGTCTTGAAAAAGCCAACTTGCTTTTAAAAGAACAATATCTAAACATAGGACAAATAGCTAAAGAAGTAGGTTACAAACACCAAGGGCATTTTTCAAAATTGTTTTTTGAAAATTTTGGTGTCTATCCAAAAGATTTATTAAAAAAATAATCCCTCTAGTGCTAAAATAAAAATCTTCTTTTGCTAAAAAAGTATTGAGCTTTTTTTTTAATTTATATATACTTTGCTTAATTTGAAAAATATTCTATCTTTTTAAAAGGGATAACTGTGAAATTTTTTATCAGTTTTTTTATCTTTATAGTGTTTCTAATATTTACAGTCTCGAAGTTACTGCCTACTAAAGAGAAACCCACCTATACGGATGATGCTCTTCGTCAAGCAGCACTTTCTAGAAATATGTCAGCAACTCCAGCTACTTATGATGCACTTTTAAAACTTGTTGATACTCCCGACAACAGACTCTTTAAAGAGAAGATAGACTTAGGTAAAGAGCTCTATTTTGATACCATTTTATCTCAGGACAAAAAGATAAGCTGTGCAACTTGCCATGTTTTGAGTAAAGATACAAAAGATAAAACCATATTTTTCAAAGCACTCACAAACAAAACGAACACTAAAACCGACTGTGTCGTATGCCATCTCTCTGATGAGAGTGGTGTAGATAGGTTTGAGCACTCTGTAGGCTATAATGGAGTTTCAAATCCACACCTCCTCAATACACTTACTGTACTCAATGCTGGTTTAGCAAAATATAACACTTGGGATGGGCATATCAAAGGGATAGAGCATCAAGTGGGAAGTTCCATCACAGACCCAACCCAGATGCATCTCTCACAAAATGAGGCTATAAAAAGACTCAAACAAGATGAAGGGTATCTTAAAAAATTTCAATATGTCTTTGGTGAAGTTACCTTTGCTAACATCGAAAAAGCTATCGGTGCGTATCTTAAAACACTTGTAACTCGAGGGGCATACGATAGATTTTTAGATGGTGATAACAACGCTATGAACACTCAAGCAAAAAAAGGTTTAACCCATTTTCTAAACTTTGGCTGCAAAGGTTGCCATACAGGTGTCACCGTAGGTGGACAAAGCATCCAAAAGTTTCCACTTCGTGATTATAACAGTGTTGTCAATGTTACTAACTCTTTCAACGAGATCCAAAAAGGTCGAGAGGTAAGTGACTTCGACTTCAATGCCAAAATGTATCATCCATTTCCATTTCCAAACAAAGGCGGCTTTATGGGAAAAGATGGAGAGCGACTTTTCCGCGTACCGATGCTTCGCAATGTCACAAAAACCTCCCCCTATTTTCACAATGGTGGCATAGCCAAACTCCGAGAAGCTGTATTTCTCATGGGGAAACATCAGCTTGGGATGCACTTTACAAACAAACAGCTAGATGAGATAGTAGAGTTTTTAAAAACACTTGAGGGTGAGATAGTTGATTACAACATACCGAACAAAAAGGATGCACTATGAAAAATGCAACTATGAAGATTCTTATACTGTTTATGTTTATCAGTGGCATTTTTCAATGGAGTATTTTCAACATCGACTGGGAATATTTTAGGATGATTCAAGCACTACACATAGTGAGTTCAGCTCTCATAGCTATCTTTTTACTTATCCCTTATGTTAACAAACATACTTACGAATACATGATAGTAAAAAAAGCAAAAAGTGCCAGTGGCATCCTCCTTGGT
>Ga0256829_1000808_pt1 | contig 28379 bp, 19 predicted proteins | sample 131447metaG_FD_185979 | JGI IMG/M metagenome (GOLD analysis project Ga0256829, IMG submission 185979) | Hydrothermal vent microbial communities from Lau Basin, Pacific Ocean - 131-447 | ecosystem: Environmental > Aquatic > Marine > Hydrothermal vents | place: Pacific Ocean: Lau Basin | collected... | reverse complement strand
ACTTACGGTTCTGGATATAGATTATACGCTTTTACTAAACTAAGCGGTCACGTGTTCTGGTGCCCAAGAAGAGCACAATACGCCTGATTTCGCTTGAGCTGGATGCGCACAGCTAGAATTACCAAACTTGGCACAGGTGTCGCAACCTGCGTTATTACTCAAGGAGGCTTTGATCTCAAAACGCTCGCAAGTATAATTCTGTCTTACCTGTACGCCGTGTACTTTACAATTGTCATTCAGCACCAAATTAGCGCAATTGATACAACTGTTTCCTAAGGATATAGCCATCTTTTTTCAGTGTTGATTCACTCAAATTTACGACTCACCAATCTTAGATTGAATTTAAATAGCTGATTTACTGTTATTTGTGTTTAGACTGATTTAAAATTAGCTAAATAAGCCACTAATAAATAGTTGAAATAAACGTATCTTTTTAGTTCAAAAATATTTGCAATGAACCACATACCAAGACTAGCATGAATAGATTTCTGACCTGTATTCTTCTAATGACCAGCCTTAACTTATTTGGCCAAAATAATCAATACACTGTTTCATCTTACTTAACAGAAGGCACCAAAGCACCCAACACCCATTATTTAGGCGAAGCCTGGTTAAACCGATTGGTTTCTGCAGACGGGGGCCTCAACTACAACATCACCAAAGCCACTTTTAAAGCAAATTCAACTTTGGATTGGCACAAACACAGCTCCCCGCAAGTACTGATCTATGTAGATGGTGCTGGCTACTATCAGGAAAGAGGCAAAGAACCAATAATTCTCAAGGCTGGTGATGTAATTGTCTGTGAAAAGGACACCGAGCACTGGCATTCTTCTACCAAAACCACGGATGTAACGTATTTAGCCCTTTACGGAGGAGACCAACCCACCGAGTGGATCGAAGTGCTATCACAAGAGTATTACGACGCCGTGGCAGAAAAGCTTAAAGAATAGCGGCTAAACAGTTGTTTATTAGGAGGCTAAAACCTCCTGCCTAGTGTAAACTTGAGTGCTCATTCGCAGCCAAACTTCTGTTAATTATACCCTTAGTAATCAACATTTTATACCTTTGAGCTAGCAATGAAAGCTCATTTGCATAAAATATCAGCTGTATTTATGTCGGCCATAGTGCTGCTTTCTACCCTATCGTTTACGGTGGACAAGCATTTCTGTGGAGACTTTTTAGTGGATGTAGCCGTGTTTAAATCGGCCAAATCCTGCGGCATGGAAAAAGCAGTTACCACAGATGATTGTGGAGACAGCATGAGCCGCAAATCCTGCTGTAGCGATGAGCAAGTGGTCTTTGATTCAGACCAAGACCGCAAAGAGTCTGTCAAAGAGTTGAGTCTTGAGCAGCAATATTTTGTGGTGAGCTTTATTAGCACCTATCAAAGTGCTTTGAATGCACCTGCAGCCAAGGCAGAAACACCTGTGGTTCGTCCACCTCCGCTAGTCGTTAAGGATTATCAGATCCTTTACGAGACCTTTCTAATTTGATGTTTTAGATAATTGAATTGAGCCCTCCGGCAACGGTTTGGGCTAAACGCGTTATAGCTCACTTTTAAAACGCTTCATTATCTAACACATTACCCAATGCTAAACAGAGCAATTAAATTTTTTATAGAGAACAAGTTGGTGGCAGTTTTGCTATTGACCCTCTTTGTCGGATGGGGACTTATGCATGCTCCTTTTTCTTGGACAGCAGGCATACTGCCTCACGATCCAGTAGCGGTAGATGCAATTCCAGATCTGGGAGAGAATCAGCAGATCGTCTTTACCAAATGGGAAGGTCGCTCCCCACAGGACATAGAAGATCAGATCACTTACCCTTTAACCACCTCTTTGTTGGGAATCCCAGGGGTAAAGACCATACGGAGTTCTTCCATGTTCGGCTTTTCGAGCATTTATATCATTTTCGAAGAAGATGTTGATTTTTACTGGTCGCGCAGTCGCATTTTAGAAAAACTCAATGCCTTACCAGCTGGTTTGCTCCCACCAGAAGTAAGCCCTTCCTTGGGCCCAGATGCCACGGGCTTGGGGCAGATCTTTTGGTATACGCTAGAAGGTAGAGATGAAGCCGGCAATGTTACTGGCGGATGGGATCTACACGAATTGCGCAGTGTACAGGATTATTATGTGAAATATGCCTTGTCTGGAGCCGGAGGCGTTTCTGAAGTTGCTTCTATAGGCGGCTACGTTCAAGAATATCAGATCGATGTAAATCCGGAGCTTATGCGACAATACAATATTGGATTGCATCAAATAGTCAAGGCTGTAAAACAATCTAACAAAGACATTGGAGCCCAAACTTTAGAGATCAATCAGGCCGAGTACTTGGTTAGGGGCTTGGGGTATATTGAATCCAAAGAAGACATAGAAAACGCCGTTGTAGACTCCGAAAATTATACTGCCATCCGTGTTAAGGATGTGGCCAATGTACAATTGGGTCCAGCAGCTCGCCGTGGAATTTTAGACAAAGAAGGCGCAGAAGTTGTAGGTGGAGTTGTTGTTGCCAGATACGGTGCCAACCCGCTAGAGGTTATCAATAACGTCAAGGAAAAGATCAATGAGCTATCTTCTGGCTTACCGTCTAAAACCTTGGCAGACGGTCGGACTTCCCAGTTAACAGTGGTTCCCTTTTACGACCGGACGGCCTTGATCAAAGAAACTTTGGCTACCCTAAGTGAGGCCCTAACTTTAGAGATACTTATCACCATATTGGTTATCGTCATTATGGTGTTCAACCTAAGAGCTTCAATACTTATCTCAGGGCTACTTCCGGTTGCTGTTTTAATGGTTTTCATTTCCATGAAACTCTTTGGCGTTGACGCCAATATCGTTGCGCTTTCTGGGATTGCAATCGCCATTGGGACCATGGTCGATGTTGGGGTGATACTTTCTGAGAATATCATTAGGCATATCGAAGAGAACAAAGACCTGCCACAAGGCCAGCAAGCCTCCATGAACCAAGTGGTATATAATGCCACCGCGGAAGTGTCTGGCGCAATTCTCACCGCGGTCTTGACCACGATCATCAGCTTTATTCCGGTATTCACTATGATAGGGGCAGAAGGCAAACTCTTTAGACCTTTGGCGTTTACTAAAACCATGGCTTTGAGTGCTTCTATAGTGGTTGCTCTGTTTTTGATTCCACCCTTTGCGGCCTTCCTCTTTAAAAGACAAAACCTTAAGAAAAGCTTCAAATATATTCTCAATGCCGCTTTAGGTATAGTGGGGATTATAGGTGTTTTCTACGGATACAGCTTAAGTCTGATCTTAATCGCCTTTGCTGCACTGGCGCTGGCTCAGATGAACGGACTATTAGATCAAAAGCGATACAATTTGGCCAATATTGTGATTGCCGCTACCGCCATAGTGATCTTGTTAGCGGTGTATTGGCGTCCGCTTGGGTTTGACCGCTCTGTGTTGATAAATCTGGTCTTTGTCGGTATTATCTGTTTTGGTTTGCTTGGGATTTTCTGGGGATTCAGACATTATTACACTCGTATTTTGCGCTGGGCAATTGCCAACAAGCTGCTTTTTCTTTCCCTGCCGACTGTAATTGTTATCTGCGGATTCCTGATCATGAAAAACACCGGAAAGGAATTCATGCCATCCCTAAACGAAGGCTCGTTTTTATTGATGCCTACTTCGCTACCACATTCTGGTTTAGACGAGAACAAGCGCGTTTTACAACAATTGGATATGGCTGTGGCGAGCATAGCCGAAATAAAGACCGTGGTAGGTAAGGCTGGGCGAACCGAATCGGCTTTAGATCCTGCGCCACTGTCCATGTACGAGAATCTTATTCAGTATCATCCGCAATACCAATTGAATGCAGAGGGTTCCCCGCAGCGCTACAAAGTGGACGATGCCGGTTATTTTCTTCTGAGCAACGGACAAAAGGTAGCCAACCCCAACCATCCAATTGACGGAAAGCAGTCTGAGGAGTCAGCTATGCTTGCCGACCCTTACCGATTTGATAGAGCTTTACTAATAGCTGATGAGGATGGCGTTTATTTTAGAAACTGGCGTCCGGAGATAAAATCTGCAGATGACATTTGGAACCAGATCGTCGAAGCGACCAAGTTGCCGGGAGTAACCTCGGCTCCAAAATTACAGCCTATAGAAACACGATTGGTCATGCTGCAAACGGGCATGCGCGCACCCATGGGAATTAAGATAAAAGGACAAGACCTAAAACAGATCGAAGCCTTTGGTTTGGAACTGGAACGGATCATAAAATCCGCAGCAGGTGTAAAGCAACAAGCTGTCTTTGCAGACAGAATAGTTGGAAAACCCTATTAGTTGTTAGATATAGACCGAGCTAAACTGGTTCGTTATGGTCTCACGGTAGATGAGGTTCAAGAAGTAATTGCAGTTGCTATTGGCGGAATGCCACTAGCACAAACCGTTGAGGGCCGAGAGCGATATTCGGTTCGGGTGCGTTACCCAAGAGCATTGCGAGACACTCCTGAGGATCTTAAAGGCATCTATGTGCCCGTAGCCAAAGGAAGCCCTGTTCCTTTGAGCGAACTGGTTGATATCCGCTACGAGCAAGGGCCTCAAGCCATTAAAAGTGAAGATACCTTTTTGGTTGGTTATGTGCTTTTTGATAAGCTCGATGGTTATGCAGAGGTAAGCGTAGTCGAAAATGCGCAAGCCGCAATTTCGGCAGAGATCGCCAGTGGTGCTTTGGTAGTTCCAAAAGGGATCAGCTATGCTTTTACGGGTACCTATGAGAACCAATTGCGGGCAGAAAAGACCCTTTCTTTAGTAGTACCATTAGCTTTAGTGATCATTTTCTTGATCTTGTATTTCCAGTTCAGAAGTACCACAACTTCGCTTATGGTCTTTACAGGAATTGCTGTCGCATTTGCCGGTGGCTTTATCATGATCTGGTTGTACGGTCAAGATTGGTTTTTCAATTTTGAATTCTTCGGAACCAATCTGCGCTCGCTTTTCCAAATGCACCCGATAAACTTAAGTGTTGCTGTTTGGGTTGGATTCATAGCGCTTTTTGGGATTGCTACCGATGATGGAGTGGTCATGGCCACCTATCTCACCCAAACCTTCGATAAGAACAAACCGACCAATCTTAAAGAGGTTCGCGATTCCGTGGTCGAAGCCGGAGAGAAAAGAATAAGACCTTGTCTAATGACAACTGCAACTACCTTGTTGGCCTTGCTCCCTATTTTAACTGCCACAGGCCGCGGAAGCGATATAATGATCCCTATGGCCATTCCGAGCTTCGGAGGTATGCTGATCGCCCTAATTACACTTTTTGTAGTTCCGGTATTGTACGCTTGGCGCAAAGAGGTTCAACTAAAACAAATTGACAAATGAAAACGATAAACACGCTCATCTGTCTAAGCCTAATTGCTTTCAGTGCCACTGGACAGCAACTACAATCTTATATAGAACAAGCCCAACAGAATAATCCGAATATTCAGGCTTATGAACTGCGCTACAACATTGCGCAAGAAAAGGTCAACGAAGCACAGTGGATTCCGAACACAGAATTCAGTGCGGGTTATTTTGTCAGTGAACCAGAGACCAGAACTGGAGCTCAGGTAGCGCGCTTTTCTGCCAAACAAATGCTGCCTTGGTTCGGCACAGTTGCCTCCAGAAAGCAGTACGCAACTGTAATGGCAGAGACCGATTATGTAGATTACACAGTAGTCAAGCAAAAATTAGCATTGGCTGTTAGCCAGGCCTATTATGAACTCTACAGCCAGCAAGCCAAACTCGAAGTATTGAGTCAAAACCTCGACTTGTTAGAAACATATGAGCAGTTGGCCTTAACCTCTGTCGAAGTAGGTAAAGCGAGCGCTGTAGATGTGTTACGACTGCAGATCCGACAGAATGAACTCCAGCAACAGCAGCAGATAATCAGTGAGCAGTTCGAAGCCCAAAAGGTGTATTTCAATAAATTGCTCAACAGTCCTGCTACAGCGAGTATTTCGCTACCAGCCTTGATGGAGATCCCGGAAACCGATCCTGTTTTAACAGATAGCTTGGCCTTGAATCCGGAGATCATGCGCTTTGATAAAATGTATGCTGCGGTCACAGAAGCCGAGGCCTTAAACCAAAAAGAAGCGAGCCCTATGTTCGGAATTGGCTTAGATTATGTTCCGGTGCAAGAGCGTCCGAATATGAATTTCAGTGACAACGGAAAAGATATCATTATGCCCATGGTCTCTCTATCTATTCCCTTGTTCAATAAGCGCTATAATTCCAGAACGAGACAGAATGAATTGCGCATGCAAGAAATTCAGTTGTCGCGTTTGGAACGACTCAACACTTTAGAATCTGCCTTGGCCAAAGCGATAGCACAGCGCAACCAGGCGCGTATTGCCTTTAACACCCAAGCCATGAATCTAAGGCAGGCGCAAGACGCAGAACAGATCTTAATTAAGAGCTATGAGACCGGAACCATAGACTTTAATGACGTTCTGGACATACAAGAACTCCAATTGAAATTTCAAATGAATCAAATTCAAGCCGTGCGCACTTATTATTCGCAATCGGCAGTAATAAACTATTTATCAAATAATTAAATCTAGAAATCATGAAAATCAGAATCAAAACCCTAGCAACAGCCCTTTGTGTAGCCTCATTGATGTTGGCAACAGCTTGTAAAGAAAAAGCTGCGGAACAGAACGAAACGGCAACTGAACAAAAAGAAGCTAAAGCCGAAATGGGGCCAGAATACACCTCTGCCTATGTATGCCCTATGCACTGTGAAGGCAGCGGAAGCGATGAAGCTGGAAACTGCCCAAAATGCGGTATGGCCTATGTTGCCAATGACGATCACAAAGGTGACGGACACGACCACTAGAGAGATCAATATGGCCAAAGGCCCGATCTAGGAGTCATTAATTTATAAAATCAGAAGAAATGAAAAGTCAAAAAACAATGGGTAACTATCGGAAGTTCGGTCTTATGATGGCTGTATCTTTTATAATGATGTACGCCATCATGTTCTTGAATGCGGATGTCTTAGATCATGTGATGTTGAGCACTACACGAACCTATATGACTATCTTAATGATCGCTCCAATGGCGATCTCCATGATGCTATTCATGTGGGGGATGTATAAAAATCGAAAGCTCAATGCGGTTATCATAACGTTTTCTGCCGTGGTCTTCTTTGCTACGCTCTACGGATTGCGGCAGCAGACTTTCATTTCGGATGTCCAGTGGATGAAGGCCATGATACCACACCATTCCAGTGCTATTATGGTAAGTCAGAAAGCAGATCTTAAAGATCCTGAAGCTATTGAACTTGCCGAGGAGATCATTGCAGCTCAAAAAAGAGAAATCGCACAGATGAAAGCGATGATCGCAAGACTAGAAAACAACAATCAATAATGCCATGAGGTCGATACTGTTACTTTTAAGCATCTCAATACTTTCAAGTTGCTCTCAGAAGGAAGCTACCCAAATCACAACGCAACATCAGGGCGCTTTACGCACACTGATGGGCGGAGACCTGTCGGCCGTGATGGCGGTGGATTCTCTATCAAAAAAAGAGCACTTATACGCTCTAGGAGCCTTAAAGGATCTGAAAGGAGAGCTTCAGATCTTTGATGGAAAATCCTTTACCACTAAGGTTCAAGATAGTGCTGTTGTGGTAGACAACTCTTTTTATCAAGAGGCATCCCTGATCGTATACGCCAATGTCTCGGACTGGATAGCTGTATCCATCCCTGCAACTGTAAATAGTCAGAAGAGCTTAGAAGAATTTATAGAAGCAAAGGCTGCAGCTCATGGCTTTTCTTTGGAGAAGCCCGTTCCCTTTTTAATTGAGGGAACTGCAAAGTCACTCCGTTGGCATGTTATAGATTGGCCCAATGGAGATAACCAACACACCCATGAGAAGCACCGAACCTCAGGCTTAAATGGCAACTTAGAAAATGCCGAAGTAACAGTGGTAGGGTTCTTCTCCTTACACCATACAGCAGTTTTTACACATCATACAACCAATGTCCATATGCATTTTAAGACCCAAGACGGGCAATTAGCCGGACATTTGGATCAGTTGGAACTCGGATCAGACATGATCCTTAAACTCCCAAAATTATAGAGAGATGAAACACACCTATTCCATAACAGGCATGACCTGCAACGGTTGCAAAAGTCAAGTCGAAAAAGCCATCGCTAATACAACTGGGGTTACTGAAGTAACTGTCGATCTAGATACTGCAAGCGCTGTTGTAGTGATGGAGAAGCATATACCTACCGCCACTTTTCAAAAAGCGCTTCCGGATAAATATACCATAACGGCAAAAGAAGAAAAGAACATCTTTGGATCTGCTGCTATGGCATCGGCAGAAATGCCAACTGAAAAACAGTCAAAACTGCAACAACTCAAACCCCTGCTTCTTATTTTGGGATATATAGCTATAGCTGCAGTTTTGTTGAACTATAAAACTGCGGATTGGCAATCGGGCATGTTGGATTTTATGGGACTGTTCTTTATTGTTTTTAGCTTCTTCAAAATTTTAGACCTCAAGGGATTCCCTGCTAGTTTTAGCATGTACGATCCGCTTGCCAAAATATTACCTGCTTACGGTTGGATCTATCCCTTTATAGAAACAGCGCTTGGATTAATGTTCCTTATGCGCGTCCAGGTAGATGTAGCCTTAATTATAACATTAGTGGTACTTAGTATCACAACCATAGGCGTGACCAAAACACTGCTAAGCAAGAAATCGATCCAGTGTGCCTGTCTTGGTACAGCATTGAAATTACCGATGACAGAAGCAACATTTATAGAAAACGCCATTATGATAGTAATGGCCGTAGTAATGCTATTCAAATTCATTTAATACCTGAACAATGAACAAAAGTCTTTTATACATCGCAGCAGCATTAGTTATAGGACTAGGCGCGGGCTACTTGCTTTTTGGCGGAAGTACTGCTTCGGAGGAGCCTCATGAGCATTCCACAGGAGCAGCAACAGACCAACAATGGACTTGCTCCATGCATCCGCAGATCATGCAGGATGAACCTGGAGATTGCCCTATTTGCGGCATGGACCTTATTCCCGCAGCTGCCAGCGCAGACGGATTGACTCCAGAGCAGTTCAGAATGACAGAAAATGCCATGGCCTTAGCTAATGTGCAAACTACTGTAGTTGGCGGAGCCGCAGCTAACACACTGGATGCTCGTCTGAAACTTTCGGGGAAAATAGCAGTTAATCAAGAAGCCAATGCAATACAGGCGAGTTATTTTGACGGTCGGATCGAGCGCCTAAATGTAAACTTTGAAGGACAAGAAATTGGCAAAGGACAACTGTTGGCAACCATTTATTCGCCGGAATTAGTCGCCGCGCAACAAGAATTGATCACGGCTGCCTCTTTAAAAGAATCCCAGCCACAATTGTATCAAGCGGTTCGTAATAAACTAAAACTCTGGAAACTTTCCGAAAGTCAGATAAACAATATTGAAAGTTCTGCCAAGGTGCAAGAATACTTCCCTGTTTATGCAACCGTTTCTGGTACGGTATCGCAGCTTATGACCAGTGCGGGCGACTATGTGAAAAAAGGACAACCCATTGCCAAGCTCAGCAATTTAAATTCTGTTTGGGCCGAGTTTGATGTATACGAGAGTCAGCTATCACAATTCAAAATTGGTCAGCAGATCCGCCTTACTACCAATGCCTATCCGAATGAGGAATTCTCGGCGAAAGTCTCTTTTATAGATCCTGTTTTAAACAATGCGACTCGAACAGTAACGGTAAGAGCAACACTAAATAATAAGGCCGATAAGTTCAAACCTGGCATGTTCATCTCCGGAGCACTTGAGAACACCGATATTCAGAACACAACTGAAACCTTACTCATTCCAGCATCTGCTGTATTGTGGACAGGCGAGAACTCTGTGGTTTATGTAAAAGATACCCAGCAGGCTGTATTTGAGATGCGCGAAGTGAAACTCGGTAAGCGTTTGGGAGACAGTTACGAAGTGCTTAGCGGCTTGAAAACTGGTGAGCAAATTGTCACCAACGGCACCTTTACTGTGGATGCGGCTGCGCAGCTACAAGGTAAAAAAAGCATGATGAATAAATCTGGCGGGAAAACCATGACCGGACACGAAGGCCACGGTATGACCAATGACCAAGACATGGCTAAGATGGAGCTTTCATCTGAATTTCAAAGCAAGTTCAAAAAGATTTTGACAACCTATTTAGAACTTAAGGATCAATTTGTGTCAAGTGAACCTGCCCAGATCGCTAAGAGTGCAAATGCAACCCTAACCGTTTTGAATCAGCTGAGTAATATTGATGTTTCTCCAGAGGTACAATCGCATCTAACGGAAATTAAGACCCTATTGAAAGCAATAGGCAACCAACAAGACTTAGAAGGGCAGCGTATGCATTTTGTACCATTAAATGAACATTTGGTGCACCTTGTTACTAATCTAAATAACTTGGATAACACCATTTACGTGCAGCGATGCCCTATGGCCAATAACAATCAAGGCGCCCTTTGGTTGAGTGCAGAACAAGAAATTAGAAACCCTTACTTTGGAGATGCTATGTTAAAATGCGGTAGTGTTGTGGAAACGCTTCAAAACTAGCATCCCAAGACTTATACTTTATAAAACAAAAAACCCGAGCGTTCGCTCGGGTTTTTTAAGTTGGCCCACTGGGCGCTGGAGCGTTAAGAATTTGTCCAGTGGACAAATTTAGCGACAGGCGGGCGTTGAGGGGCGGGCCGTTCGAGCCCTATTACCGTAAATGAAAAAAGCCTTCAAGTCAAAACTTGAAGGCTTTCGTAATATGTTGGCCCACTAGGGGACCGAGCGTTTAAAAAATGTCCAGTGGACATTTTTAGCGAAGGGGCCAGCCGGCGGGAGGGCGTGAGAGCCTTAGATATAAAAACAAAAAACCCGAGCGAATGCTCGGGTTTTTTAAGTTGGCCCACTAGGGCTCGAACCTAGACTCTTCTGAACCAAAATCAGACGTGTTGCCAGTTACACCATGGGCCAATTCCATAATGAGTGCGCAAATTTAAGACAAGTTTTTTCTTCTACAAACAAAAACTGGAAAATTTACCCTCTTAAAGATACGCTAAAGTTCGTGTAAACGTTAGGGTAAGTGCCGGCAAGAGTATAAATATTATTACCTTCGCTGGGAGTTAAAAACATTGGTTTATGCAAGAGGCAGCTTTTAAAAAATGGAATCTATTGTTGGGCTGGGGCGTTTTTGCCATTTCGCTTATCGTTTACATCTTGACCTTAGAACCCACTGCCAGTTTCTGGGATGCCGGAGAATACATTACCACGGCCTCTAACTTAGAGATAGGTCACCCGCCAGGGGCACCATTGTATCAAATGCTGGGCGCCTTCTTTTCTTGGTTCGCCATGGACCCTGCAAACATTGCATATACCATTAACCTCATGTCTGCCTTTGCCAGTGCCTTTACAATTGGCTTTATGTTCTGGTCGCTGACCATGTTATTAGAGAACGTAATAGGCAAAGAAAAGCTTAAGGAAAACGCAACAGCGATCGCTGTTTTAGGAAGCGCTGCCGTAGGTTCGCTAGCATTTGCCTTTACCGATAGCTTTTGGTTCAATGCTGTTGAGGCAGAAGTATACGCCATGGCCAATATGATCTTGGCGGTATTATTTTACTGCGGATTGCGATGGGAGCGCGAAATGAATAAACCTGGAGGAGACCGTTGGGTTATCTTGATCTCTCTTATAGTCGGGCTTTCGTTTGGGGTACACTTTATGGGACTATTGACCATACCGGCAATCGGATTCCTGTACTACTTTAAAAACACTAAGAAGGTCACTGTTAAGAATTTTGTCATAGCCAATGTGGTGGTGGTAGCAATTCTGTTGTTCATATTTAAGTTGCTCTTACCATTGAGCATGAAACTCTTTAGTGGTTTTGAGATCTTCTTTGTGAATCAGATTGGGTTGCCATTCAATTCAGGAACCATTATTGCTGCTCTGCTCTACATCGGAATCTTTTATTACGCCCTTAAATACACTCGTAAAAAAGGATACGCCAAACTCAACACTTTGGCACTTTGTGTGCTCTTTATTTTTGTCGGATTCTCTAGTTGGCTTATGCTGCCTGTCCGCGCCAATGCCGGGACGGTTATCAACGAGAACAACCCGAACAACGCTCGCGAACTATTGGCCTATTACAACCGTGAGCAGTATCCGGAAACGCATTTGTTCTACGGACCGCAATTCTCTGAAGACTATGTGGGCTTAGACCCTGTTACTCCTTATGTAGACGATAAGCCAAAATACGAGAAGAACGAGGAACTAGGCCGCTATGAGATTGTAAACAACTACAAACTCGCAAAACAGAACACAGACGATCGTCAGAAAGCGATCTTCCCGCGCATGTGGAGTATAGAGCACAGTGCTAATTACTTGGCCTATACAGACGGATTGGATTTCAGTATCAAAAGAGAATACCTCAGTGAAGAGGTCATTAGACAAGAAGTGGCCAAGTTTAAAGAGGCCTATAGTTTAGGCTATGTTGATGCAGAAGGTTATCACAGGTTCCTAAAGGAATTTGCCGGAGTACTCGACATAGAAAAACCGAGCTTTTGGGACAATATTCAATTCATGTTCTCTTACCAGTTTGGTTATATGTACGGCCGTTATTTCATGTGGAATTTTGCTGGCCGCCAAGACGATATTCAAGGCCAAGGAACCGTTTTACACGGCAATTGGATCAGCGGAATAAAGTTCATCGACGAGATGCGCTTAGGCCCTCAAGACAATCTCCCCAGTGATGCCTTGAACAACAAAGGCAGAAACACCTATTTCTTCCTGCCGTTATTACTCGGCTTGCTTGGCGTCTTCTTTATAGCCAGTAAGAATCCTAAATACTTCTGGGTGCTCTTAGTGTTCTTCCTCTTTACCGGAATCGCTCTAAAAATATATTTGAACGAAAGGCCATTTGAACCGCGCGAGCGTGACTACGCTCTGGTAGGATCTTTCTATATGTTTGCCATGTGGATAGGCTTTGGAGTTTATGCCCTCTTTGACCTGATTAAAGAATACAGCACTCCTAAAGTAGTTGCTCCATTGGTTGTAGTTATTGGAATGCTGGCTGCTCCTGCCCTATTGATCTCCCAAAACTGGGACGATCACGATCGTTCTAACCGCTATACAGCCAACTCCATGGCCAAGATGTATTTGGACTCCTGCGATGAGAATTCCATTTTATTTACCATCGGCGACAACGACACCTTCGCCCTATGGTACGCACAAGGTATAGAAGGATATAGGCAAGACATTAGAACAGTCAACACCAGCCTTTTCCAGACAGATTGGTATATAGACGATATGAAAAAGGCTGCTTACAGCAGTGCGCCTATCCCTTCTCAAATGACACACGCGCAGTACCGCACGGGTACCCGCGATTTTGTATTCGCTCAGGAGGTTACCCAAGAACCGGTAAACATCAAGGAGTGGTTAAATTGGATAGTATCTGACGACCCGCGAACCATGATCACCTTGCCAGATAACAATCAAAAAATTAGCACTTTCCCTTCTAAGACCGTGCGTATTCCGGTAAACAAAGAAAACGTGCTGAAGTACGGCATTGTGGACCCTAAGGATGCGGATCTGATTGTGCCTTATATCGACATCAAACTCAATGGAGATGTCCTTTATAAGAATCGCTTGTTGATGCTCGACATCATTGCCAACAACGATTGGGAACGCCCTATTTACTTTACTGGTGGTAGCTTCGGAGACGATGATTACCTCTGGATGAAGGATTATCTTCAACTCGACGGAGTGACCTACAAGCTCGTACCTATAAAAACTCCACGCGATCCGGATAATCCATACGAAATGGGCCGTATCGATACCGATAAGATGTACGACATTGTTACTAATTGGGATTGGGGTAATAGTGGTAGTGAAGACATTTATCACGATCCGGAAACACGTAGAAACGCCCTGACCTATCGCTCAAACTTATCGCGATTGGCAGACAGTTTAATCGTAGAAGGCAAGAACGACAAAGCCAAGACCATTTTAGACCTGGCCATGGAGAAAATGCCAGTTGAAAAATTTGGGTTCTACACCATGCTAGATCCTTACATTCGTGCTTATTACGCCATTGGAGAAAACGAAAAGGCGCGAGAGATCTTCAAGGAGGTGGCTCAGAAATACCAAGAAAAACTGATCTTCTTTGACCAATTCAGTCCTAGAGAGCAAGACCGCTTGGTTTCTGACATACTCACCGATGTTGAGCGTTATAGATCTTTGGTTTACCAGCTTAATGTACCCGGAGAGGATGACGATTTCATAGAACAAGAATTCGCCACATTTAACTCCTATCTGGAAATGTTCAAAGCTCTTTATATCAGGCAAGGTCTTTTTGACGAAGATACAGATGATCTCGACCTTTATGAAGACGATGACCCGCTACTCATACCAGCAGACACCTCTGCCCTAGACAGCGCTGCCGAAAGCCAGTAAATTGATGAAATATGCTGTAAAAATGCCTAAAGTGCTTCAAGCGGTTTACCCGAAGCGCCTGTGGAGTATCAATACAGCAGATAAGGTTGTATACCTCACTTTTGACGATGGCCCCATCCCGGAAGTGACGCCATGGGTTATGGACACCTTAGCGAACTTTAATGCAAAGGCCACCTTTTTTTGTATAGGCGACAATGTGCGTAAACATCCTGACATCTTTGAGCAATTGATAGCTAGGGGTCACCGCGTGTCGAATCATACCATGCATCATGTCAAAGGCTGGAAAACACCTTTGGTAGCTTACTTAAGAGAAGTAGACAGTTGCCAAAACCTTATGGAATTGGAGGCGGGACAAGAAATTCATAAACTATTCAGACCTCCTTATGGGCAATTGCGTTCCAAACAGGCCAAAGCTTTACAGAAAAAAGGCTTTCAGGTTGTTATGTGGGATGTGCTCTCTGCGGATTTTGATACAGCATTGACCCCAGAAGCCTGTACTAAACATGTGATCGATAACGCCCAAGCAGGAAGTATCGTGGTATTTCACGACAGCAAAAAAGCTTGGCCAAGACTCAAACTAGCCTTACCCGAAGTACTCAAGTATTTTAGTGAAAAGGGATTTGCGTTTAAATGTATTCCTTAACCAGGCCGATCAAGGTATTTGCGTCTTGCTCGCCGCTCTGACGCCATTTCATTTCGCCGTTCTTGTAGATCATCAAGGTTGGAAGGCCTTTAACGCGTAAGGCATCGGCCAACTCTTTGTTCTTGTCCACATCGATCTTAATCACTCTGGCCTTGTCACCCAAAGCAGCAGCTACATCACGCAAAACGGGATGCATAGCCGTTGAAGGCTCGTTCCATTCGGTATAAAAATCGAGGAGTACAGGAATGTCGGCTTCTATTAATTCTCCAAATTTTGACATATGATTCCCGTATGAGATTGGTGATCAGTAATACAAATATAGTGTTTTGAGGCGATTATACGGTTTTAGGCCCTTTTTTCAGTGTGATCACAGACACTTCTGGCCAGATTCCAACACGTCCGGGATACCCGATAAATCCGAATCCTCTATTGACATTGATGTATTGCCCCGCCTGCTCGTAGATTCCAGCCCATTCATCATAACGCCACTTTACCGGACTCCAACGCACCAGTCCAGGGATCTCTATCCCAAACTGCATACCATGGGTATGTCCACTTAAGGTCAAGTGAAAATGATCTTGGTGAGGTATCACCTCTGCCCTCCAGTGCGACGGGTCATGACTCATCAATATTTTAAAATCGCCCGGAGCAACTCCTTCGCAGGCGCGTTTTAGGTCTCCTGCTTTTTTAAAGCCGCCTTTCCCCCAATTCTCAACGCCAATAAGTGCAAGGCGTTGCCCGTCACGCTCAATAAAACGGTTCTCGTTGAGTAAGAGGTCCCAACCCATTTCTCGTTGAATATTCTTGAGATCTTCTAAGTTCTGCCTTTTGTCTTCGGCATTGGTCCAGTTGAAATAGTCTCCGTAATCGTGGTTTCCTAAGACCGAGTAGACGCCATCCTTTGCTTTTAAGGTAGCAAAAACCGATTTCCACGGCAGCATTTCTGTAGCAAGATCATTAACTAGATCGCCCGTGAACAGAATAACATCACTCTGTTGCTCATTAACCAGGTCTACCGCGTATTTAACCTTCTCCGCATTGCTAAAACTCCCAGAGTGCACATCGCTGATCTGCGTAATGGTATAGCCATCAAAAGCATCTGGCAGGTCTTCAAAGGTCATTTCATACTTTAAGACCTGATAGTTGTAACGTCCTTTGAACATTCCGTACAACAAAGCTCCAAATGGAATGGCCGCAGCACCCAAGGCCAGTGTACTTATGAACTTGCGTCGTGACGGCATATAGAAACTCCCTTCATGACTGCCGAACTTGGAGTATAAACCTACCGCTATCCGCACCAGATCTTCTCCTAACAACACTATGACAAGTACAAAGAGTTTAGGAACAAATACGGCAATAAAGGTCCCGAAGCTGTACATACGCAATGGAGTCATCACCCGATTGCCAGACATGGCCGAGATCTGATAGACGAACAAGCCTAAAACTACAAGCGACACAGCGAAATAGGCTATGTGCACCCAACGGTTGCCTGTTACTGTTTTTATGGCCTGAAAAGTGTATACGTCGACAGCCAAATAAATGGCAATGAAGATGATCCATCCTATATTCATAAAAACAAAGATACTGGCTTTCAGGACGCTTGTTAAAAGGCTTCACTTTTTTTTAACGGTTTTCGTAACTTCCCGTTCAAAACAACGCAATGTATCGACTCCTGACAGGCTACCTCCTGCTCACCTTTCTAATTGGCTGTTCTCCTCAAGGCCCAGCCCCTGCTCAACAAGAAAAAGCCCTTACCTCCTATGTCAATCCGTTTATCGGCACGGGTGGTCATGGCCACACTTACCCTGGAGCCACACTACCTTTTGGAATGATCCAGCTCAGCCCAGATACGCGTTTGGACGGTTGGGACGGTTGTAGTGGTTATCACTATTCTGACGATTATATCTACGGATTCTCACACACCCACTTAAGCGGAACAGGAGTTAGCGATTACGGAGACTTGCTACTTTCACCGACTAATTCCCTGAATTTTAACAATGGAGCTGACGGAAAAGCGGGTTATGGTTCAAAATTCTCCCATGAGAATGAAATTGCAAGCCCGGGATTCTACCAAGTAAAGCTAGACGACACCAAAGTTACTGTAAGCTTGACTGTAAGTGAACGCGCCGGAATGCATCAATACGATTTTGAACCTGGTGTGGGGCAGTTCATCATTTTAGATCTGGACCACCGCGATAAATTGCTCGATTATAAGATTGAACAGCTGTCAGATACCGAATTCAGCGGTTATCGTTTTTCAGAGGCTTGGGCCACAGATCAGCGCTTTTACTTCCATCTCAAATTCTCAAAAGCGGTCAAAGAGGTCACCTTTTTACGAGAGGGTACAAAGAAACGTAAGGCAGCCTTTGAGTTTGATAATGAAACACCTGGCCCCCTACTAGTGTCCGTTGGAATATCTGCGGTTGATGAGGCAGGTGCTAAAGCAAACATGGAATCTGAACTGGGCGATAAGAGCTTTGACCAACTCAAAACGGAAGCAGCCGCCAAATGGGAAGCACAATTGCAGAAAATTGTGGTTGAAAGTTCCGAAGAAGAATCGCTTTATAATTTTTACTCGGCCATGTATCACAGCATGCTTGCGCCTAATTTGTATCAGGATGTGGATGGTCGCTATCGCGGGATGGATCTCAAAGTGCATCAAACCACAGCTTTCGACTACTACACGGTCTTCTCTCTTTGGGACACCTACAGAGCCGCACATCCTTTATACACCATCATTGAGCAAGAGCGCACCAACGATTTTGTAAACACTATGCTGGCCAAATACAAAGAAGGTGGCATTATTCCTATTTGGGACCTCAGCGCCAATTATACCGGCTGTATGATAGGCTATCACGGTATCCCTGTTATAGCGGACGCCTATATGAAAGGCCTGCGCAATTACGATACTGCCTTGGCACTGGAAGCTATGAAACACAGTGCTACCCGCGATCATTTAGGTTTAGAAGGCTATAAAGAATTTGGTTTTGTACCTATGGAACTGGAAAGCGAGTCGGTTTCCAAGACATTGGAATACGCCTATGACGACTGGACCATTGCCCAAATGGCTAAGGCCATGGGCAAGCAAGAAGATTACAAGAATTACATCCGCAGAGCTCAGAATTACAAGAACGTTTATAACCCAGACAGCGGGTTTATGCAAGGTCGCTTTAGAAACCAATGGTTTGCTCCTTTTGACCCATATGAGGTCAATTTTAATTATACAGAGGCCAATGCCTGGCAGTACAGTTTGTATGTCCCTCAGGATATTAACGGTTTGATTCAGCTTATGGGAGGCCCCGAGGCATTTGAAGTGCATTTGGATGAACTCTTTACGGCCAAAACGGAAACTTCTGGCCGTGATCAGGCAGATATTACAGGACTTATTGGGCAATATGCACACGGCAACGAACCCTCGCACCACATGGCCTATCTGTACAACTTTGTCGGTAAACCAGAGAAGACGCAACGGTACGTGCAGCAAATTGGTCGTAATCTTTACACCAATGCGCCAGACGGTATTTCGGGTAATGAAGACTGCGGACAAATGAGCGCTTGGTATATATTTAGTGCGATGGGCTTCTATCCGGTAACACCGGCGAGCAATCAGTACATCATCGGGACACCGCTACTTGAAAAAGCGACCATAAATCTGGAGAACGGCAAACAGTTCACGGTTATGGCCAACAACTTATCCGAAGCCAACTATTACATACAAAGTGCAAGTCTGAACGGAAAACCCTTAGAGAGAAGCTTCTTATATCACAATGAAATTACAGATGGTGGCTGGCTTGCATTTGAAATGGGTCCAGATCCGTCCGACTGGGCAAAAGCGGACGAAGCCTTGCCAAAATCTGCAATTACCGACGAACTTATTGTGACTCCTCCCTTTATTGCCTCCGGAGATATTGCCTTTAAAGAGAACACCTTGATAGAATTGGAATCTATCGATGCCGAAGCTACTATCCATTATCGCTTGGACCAAGGGGAATTCCAAACCTATGACAACCCATTTACCATTTCAGAGAATGCTGTCTTAGAGACCTACGCCAAGGTTGGAGCAGTGGAAAGCGCTGTGCTGCGAACTGCCTTTTACAAGGTGGATCCTAACCGTAGTATCCGTTTGGAGTCGCAGTTTGCCAATCAATACAATGCCGGTGGCAACGACGCACTCATAGATGGAATTCGCGGCAGTGAAGACTTTAGGACCGGGGCTTGGCAAGGCTATCAAGATCAGGATGTGATCGCTATAGTAGATCTGGGTAGCATAAAACCAATAGACAGTATTAAGGTGAGTTTTTTACAGGACCAACGCAGTTGGATATTCTTACCTACCGAAGTGGAGTGTTTTGTGTCAACCAATCCGCAGCAATTCTATAAAAACCTACCCACGGTAAGTTTTAATGCAGGACAAAAGGACGAAAACAGTAAGATAGAAACGGCCAGCTTTGACATGAGTGGTTACAGCGCCCGCTACATTAAAATAGTAGCCAAGAATTTTGGCGATCTGCCCGAGTGGCATTTAGGCGCGCCATACAATGGTAAGGCCTGGATCTTTGTAGATGAAATAGCAATCGAATAAACCCAACCCATGAAACGCAGAACATTTTTAAAGAATACTTCTCTTGGAAGTTTGGCCCTAGGAATTCCCGCTGCAGCTATGAGCTGCGCAGAGCGCTCAGAAGAAAACAAAGTAGCAGATGCAGGACCAGGAGGTCCAGTAGTCTTAGCTACTTGGAACGTAAACAATGCCACTAAGGCAGCTTGGGACAGCCTCGCTGCAGGCAGTTCTGCACTCGATGCCGTCGAAGCCGGTTGTAAGATAGAAGAGGCGGACATTAAAAACAGTTCTGTGGGTAAGGGCGGCCTTCCAGATCGGGACGGGAATGTCACCCTAGATGCCTGTATCATGGATCATACGGGTAACTGCGGATCTGTGGTTTATCTACAAAATATAACCCACGCCATAACGGTAGCACGCTCAGTAATGGAAGACACTCCCCATGTCATGCTAGCCGGTAAAGGTGCAGAAATGCACGCACTGTCCATAGGCTTGGAAGCAGAAGATCTCCTTACTCCAGAATCTAAGGCAGCCTGGGAAAAATGGAAAGAGACCTCCCAGTACAAACCCATTATCAACATAGAGAACCACGACACCATAGGGATGTTGGTCATGGACAAGGACGGTACTTTGGCAGGAGGTTGTACCACTTCCGGACTGGCATATAAAATGCAAGGTCGTGTAGGTGATAGCCCAATTATAGGTTCCGGTTTATTTGTTGACAATGAAGTTGGCGCTGCAGTAGCCACAGGCCTTGGGGAAGAGGTAGTGAAAACCGTTGGTAGTTTCCTTATTGTAGAACTGATGCGTCAAGGGAAATCTCCGCAAGAGGCTTGTGAAGAAGCGATAAGACGCATAGTTGAAAAGCCGGGCAGTAACTACAAGGACTTTCAGGTAGGATACATTGCCATGAACAAAAAAGGAGAGACGGGGTATTACGCAATTCACAAGGGATTCTGGGCTACCCAATATCAAGGTGATGAAAACAAAAACTTCGAGTCAGACTTTTACAACAAGTAGGGATAAGCCTCACAGTATAAGCAACTAAGGCGACCCGAGGTATAAAACCTAAGGACCAAGGGTAAATACCTGTTTTTCAAGAAGAAGTACAAATTTTATTACGGCTAAACCGTAATTATTCCTATCTTTGAGTTACATAAGTAGGTTGATGCCTTCGGGTAATCGATCAAATTTGGGGCGAAAAGCTGTCATTTATGGCAGCTTTTCTATTTTCTAGCTGGCAAGGGTCAGAAAAAACGCCATCCTCACTAAAAAAACAGCGGCTCTGACTAAAAATATGACACGAAAAAGATAACTTTCAGTAGCTTAACGCCAGTTACATCAGCTATGTCACTTAAAATCCTAATTGTAGAAGACGAACCTTTAATCGCCGTTACCATAGAGACGGCATTAGAGAAACAAGGCTATCAGGTGATCGGAGATGCAGATAGTTTTGAATCGGCTGTGGAATTATTAGGACAAAAGCAGGCAGACTTGGTGCTATTAGACATTCAACTAGAAGGCGACCAAGACGGAATAGAACTGGCAAGAGAGCTAGACAAACGCACAATTCCCTATTTGTTTCTCACTTCTCAGACCGATCCAAACACCATAGACCGCATTAAGGAGGTCCGCCCACTAGGTTTTATTGCCAAACCTTTTACCGAAGCAGGTTTACGCTCTAATATTGAACTGGCCTGGCATAAGTTGAAAACGCAAGTGACGCCTCCCCCACTTATTATTCGTGTGAATGGTAGAACCCACAAAATCGAAAAATCCGACATTAAATACCTAAAGGCTTACGACAACTACTGCTATTTGGTGACCAAGGCGCAGACCTATTTGCTGCCGCACACTTTAAAAAAACAAATGCAAGGACTTACAGACGACCGCTTTGTACGTATCCACCGTTCTTATGTGGTGAACATAGATCAGGTTACAGCAGTAAATAAAGATAGCGTAATGCTTGGCGACGAAGATCTGCCCATGAGCGCCAAGAACAGATCTGAAGTTGAATCCTTGATAAGCGCCCGATAATGATGAAGCTAACCCCCAACCTTAGAATATTCCTGTTTGGCTTTACAAGCTTTCTATTGACTGTTTCTACTGCGGATGCACAAGCACCGGATCCTAATGACCTGGCTCGAAAAATTGACAGTGTGCTTGCTTTGGATGAAGAGCTAGTCCTGCAAGCTGCTTATGATTTGACGCGCTCTTATATTCGCGCCGAAGACCCGTTAGCGGTTCACCGCATGTTCGATTCCATTACCGATGCACCAGCCATAGAACTGAGCTCCAATTTGAATTTCGCTCCTTTTTATTTGCGTAAAGGCGACACCAAAAACTCATTGGCTTTGCGAAAGCGAAGCTTGGAATTGGCAGAAATGGTAGAAAATGACCCCAAGATCTTTGACGCCCTTATGTCGCTATCTAGTCATTATATCAATGTAGCCAAGGCAGACTCCGCAGCACTTTACACCAACCGAGCAGAAGCCGTATTGGTGAGAAACAAAGACCGTTTTTACGATTCCTACGAGATGGTTTATCGCATGCGTGCAGATATTGCCCATATTTTGGGGAACTACAAACAGCAAGGCGAATATTTGGAAAAGGCCTGGGAGGTTATTGCCGATAACCCCAATCATCCCAGACGGGGTTTTTTGTTGTTTCTTATAACGGACTTCTTTCGGCAAACAGATGATTTAGATAAGCTGGCTTATTTCACCGAAGAACTTTCTGCTTATTACAAAGAGAAGACCATCAATACTCCAGACTTTCACTTGCCAATAGACCAAATACTCTTGGGCGACTATTCTGATAAAGCGGTAGCCAATCTGGAGCGCATAGTTCGAAAATCTGACAGTCTTAATAATTTTAATGCATTATCGGTCTGTACCATTGCCTTGTCTAGGGCTTATTTGAAAAACGGAGAGCCGGAAAAGGCAATTCCCTATTTGAAAAACGCTATAAAGCGACTTAAAGATGCCAATTATCTGTACAGCAATACCGGAGAGCGGCAAATGCTGCGAGAGATCTATCTGGCCACAGACAATTACAAGGGAGCTTATGAAATTCTGATGGATCAGAAGATCATGGAGGACAGCCTCAGAAACTCGGAAATTCTTAGCAAAATTGCCGACTACGAGGTCAAATACCAGACGCAACAAAAAGAACTGGAGTTACAGCAAACAGCGGCCAACAAAAAAATTCTCACTTCCTTGTTGTGGGCGGGCGGCTTTGTCTTGCTCTTGGTCTTGTATTTCTTGTATAAGAACCGACAAAAAAATAAGAAACTCGCCAAGCAGAAACAACTACTTGAAACCACGCTAGACGAGAAAAATGTACTACTAAAAGAAATACATCATCGGGTAAAGAACAGTTTTCAGATCGTGTCTTCGCTCTTGTATTTGCAGTCGGAAAGCATTGACGATAAAGAAGCACAATTGGCCATTAAGGAAGCGCAAAACAGAGTGCGCTCTATGGTTCTCATCCATCAGAAACTCTACAATAAAGATCAGCTGGTTGGTATAAATACCAAGGAATACTTTGAAGATCTCACGCGAGATATTTTCGAGTCCCATCAGTTTTCCAATAAGCCCATCCGATATGCAACAGACATAAAACCTATGGTCCTGGACATTGAGACCATAACTCCTATAGGGCTAATACTCAACGAACTGATCACAAACGTGCTAAAACACGCCTTTCCAGAAGTAGATGATCAGAGTGAAATGCAGTTGCGTTTCGACAAAAAGGGAGATGCCCTAGTCTTAGAACTTCAAGACAATGGTCAGGGTATGCCAGAAGAAGTTGCAGAGAGCTCCTTTGGTATTAAACTGATGAAAGCACTTTCCAAAAAACTTAAAGCGGATCTCACTTTCAAACCCGGCCCTAAACAAGGCACTTTAGCGAGCCTGGAGATCACCAAATTTAACCTCCTGGGCTAGTTCACTAAAAAATTAGCCGCCTTCACTAAAATTTATTGGCTAAGCTATTCAGCTAGATTACTTTAGAGACAACAAAAGGACATCCCCACCTTTTTTTGCCCAACCCCTTACCTACATTATGCTGCGGCAGAAACTCAAAACACAACCGCATGAAAAGATTATCACTCCTCCTGATTTTTGGCCTGATAGGTTTTAATGTCTCTGCTCAAGTTGGAATTAACAATATTTCACCCAATGCCAGTTTGGATATTGCCGCCAGTAATCAAGCCTCCCCGGCCAGCAATGACGGTCTATTGATTCCACGCATTGATGCTTTTCCGGCTACAGATCCAACTGCAGCCCAACACGGCATGATGGTTTATTTGACAACTACGGATGCGGGCAACCCACCCGGATTTTACTTTTGGAATCAGGCAACCACTTCTTGGGATTCTATTACGGGTAACGGTGCGGAGCAGATCAACGAATTGACAGATGGAATTAGCGATGGCACTTCACTGTTTCTAGGCGCAAACTCTGGCCAAAATGATGATGGAGGCAACTCTAATGTCGGGGTCGGACTCTTTAGCCTTTCTAACAACACTTCTGGAGATTCAAATACCGCAGTAGGATCACTCGCCATGATCAATAACACCACAGGTTTTGGCAATACAGCTGTAGGGAGACAGTCACTTCCTTCTAACACTACCGGAAACGACAACACCATGATAGGTTTCCAAGCCGGTTTGAGCAACACAACCGGATTTCAAAATACAGCCGTTGGTGCTGCTGCCTTAGACGCAAACACTACAGGATACGACAATACAGCTATAGGATATAGTGTAATGGGCTCCAACAGCACAGGACGACTTAACACTGCCATCGGCACCAGTGCTTTGCTAAGCAATTCAGAAGGCTTTGAAAATACGGCTGTAGGTGTTGGAGCTTTGAGAAACAATACCACGGGAGACTACAACATTGCTTTAGGCTCCGGAGCACTGTCTGGAGCTGTAAGTAGTTCATACAATATTGGAATTGGACGTAATACCATGAGCAACATTTTTTCAAACCCCGCTGCCCAATACAATGTGGCTTTAGGAGATGTTGCCTTGAGCAGTCTCACTTCGGGATCTCGAAATATAGCCATCGGAGGGTCTGCACTGACTACTTTAAGCTCGGGTATTGGAAATGTTGGGATCGGTATGGAAACTATGACCACTGCAACAACAGCCCAATACAATACTGCTGTGGGTTTCAATGCCGGTCGCAATGTTTTAGATGGAGATTTCAATGTGTTTATGGGCTACCAAAGTGGAGAAAACAATACTCGCGGAAGTGACAATGTGTTTTTGGGTGCAAACACAGGATTTAACAATACAACAGGCAACAATAACGTCTTTATCGGTTACAATACTGGCTATTTTGAAACCGGATCTAACAAATTATACATTGACAATTCCAATTCCACCACACCTCTGATCTGGGGAGATTTTAACGTCAACGTCTTGCGCGTAAACGGAGCATTCCAGGTTGGGAATCCTACGGGTACAGGTTATGAGTTTCCAGCAACTGATGGCGCCCTAGGTGAGGTTTTACGAACAGATGGAGCAGGAAATATCAGTTGGGGAAATATAGCAGATGATGCCGATTGGTATCAGGAAGGAACTACATCAGCTCCAAGCACCTCCTCCGACGATATCTTTACCGACGGAAATGTAGGGATCGGCACCTCTGCGGTGAACTATCCGCTGGATATCGATGCGACCAGCACAAGAACCATCGATCTAGAAAATACGGGTAATGGTTTTATTTACGGCCTCTATAACAGGATAAACGAGGCGGCACCTAGCGCATCGGTTACCAATACCTACGGAATATTAAATTCAATAACACGCACCAATCAAAGTTTGATCTCAGGGGTTTCCAACTCGTTCTCAAATTCTGTTTCGACCGCATCCTTTGGATACTTATTTGGCGTGGACAACTCCTTCGGAACCTCAACTTCTTCTCTGAGCATTGGTTTCTTTAACAGGTTTCAAGGAACCACAACAACCGCCGTTGGAATGCGCAACCTCGTAGCTGGTAGTTTCACTGACTTCTATGGCGTGCAGAATTACAACCTTACGGGAGGGCATAATGGAACCTTCTATGGCCTGTACAATTTTTTTGGGGCTTCTGGTGGAAACGGTACGCGTTATGGCGCTTTTACAGAGTTCTTTGACACCGGAATTGGCAATAAATATGGGTATTATGTGGATATAGCAGATTCTGCTGGAGGCACTCACTATGGTATTTACAGTTCTGCATTGAAAAGTGGTAGCTACGCAGGATATTTTCTAGGAGACGTGGCCATAGGCACAACAACAGCCAACAATTATACATTCCCTGCAAGCCGGGGAACCAACGGTCAGGTCATGGTAACAGATGCTGCAGGAAATCTGAGCTGGACCACCCTAAGCGGTCTTGAGAGCACCACAGCGAGCAATGGGATCACAGAAACCGGCGACGATGTTCGTTTGGGTGGTGCATTGAATCAGAACACTACTATTACCACTGGAATTAACAATCTTATTTTTAACCTGAGTGCAACAGGCTACTTTGAGGTGCAAGATGCCGGCACAGCCAAGTTCCGAATTAGCAATACAGGAAATACGCGTTTGGGTGGATCGCTGCAAGTGAATCAGACCAATGTTACCGGGACGCGCCTTATAGAATTGACCAGTGCAGGCTCCACAGGTTTGATCAACGCTTATGCTGCCGGAATCAATACGGTTCAAATCGCTGGAACTGGCGATAGTTATATCAACGGAGGTTCATTTGGCTTAGGTATAACCAACCCACAAGAACAATTGGACGTGGTAGATAACACCGCTGGATATGTAGGTGACTTTTACAACGAAAGTACAGACTCTACCGCCGATGGGATTTCTGTTCGATTAGCCGCTAGTTCGCCCAATGCCTCCGCCTATTATATTGGATTTTTCAGAGGTAGCGGGGCCACGGTCTCAGGGCGTATTTCTGGCACGGCAGCCGGTACAGGGATTCAGGTGGTAACTTCTTCGGATGCGCGACTTAAAACCAATTTAGAAGAGGTCACTGATGCCTTGTCCATGATACAGGAGATCAACCCTAAATGGTATGAATTTAAGACCAATCTTGGCCAAAGAGAATTAGGGTTTATAGCTCAAGAAGTAAAAACAGTATTACCGCAAATAGTAACTGGAGAAGAAGACAGCGACCCTAGGGTGGATCCTATGATGGTTGACTATGCAAGGATCACTCCACTACTTACTGCAGGTATTAAAGAATTGCATGCCAAAGTGAATGCCCTCGAAGCCGAGAACGAAGCCTTAAAGGCCCGATTGGCTGTATTTCGCGAGTTGGAAGCACGCATTAGCGCACTTGAACAAAGTGGCGACTCCCCCAAGAATGTAGCGGCCAACGAATAATAATCGATAGTGCTTAATTGTACTATTGTGTTTTGAGAAGAAAAGCCGCCGTGGGGAGCGGCTTTTTTTACAGGGTTTATCCTGTTTTTTAATACGATCATCGATTTTATTGTTTAACCGTAAGTTGCTTAGTAAGAATACTCGTATTATTGTAGAACCAACTGTTTCAAGCAGTTGCACCCCCGCAATCACCTGTTCTCCTTACTTCGGTTACGGTAACACAACCTAAAACCAACAGCATGAAGAAGCTCATTAGTTTGGCATTGCTATGCCTTATAGCGACTGCCGTTCACGCACAAGTAGGAATTAACAACATTGCACCCAACGCTAGTCTCGACATAACGGCTACGGATCAAACCAATCCGGCAAATACAGATGGAATCTTGATCCCTCGGATCGATCAGTTCCCATCGGTAAATCCTGGCGCAGCCCAAAACGGAATGCTCGTTTATTTGACCACCACAGTAGGAACCAATCCTCCAGGGTTTTATTATTGGAACAACGGCACTACCTCTTGGGACAGCATTGGTGGCGGAGCAGAACAGATCAATGAACTAAGCGATGGGATTTATGACGGAACTTCTGTCTTTCTCGGAAATAGCTCTGGAACTAATGATGACGGGGGTAATTTAAACGCTGCAGTTGGTAGACTCGCTATGGCCGCCAATACAAGCGGGGTACATAACTCCGCTCTCGGACAACAAGCTCTTACCGCAAATACAACCGGAAACTTTAATACAGCGATTGGATATCAATCACTTTTCGCAAATACTGCTGGTAATTCAAATACTGCTGTAGGTCGATTGGCCCTAAGAGCAAATTCCACTGGAGGGAATAATGCCGCTTTTGGAGAGCAATCCTTATTAAGTAATACTACGGCTAGTTTCAATTCGGCTTTTGGATATTACGCCTTACGTGCAAATAGCACCGGAGCTCAAAACGCTGCCTTTGGATATAACTCCTTGGCACTTAACAGTACAGCTAGTGGCAACTCTGCCTTTGGTGCCTTTGCTTTATATCGCAACACGACTGGCGTCTTTAACACTGCCGTTGGAAACAACGCCATGTCTAACACCAGTTCTGGGTCCTACAATACTGCCTTAGGTTCATCAGCTCTTGGAGGTGCGACTTTGACAGGTTCCTACAATACAGCTATAGGTACTGGAAGTCTTGCTGCTGCTTCTAGCGCGGCTAATAATGTCAGTATAGGATATAACACCTTAAATACTAATCAAACAGGAATTTACAATATTGCAATCGGGTCAAGTGCGCTAACTGGTCTTAGTAGGGCTTCATACAATATTGCAATCGGTCGCAACACTATGGCAGCCG
>Ga0256829_1000807_pt1 | contig 28404 bp, 25 predicted proteins | sample 131447metaG_FD_185979 | JGI IMG/M metagenome (GOLD analysis project Ga0256829, IMG submission 185979) | Hydrothermal vent microbial communities from Lau Basin, Pacific Ocean - 131-447 | ecosystem: Environmental > Aquatic > Marine > Hydrothermal vents | place: Pacific Ocean: Lau Basin | collected... | reverse complement strand
GGAGTTTTCGCGGGATCATGATGGTTTCCACAAATCCTCTGGAATCAACTTAGATTTGACAGTCTCAATTCTCCAGCCTGAGAACTTCCCCCGGACAGGAAGTAAAACATGAAATGGTGTAAATTGGCTTTCCACGAGATCGAGAAATAGAACTATCACGATATGAAGCTTACAGATGATCAAGATAGGACAGAGGGTATACTGGATACAATATCCACAGACCAGTGATCCCCGGAAAAGTTGATGCCCATGAAGATATTTTCCATAAACGTTCAAATACTCAGCAAAAAAGAAGAATGGGGGGATCGGGGATAATGTCTAACACCCTCTCTTTGACTATACTATGTCAACCAGCTAGAATCAGAGCATTAGAGGCATAATGAGCCTCAATTGGGATAGGAAAATTATTAACTTTGGATATATACGTGTTTGGATGATTGATGTAAAAAAGCTGAGGGAGAACCCAGCACCCTATTATGAGAGCTGTGAAATACGAGGTTATGGTAAGGATATAATAGACAAGTTTCTCGATCTGGATAACCAGTGGAAGGAGGCCTTAAAGAAGAGAAATCTTCTCAATCATGAGAGAAATCTTCTCAGTAGAGAGGTATCTTCTCTCATTAAAACGGGTAGGGATGCATCACAAGTCTTATCAAAAGTCAGGGAATTGAAAAACGAAATAGCTCAGATTGAAGACTCTCTCAGAAGACTTGAGATTAAAAGGGAAGAGGCAGCATCAGCGATCCCAAATCTCCTGCACAGCAGTGTCCCTCGCTGTAAAGGAGATGAAAACAACAAACTGGTTAGATATTATGGAACCGCCAGGGTTTTTTCGGAAGACATTCCCTACTTTAAGAAAAATTCTGGTGGGAGCAATGATTATGATATGCTGGGTAAGCGCCCCCTTAGTCACGTGGATTTAGAAGCGAAACTTGGACTTGTTGATCTGAAGAGAGCCGGGAAAATTGCAGGTTCCCGTTTTTATTTCTTAAAAGATCGTCTCCTGAAGCTTGAACTAGCACTTGTTAATTTTGCCGTGGATTTTCTGTCCGAAAGAGGATTCACCATTGTTGAGCCACCTTTTATGATTAACAGAAGATCGCTTGAGGGTTCTACAGATATGGAAACTTTCAACGATGCCATCTACAAGATAGAGAACGAGGACCTCTATCTTATCGCCACTTCAGAGCATCCTATAGCGTCTATGCTGCAAGACGAAATTCTCAATGAAGACGAGCTCCCCATACGGGTTGGTGGTCTATCTCCCTGCTTTAGGAGGGAAGCAGGCTCCCACGGAAAGGATACCAAAGGGATATTCAGAGTCCACCAGTTCTATAAGGTTGAGCAATTTGTCTTCTGTAAAGAAGATGATAGCTGGGACTTTCTGGAGGAGATCTTGGCCAATGCTGAGGAGATCTACAAGATACTACAAATTCCGTACAGAGTTGTTAATGTCTGTTCTGGTGAGCTCAGTGTTTTGAACGCAAAGAAATATGACATAGAGGGTTGGTTTCCATCCCAAGGAAAATTCAGGGAGCTCGTTTCAGCATCAAATAATACAGATTTCCAAGGGCGTTCACTCTCGATAAGGTGGAGAAGTTCTGACGGCAACAAGATAGTTAACACGCTAAACAGTACAGCCATAGCAACAACGAGAACAATGGTTGCGATCATGGAAAATTATCAGTTAGAGGACGGAAGTGGTTTCAGAATTCCAAAGGCACTTTGGCCCTACACCGGATTCGAAAGCATTGCCCTCGACGATCAAAGTTAAGTTCAAGGTATACACAGAATAGATCCAATTAACTAACAGATATCTGAAAATGGCTTATTGATGACAGAACATACAACATTCACGCTAATCTACGCGCGGACCCTACCCGCAGTTGGCGAATATTTTTTCCAGCGATCGAGAATAGGAAGCCACCTCTCATCTGCTATACGATCCATAACATTGAGATATTCCAGAATCCCCGTAACAGCTCTATCTGCATCTCTAACAGCGCTTATTAAATCTCTGTTACTGTTAGTCGAATCACCACCGGAAAACAAACCTGTAATAGAGGTCATTCCTTTTTCATCTATTATCGGAGCTCCGTGGGGGGTGAGTCTTAACTTCTTCAGGTAGTCTGGTCCCATAAATGACCAATCAGTTTCCTGACCTGTGGCTTCAATTATTGTATCACATTTGAGTGTGTAAACCTTATCCTTAATCGGTACGGGCTTCGCCCTACTCCCTTTCTCTTCAATCATCTCATTCTGCCAATATTTGATCCCAATCACTCGACCGTTTTCCGAAAGATATTCAAAAGGAGTTACTCTCCATATGAATTTAACACCCTCCTCCTCAGCCTCTTCAAGTTCCTCATCAGCGTTAAGTGTAGGATAGCCAGGACGATCAACCTCACGCCTCCGATAAAGGATGTAGACCTCTTTCGCACCAAGTCTGAGAGAAACTCGAGCAGCATCGTTCGCAGTGAAACCTCCACCAATAACAACTACACGTTCACCAACATCTATGGTCTCTCCGAGTTCAACAGCTTTGAGAAAGGTGATGGCGTGCCACACGCCCTTCGCATCACTTCCAGGCGTGCCCGTCATACGGGGTTTGTGGTTCCCAACACCTATAAACACTGCATCGTATTCCTTCATTATTTTATCGAAGGATATATCCTTCCCAACCTTTGTGTTAAGATTTATCTGCACGTTGTTGGATGTAACGAATCCGATCTCCTTATCGAGTATTTTCTTAGGTAATCTGTATCTGGGAATTCCAACCCTCATAAAACCCCCTAAAACAGGCAATGCCTCAAAAAGAGTAATGGATATTCCTTGAATGGAAAGATAATAAGCAGCAGTTAATCCGGCAGGTCCTCCTCCGATTATAGCGACGCGCTTGCCTATGAAATTTCTGCGTGGTAACTCCAAGACATTGCTGTAATCATCAAATTTATCGGCAGCATATCTTTTCAGATGTCTTATTGCAATAGGGCCACCAGAATCACGGAGAACACAGATATCTTCACAGAGGTGTGTGCACACTCTACCAATAATTGCGGGAAAAGGGAGGTTTTCAAATACAATTTTTACAGTTTCATCAGGAGCTCCAAGGGAAACACTTTTCACATATCCCCCGATATCCAGCCCAGCTGGACAAGCCTGTGTGCAAATATTGCAACCCAAGCATCGGCTAGCTTCCGCCACAGCCTCACTGTCTGAGTATTCCTCAAGAGGTTCAATCATAAACGATGTCTTCCTTTTATCTGGGGAAACTCGATTTATTTTAACCCGTTCAAAGCTAAGCATAACGGTCACATGGTCAATCTCTACGAAAGTAATAAACATTTTTTAGCTGATCCCATGAAATAGAATACTTTCAGGGCAAATTTTTCGTTCGTTTTGTTTAAAAAGGAGAAGCCCAACTCAGCGTAAAGGAATTTCACGGACTAAGTGGATGATGGGTCTGTCCGGATTTGGACCGGAGTCACCAGCTCCCGAAGCTGGAAGGATACCAAGCTACCCCACAGACCCTTTTTGTTTGACGAGTGGGGATGCCAACAGGTATTATTAATCTTAACCAGATATTTGTGATTCCAGCCAAACATCAAAAAAAAACTTCCTTTCGTTGCAAGTGAACCTTTATCGTCTCGCACATGTATTTCCAGAATATAAAGAATCGAGAGGAGTTAATGTCTAACAACTTTTGATTAGTTCTCTTCAGGATCGCGTGGGTAGAAGTATGCTCAAAAAGATGATGCAGGTAAACAGTTAAACAATCAATCTAAACTGCATTGCGTCGGCTTCACAGAAGTATTGCATGGTGACCTTTCGAAATCAGACTACAAATCACTTGTTTCCTTGATGCTTATGGATTAAACTCTAATCGTAGTATGTTTAGAATATCCTTTTTGATAAACGATAGAATGGTGTTCAGCTAAACAAAAAGCGCATATTGTATAAAAATTGAACATCATAATTTCCATTAACAATCATTTATATTTCTAGTTTCCATAACGATCATAAAAAGTGAAAAAGTGGTTTATGGCGATTATGAATAGGTATCATGGTCTTTCGAATGAATTAATCCGCTTTGTAGGTGTTTGGTGTGTCCAGTTCGGAAAATAATATCTCGAATTTTCTCGCAGCAATAATTTTCTGGGCAGTACTGGGTGAATTCCTTTATTCGTATTTGATCTCCGCCAATCCACTGTCTCTTACAGTGATAGCTGATAGATTCATTGACGCATTCTCAATAACAATGGTTTTTGTTGTTAACAATATTGCAATAAAACCTCCCAGCAAGCGATATTCCTATGGGTTTCACAGAGTGGAATCGCTCATGAATATAGGGGTGATCGTGCTGTTTATTGGGATTGCGTTATTTTCTCTTTACAGTTCTACAATTCAACTTTTCACTGGATGGAGTTCCTCTTCTTACTCGACATTTTTTGCCTCCATAATTTCCATACCGTTGATAATTCTCGCAACTTTATTGCTCAGATCTGGAAAGGAGTCCAATTTTCACGTCCTTTTCCTGCATTCAATCCAGGATCTTGTGATAGTAATACTAGCCTTAACCCTCTCGTTTGTATCTTTTCGGTTTCACTATTCCCTTATCGATTATTTGGGAAACTACGCCGTGATAGCGGTGCTTATATACGGAAACAGAAAAATTTTCACTAGAACCGTTAAAATTCTTATGGAAGGATCCCCTGATAATATTACCAAAATAGAAAAAGCCATAGAGAGAGAATTTCCAATGGCGCACCATCTCCATGTCTGGGATATCTGCGAACATCAGCGAGTGGCCACTTTACATCTGAGCTTTCCAAAAACTTCGAAATTGTATGAGACCGATCTGGTTAGAAATAGGGTAGAGCAAAGACTGAGAAGTTTCGGCATAACACACGTTACGATTCAGATAGAATCAGATGAAGTTTCGGACTGATTTTTATTGTGCCACTGTAGAATATTACCCTCTTCTCTTCGGTGTTGTTCAACTTTCTGAAAAAGTTTGAGGAAATTGAAAACAACTCTTTGTAGAAATAAATAGCCCCTTCTATTTCTTAGCGTATATCCTGTAGTTTTATACTTCTGATTGATCAATCCTATGAAGTTCAAGTAACTCTTTTATTTGTGTGTTTCCAGGGCCAAAGGATATCACTTACCATACCCTCAGATTTTTATGATAATGCTGTATAATTATACCAGATCTAAAATTCCACGATTCTAAAACTGGAAAACACATTTTCAAAGCCCGCAAGCCTGAAGGTCACATTCGTTTGTTCTCCGTTACGGCAACAATATGTTTCAAACAGTTATTTTATAGGTGGAAAACGTATCTGGGTAATGTTGAATAAACAATTCTATCACAGGAGATAGATCAGTAGCCTTTTTTTATCCTGTTTACGCGATATACACGATTCTCATGCTTCTCACGAGTACTGAAGATCATACGATCCCTCAAACAAATTTGTGCAACCTGATTATATATCCTTGCTTTAACAGTCTCTCTCGTCATTTTCTTCTCTATGGAAGTCTTATTCAAAAACAGCTATCAATAACCGACTGCTTTGTAGTTGGAGATTTTTCCAACAATTTCAACGGTAAATTCCAAGAAAATGGAACACATCGATGGGCCCGACCGGATTTGAACCGGTGACCTCCGCCATGTCAAGGCGACGTCATAACCGCTAGACTACGGGCCCTTCTTTACGGTTATTATTCCCTTCTATAAATAATGATCACTATCTTAACCCACTCTTGATTTCACAAAAATCTCCAAGCGAACCAGTTTGTGATCAAATCAATCTCAGATTTTCTTAGATATCAAGAGAAGAAGCAACACAAACCAAATAAAAAGAAGGCGTATTTCTATAACAAGAAAAAAGATATAGTACAAACTCCTAATCTTTTGTTTAACTGAGGGATACCCCTCTAAAAAGGTGATTCACTGTGCTCACGCAACTCACAGAATTGGAAGGCCTGAAGGTCTACAGCGATAAAGGCATGCTTGTAGGACAGGTTGACGATATTGTCATCGATCTGGACGGCAATAAAATATATGGCCTCTACATTGAAAATACCAACAGTGATCTGGTTGAGGGTGGCACAGCAATATCAATTCCCTATAGGCTCGTAAAGACTATCGGTGATATCATTATACTTAAGGGATTCCCAAAGTTCGTTAGGATTAAATAATCACGATGTAGTAGGAGCTATTTATGCAAAAAATAGCCTACTGAAGCGTTTTTGTACATTCTTACATAACCAAATCTCTCGAACTGTGAAACACCATCATAACCTTCGGCCAAAGGTTCAATCTTTCCCTTCACGATATTACCATCAGGAAACTGTACCTCATAATCACGAGCATTTTCCGGTACCCAGTTTATGATCTTTATCCCTTTCCTTGGTTTGTTTTCTTTCTCCATAATGAACGAGTGCCCCTCAATTTTCAAATTACAGAAATCCTTGAGCCTGACACTTTCCCGTAAGGAAATATCCAAGAAATCCTCCTTTGAAAGATAAATTTTGGTTCTTCCGTAGAAGGAATATCTTCTGAACCCTAAGGATGGAACTTCTGGATGATACGGGCTCTCTGATTCAACGTTGTAAGGAACATCGAAGGTTATAGGAAACGGATCTCTGACGAATGAGAATCTTAGAGCAGATCTGTCAATCAACTCACGGTTAATTGAATCGAATATTTCCCATGAGAACTCAGCATCGCTCTCTCTTAGGCCAGATTCAACCCAGTACCTCCTGAACGTTTCAGGAAGGTATCCTCTCTTCTTCATAGCCATTAGCGTTCCTAGCCTAACATCATCCCATCCGGAGAACCTTCCAGATCTGATTCCATCTCTCATCTCTGATGCATGTAAGATTGTGTCGGGAATGCTGACCAAACCAAAATGGTAGTATTTTGGCTCCTTCCATTTATTGTACCTGTAGATGTATCTTTGCTTCTCAGTATTGTTCAAATGATCTTTTCCCCTCATAACGTGAGTAAGACCCAGCAAATGGTCGTCAATAGCAACGGAAAAATTCATGGTTGGATAGAACCAATATCTGCTTCCAGTCCTGGGATGAGGATAATCCACAAACCTAAACGCTATCCAGTCCCTCACAGAAGGATTGGGATGCTTCAAATCAGTTTTAATGACTAGCGTTTTATCACGTGCAAAATTCCTGTCTTTCAGTATGTTCTTAAAGGATTCGAGGTTACGGCTAACGGAAGTATCTCGGTGAGGACATGCCTGAGAACTGAGCTTCAATTTTCTGAAAACCTCCGGTGAACAGCTACAGATATATGCGTGGCCATTAGAAAGAAGCTTCTCAGCCTCTCTGTAGTAAATATCCATCCTCTCGCTTTGTATGATTGTAGATGTGACATTAACGTTCAGCCATCGAAGGTCCTCGGGGATCTGGCTATATGCGATAGGATCAATGTTGCGTGGATTGGTGTCCTCTATTCTGAGGATCAGCTCCCCTCCATATCTTTTGACATACTCATCGTTGAGAATGGCCATTCGTGAATGCCCTATGTGAAGCGGCCCAGAAGGAGATGGGGCAAGTCTCATCACAACCTTTTCTGATAATACTTCAAGATCCGGGAGTTCACGTTTTTGGTGGGCTTTTTCCTTTGTGAGGGAATCTGGATCTAACTGGAGCAATCGAAGTCGTATTTCACTCTCAGACATATGTTCGATCTCGGAGGCAATCTCCTTTGCAGCGGCAGCCACTTCTTTAATGTGATCACGCAACTCTGGAGAGGAACCAATAACCTTGTTCACAATTGCCTTTACACTGGCTTTCCCGCTATGGAGAAATGCGTTTTTCAAACCAATTTTCAAAAGGAGCTCTCTATCTATTCTCATGAGAATCATTACCCACTTGTTTCATCATAATTGAAAGGAGCTTTTTAAGCCCAGTTTTCTTTTTCGCTGAGATGAATACGTCCTCAACCTGTTCTGAAATATCGGCCTTTGATTGAATTCGTATCATTTTCTTGCCAAGTGCCGACTGAATCTCGTTAAAAAGTTTTTCCTGTGAATCATAGGAATAGTATGACTCTTGACTGGCATCAAAAATAAAAATGATCACAGAGTCAATGTCCTTGAGAGCAAGAATGGCCTTCCTCTCTATAACATTTCGTTTGCTGAACGGCCTATCCAGTATTCCTGGAGTATCAATAACTTGAATTCGGATCCCATCTCTGTGAAGGTAACCGATGTAGATTGACTGGGTAGTAAATGGATAAGTTGCGACTTTTACATCCGAGCCTGTAAGTGATTGCATGAGTGAGGACTTTCCAACGTTTGGAGCTCCAGCGATGATAAAGGTGGGTAGGTTCGGATCAATTGATGGAACTTGCTTCATGTTGTCTCGGCATTCAGAAAGAAAAATCAGGTCATTTTTAAGATCCTTAACTAGAGAGGACACTCGACCATAATAACTCTTGAGGAGACGGTTGAACTCGAAAACTGTTTTGCCTTTTTTTACCTCCTTAATAGTTGCGGTCGCAATGTTACTGATATTCTCAGAAGTCCTCTGCAGTTTTGAGAGGGAAATCTTGTATTTGTTCACATCAAACATCAGATCGAGAAGGTCACGGTAAAAGGGATGTAGTTCATCAGTCGACGGAAATTTCTTCACAAGCTTTCGAAAGTAGGAGGTGATGATAGCCTCCATGGTTGATATTTTGTCTATGACCTCCTTTTTTACCTTCGCCTCAAAACTTCTGGCATCAGGCTCCATTATCTTCGCAACCTTGGAGAAGGATTTGTTGAGGATCTCCTGAGATCGCAGAACAGTAGGGATCCGATCGAATCTCGAGCCAGCCATTATTGATCTTCAGCTCTCTTCCTTTATCAGGCTCTCGACCTTCTTTATCTGCTCATCATCCATTTCGAAAATTCCATGAGCATATCTGTTGTGTATCTTGATACGCGAAATAACCGCCTTTTTAGTGTCAGCAGAGTACTCAAAACTGCAATCATTTCCGGAATCCCTGCATCTGTATCTGTAAATCATATCCAACCATCTCAAATTGGTATAAAAACATACTTTTGTTGTAAAAAGTTCCAAAATTCTGGAGTTATGACAATGTCACCATTTACGGTCCGGTGTCTGTTAGTCATTCAACAGGCCAAATTTAACAGCTATAAAATGGTAATTCCCATTAAGATCTTATTTCACCGTTCCACGATCTTGTCTTGCTATACAGAATATGGGATGACAATCATCTGATACGAGATTGTCAAATCTTAGTTGATTCCACAGGATTTGTGGAAACGATCATTGATCCCGCGAAAACTCCTAAGTGCGATCTGATTGGGATCTCAAGATTTTCCTGCCCTAAATTCTGCCACTCCCGTCAACTAAAAATTGACAATGTCTCTGATATAGAACTTTTATGTGAGAAATCCATATAGTTTGATATGATAGTGGATGATGAGAGAGATGTTCTCTGCGGTGGATCACCACTAGTGTACCTTAAAAGTTTGATGAAAAGTCTCTATTTTCGCCTGGAACCAGGACAGGATGCTAAAATACTTCTTTTGCGGGAAAAATTTCCCTTCGGAAAGGAGATGCTTTCCAAGTTAGCAACAGACGTTGGTGCCAGGTTAATCAGCTTTGACGAAAAACAGGGTGAGATCCACATTGTTATTAGGAAAAAATACTTTGAAAAGGATTAAGCACAGTGGTATATTACCCTTTACAGATAGGAGTTAGAAATTTATGGAAGGTTATGACGCTTCTGACATACAAATTCTGGAAGGACTCAAAGCAGTTAGAAAATTGCCTGGAATGTATATAGGTTCCACGGACACGAAGGGCCTTCATCATCTTGTTTATGAAGTCGTTGACAACAGTATTGATGAATCCACAGCAGGATACTGTTCCAACATCTACATAGAGATCTTCAAAGATGGTTCTATAATGATTGAAGATGATGGTAGGGGTATACCGGTGGAACTACATCCAAAATACAAGAGACCTGCCCTGGAAATAGTGCTTACAGAGTTGCACAGCGGCGCAAAATTTGAGAAACATGCCTACAAGATCACAGGCGGGCTTCACGGTGTTGGTGTTCATGTCGTAAACGCACTTTCTAAGCGTTTGATAGCTATTGTAAAAAGGGGTGATACTCTCTACTACGAGGAGTTTGAGAGAGGTTTTCCAAAGGGTGGTCTGAAAAAAATACGTATTGAAGAAATAAAGGGGATGACCGATCGCCTCGGTATGCTTTATCCCAGATTATCGAAGGAACACGGTCTCATCATATATTTTGAACCTGATCCTGAGATATTTGAGACGACGGATTTCGATTACGGTGTTCTGGCCAGAAGAATGATGGAACTCTCCTTCCTAAATAGTAAAATTACTATTAAGATGGTCGATAACCGTACAGGAAAAGAGGAGAGTTTCCATTATGAAGGAGGACTCAAATCATTCGTTGAATATCTGGGTGAAGGTTATCACTTCATTCTCAAGAATCCTATTTATCATTATTTAAATACGGAAAAGGAAATCGTGGAGTTCGCAATCCAGTACTCTACCGGTGTTTCAGAAATTCTACAGTCATATGTTAACAACATCTCCACCGTGGAGGGTGGCACGCATGTTTCGGGTTTCAGAGCGGGTCTGTCTAGAGCCATTCAGGATTATGCGAAGAGCCACGATCTGATCAAGGGCGTGTCCTCTCTGACAGGTGATGATGTTAGAGAGGGTCTAATTGCCATCCTTCATGTGAAGATACGAAATCCACAGTTCGAGGGCCAAACAAAATCTAAACTGGGAAACAGTTCTGTACGTGGATTAGTGCAATCAATCACTGAGAGATTCGTCAAAGAATTTTTGAACAGCTTTCCGGATCAGGCCGAACTTATAGTGAAGCGTGTACTTTCTGCCGCAGCTGCGAGAGAAGCCTCCAGAGAGGCACGGGAATTGGTAAGAAGAAAATCAGCACTCGAGAGTGGAGGCCTCCCTGGAAAGCTTGCAGATTGTTCAAGCACTGATCCAGAGAAAAGTGAACTGTACATCGTTGAGGGGAATTCGGCTGGTGGTACAGCTAAACAGGCAAGAAACAGGAATTTTCAGGCCATTCTCCCTCTCCGAGGAAAGATTCTCAATGTTGAAAAGGCGAACGAATTCAAATCTCTTTCTAACGAGGAGATTAAGAACCTGATCACCGTTATAGGCACAAACATTAAGGAAAGCCTGGAACTGTCCAAACTCAGGTATCATAAGATTATCATAATGACGGATGCTGATGTCGATGGCTCTCATATTAGAACCCTTCTTCTTACCTTCTTCTACCGTTTTGCCGTCGATCTCATAAAGAAGGGTTACGTATATGCAGCTCAGCCACCCCTGTATAGAGTGCAGAAGGGAAACAAGATCCGTTATGCGTACACTGATTCAGAGATGGAATCCATTGTCAGGGATATGGGCAATAAGAATGTAATTGTGCAGAGGTTTAAAGGTCTCGGTGAAATGAACCCACAACAACTCTGGGAAACAACAATGGATCCCGAGAGAAGAAACCTCATTAAAGTTACAATCGATGATGCTGTTGAAGCGGATCATATATTCTCCATTCTAATGGGCGATAAGGTAGCACCGCGGAGGCAGTTCATCATCGACAACGCAAGATTCGTTAAAAATATAGATCTGTGATCGTATGATAACAACAAGGCCAATTGAAGAGGAAATAAAAACATCGTATCTGGAATATGCGATGAGCGTGATTGTTAGCAGAGCGATACCCGATGCTAGAGATGGTCTCAAGCCAGTTCAAAGAAGAATCCTTTATTCCATGAACGAGCTCGGGGTAACCCACAAAAATCCCTATAAGAAATCAGCCAGGATTGTGGGAGAAACTATGGGAAAATACCATCCCCACGGCGAGATGGCAATATATGACACCGTTGCCAAGATGGCCCGTGATTTTTCCACTCGATATCCCCTCATAGATGGACAAGGTAATTTCGGTTCCATAGATGGAGACGGCCCGGCTGCGATGAGATATACTGAAGCAAGAATGAGTGAACTTTCCGAATATATGCTTGCCGACATCGATAAGGATACGGTACCATTCAGATTGAATTTTGACGGTTCTCTTGAAGAACCTGAATACCTCCCAACAATGATACCTCAGCTCCTTCTTAACGGAACATCAGGTATTGCTGTTGGAATGGCAACCAATATGTTACCACACAATCTTACGGAGATAGGTGGTGCCATTATACACCTCACGGAAAATCCAGACTGTTCCCTTGAGGATCTTCTTCAGTACGTTAAGGGTCCAGATTTTCCTACAGGAGGTACCGCCTTTTTTGGCAGTGGGCTCATATCATCCTACCGGACCGGAAGAGGATCAGTCAGGATACGTGGTGAAGTCTCGCTCAAAGAGGATAAGAGAATAATCATCGAAAGTGTCCCTTACGGCGTTAACAAATCCAGTTTGGTAGAATCCATAGCAAACCTCGTTAAATCAGGTGTTCTCGTTGGTATCTCTGACATCAGGGATGAAAGCAACAGGTTGGGTATCAGAATAGTTTTGAAGGTGAGAAGCAACGATATACGAGACCTCATTGTAAACCAGCTTTACGAAAGAACTCAACTTGAAAAGAGCATTGGGATAACAAATCTGGTCCTGCTCGATGGGGTTCCCAGAATCTTTGGGCTTAAGGATCTCCTTCGAATATTTATCGATCATCGGTTAGAAATAATATCCAGAAGATCACAGTTTGAACTCGCCAGATCAAGGAAGAGGGAGCACATACTCGCCGGTATGGAAATCGCCCTGACGAATATTGATTCTGTATTGAAGATAATCAGAAGATCCAAGGATCCAGGAACCGCAAAGGTTGATCTTAAAAGAGAATTTGATTTCAGTGATGAACAGGCAGCAGCCATACTTGATATGCGTTTGCAGAAACTTACCTCTCTTGAAGTTGAATCTGTTAGAAGAGAACTTTCTGAGCTTAAAATTAAGATAGACCATCTCGAGGATATAATCGCAAATGAATCCACCAGAAAGAGGATCCTCATAGAAGAAATGCAAGAAATAATCTCAAAATTTGGGGATAAGAGGAGAACACGCATCATAGAGGGGGAGGGAAGATCGAGAACCATTGAGGAACTCATACCTAACGAGGAAACAGTGATCATACTCACAGATAGCGACATGATTAAACGTGTTTCCATGGACGTCTACAGATCCCAACGAAGGGGTGGAAAGGGTGTTTTAGGTACCCGAAGGAGAGAGGATATCATAACATCCACACTTCCCTGTATGACTCATGATACCATTTTGTGTTTCACCGATCAGGGGAATGTTTACTCTCTAAAGGCATACGAGATCGAGCAACGTGGACGGACATCTAACGGTGTCCATGTAACCTCTATTTTGAAGCTGAGAGAAGGAGAGAGGGTCAAAAGGATTGTGAAGCAGACCAACAATCTCAAGGAGGATATAGCGATCGTTACCGCTGGCGGGAAGATCAAGAAGATAGGGGCAAGGCATCTCAAAAAGATAAGGAGAAACGGAATACGGGTCATTTCTCTTCCAGAAAATGATCAGGTCGTTTCAGTTTTTCCCGTTACAGAGGATTCAAAGATTTTCGTTGCAACGGGTGACTCGAGAGGAGTTCTTTTCAATTCGAGCGAAATTAGAACAATGGGTCGCTCTGCCGTTGGCGTGAAAGCGATCAAGGTTAAACCCGGAGGAAGGGTCATATCATCATTTCCTCTGAGGGATGAGAAATACATTCTTTCTGTGACTAGTCGCGGTCTTGCCAAACGAACAAATATATCTGATTTTAGCGTGCACCACCGCGGAGGATGGGGAATTCGGATTCACAGAATTTCAAATAGAACCGGTGAGCTCGTATCCGTTCTTCCCGTTTCTGAGGATGATGAGGTACTTGTAGTTTCTCAGGAAAATCTGATAAGAACATCTGTGAGAGACATTAGTATCCACTCGCGCAACGCAGCTGGAGTTAAGATTATGCAGCTTGATAAAGATGACCGTGTGGTTACTTTCTCGATCATAAAAAGATCAGACTGAGGGGGTGTGTGGTGAATCCGTCAGATGAATCTGGTGACCTGGAAGTCAAATATTACGAAATACCCATAGAGATCCGCGCTTTAAGAACTGCCACCCTTTACACTGTTAAATCGAAATCTGGAAGGAAGTATCTCATAGATACGGGAATGCGCGGTTCCACAATAAATAAACTGAGATCGTTAAATGCTCCCCTGGAGTCTCTCGATGGAATAATAATAACTCACCTACACATTGATCATATAGGTGGTGCAATGGCCCTGAAGAGAGATCTCGGAATCCCTATATATATGGGAAAAACTGACGCAGAGCTCAGTAAGAAAATCGGAGAAGGCTCTGAGGCATATCTCTCCTTCCTGTTTGATATCTACAGATCAAACGGCGTCTCCGGTAGGGAACTTGAGGAGACAATCGCAAAACATCCGATGCACTGGGAATTTAAAAATTACGCAGAGCTTGAGGTTGATTATCCTATCTCTCAGGGTTTCACGGTACCTCACGATTCCTCTGTGAAAGTTGTGGATGTACCCGGCCACTCCCCCGGATCGATTTCTCTGGACTTTGGAAATAACCATATTTTTCTGGGTGACCACATTCTCACCCGTATCACACCCAATATAAGTTTTTACGATGATCATACAGATATGCTAGAACTCTATCTGAACAGTCTCAGGAAGATAAAGAGTTACGGTTATGCTGTTGGTTATCCGGGGCATGGTACACCTTTTTCTAACATTGAAAAACGGATCCGGGAGCTAATCGATCATCACAAAGGCAGACTTTCCGAGGTCCTCCGAATTCTCAAGAATGACTGGAAGACTGTTTTTACGGTAGCAACGGAAATGAACTGGAGCGCCGGCCGTACTTACTATTCAATGAATCAGTTCGAGAAAAATTTTGCGTTTGGAGAAGCTATGGCGCACATCAGACATCTCGTCGCCACCGAACTGGTGAGGGTGAAGGAGGATAGGGGTATTTTCTTCTTTAGGTCTGAAGCAAATCATCGCGTGGTCTGATGATGTTATTAATTCTGAACGTAACTCTACTATCCTGTGCCTCAACTTCTCTTAATCTTCTCAGAAAGATACTGAGCTTCCAGTCAGGCAATATTGCTTCGCATTCAAGGGAATCCTCTGCTACCTTGTACCCGCAGAAGGTTGTGTAGAGAGGGACGCGAGAAGCTTCGGGAACCGGGAAATAGAGAGAGAGTGGGCTCTTCCAAGTACCCTTATAAATCAGAGGTTCTTCGGATACCTTAACAAACCCTTCGGGAGCAGTCCAGCTGGAATGTGAGGGGAGGTAGAACAATGCCTCATCAATTCCGGTTGTGTAATGAAATCTCGGTTCTATGGTGGTTCCCGGCGGAAGATTATGCTCATTTGTGATATCATTGTGGCACCGAATTGAAACGTTTATTCTGGTGCCGAAGAGGTCTGGAAGAGACCATCTGGAGCTGAAGGCAGGTCCATGATAACTATTATCACCGAGGTATTCAATCTTTCCACCTTCGTAATCCGACACGAACTTGATAACAGTATCCGATAGACTCTTCAGATCTGATCCATGGAATCTCATGGTCAGAAAATGCTTTCCATTCTTAAGCGTAAAGGTATCAAAGACGAGAGAAGGGACGAGTAAGAAATCTTTAAAAACATTAAGGACGGAGAAACTTTCGCTCTTGAAGGATATTGTATGTACGTCATCAATCTTCCTAGCACCGAATTTCTGAAGGAAAATACGTTTCTCCCTAGATATATCAGAATTGGGGACGTAGTAATATCCTCTCAGATTATCCCCATCAACCCTTACCGCAAGGGGAAGACCGATTGAAAATCTTTCAGAAAATTGTTCACTAGGATGGTTATCACTGTACCGAAGCACAACGCGAGAATCGAGCTTTGAGGTGATCTCCTCATATAACATTTAGAGTTTATTCCCATTTGGTATTTATGTTTTATTAAATAAATATGTACTAATAGCTGCGTGTAAATTGAAGTAATGCTAATTGCGTCCTGTGTGCTCATACTCCTATGTAAAAGCTTAAACAAAAGCTCCATTCATATTTATTTATTTGAAAGCCACAAAGACCAAAAGTTATCCTATCTCATTATCTGTTGATTTAACCAATTACTTAAAAAAAGAAGAAAAAGAGATTTCGTGTAATAGTTTCTCAGGATTCATGATTTGCGTGGGTCAATCGAACATAATGGTAGTAGATCCGGGATTTGGGGGTCGCGTGAACGTGATATGCTGCTTTTCTAACATCTTGCCATAGGATTACTCCGTGAGGTGATAAATTGTGGTTGTAACATGTTGAAAAAACGTCCTTTCTCTTATCATTTTGCCAATGTTTATCCACATGATTCAGAAGCTGATCGTTTTTGAAAATAAAGTCAAGCAGGATCCGAATTAAAGATGATATAGTAAATCCAGAATAAGAAAAATATGGGTTAGAACTGCCATAAGTCCCGACTATACCACCTTCCCACTGGAGGAGCATCCTGTTTCTGCGAGGAACACTCCACATCATGGAGTGCGCAGAGCTCTCGAATGCTTCTTTCGACGTTTTTCCACCATAGAGCATCAGCATCAGAAATCATATTCTTTATGGCAATGTCACCAAAATGTTCGATCATGAGTTTCTTCATTCCCGGGTAAAAGTTTATCCTGTCAAAGATCACACTACTTTTTGTTTGACTCGCAGCAAAAATTATATCTTCAATCATATCGTCGGAATCATTCAGGTGTGGTATGATTGGGCCGAGGAAAATCCAGGTTTTAATATTTTTGGAGGATAGAATCTTAAGAGCCTTAACTCTCGATTGCGGATGAGGAGCAAAAGGCTCCACTATTCTGGATAACCGATCGTCGAGGGTTGTGATAGTAATCCCGATATCTACTCTATCCTCATACTTTTCCCAGATATCAAGATCCCTTAAAACGAGGGGTGATTTAGTCTGTATGCTTATGGTAAAACCATTCTCAAGCAAAAATTTTGCACATCTCCTTGTTAATCTGTACCTTGCTTCAATATGCTGGTATGGATCAGTTATTGTGGAAAGTGCGACAATACCTCTCCTTATGCCCACAACCTGCCTTCGCAAAACCTCACAGATATTCGTACGAGGCAAAATGCTTTCTCCCCATGGCGATCTTGCCACCTCTTCACGGGTAAAATCAATGGCGTAACAGTACAAACATCCATGGGAGCAACCATGATATGGATTAACAGAGTAATCATTCTCCGGAAGACGGGAATTTGATATTGCAGTTCTGCACCGGGTTTCAATCACACGAGGATGGGACATCAATAAAAACTCTCCAGCGTTCTATTCTTTCTCATTGAGATAAGACCGGACTTCTTTTTCCACAGACTTAATGGAACCTTCATTAGGCGTGATATATAACCCAGTGATTGTTCCAGAGTATCGAATATAACAGGTTTTTCTTTAAACATCTTTCTGAGGTTTTCGCGGACAAACCAGACACCAACGGGGATGTTAAAACCAGGATATATTTCACGCCAGAGGAGAGGTGACGCTTGTCTTCCGATGGATTCAAGATACTCACCAGCGGAAAGCCTGGAAGCGTAATAACAGCCACCGATTTCAGGATATGTTTTCCTACCCCAGTACCCCTCGTAGTCGATCATTAACTGAGGATTTCTACCGAAATGGTTCCATGTACTTCCCGGAAACCATGCCTCTCCCCATTCGAAACTCCACGTGGATGGCATGAGCACAGCAGTGAAGAGGTTTCCCTTCACTTTACGACTGAAAACAAGATATTTATCGATGGTGTTGAAGCCTTTTAATTTCCCTACAAGACGATCGGATAGCATCTTATCTACAGCAGTAATGGCCCACCTCGTTGGAACCAATCTTCTCAGCTTCCCGGTTCCAAAGGATCCTGTACTCAATCCCTTGGTTAAACTGTTAACAGTGCCACTCTCTTTGTAAAGGAGCCAAACCGCCTCGGATGCTTTGAGATCAGTGTCATAGTAAGCCTTCTCAAAACTCTTTACAACTTTAATGTTGTCAGTCCTAATGTCGGTGAGTGGAGCAGATGGCCCCATCGGAGGAGTGTGCTCCGAAAGCACTACCTCGCGGGAATTAAATCCTCTGGAATACTTCATCTCGATATCAACAGGTTTATCTGAAAGAGATAAGAGTTGCATATTCTGAAGAAAGTAGGAAGGGTTTCCCGCCTCCCTAGCCACTATCTCACGACTACCTCGCAGAAGCATTAGTCTCATTGATAGGAATTCCTCCAGATCAAGGGAGAGCCACCGAGATGGGTCATCATAAATTGATGTATCTCCGAATAGCGGAGGACTTGATGGATATATCTTCAGTTTTGGATATCCAAAACGACCCACAAAAATCGATGGAGGAGAGGAGCCCTCCAGATGATCGACATGAATATTTTTTAGTTTTGGCCTAACATACTGATTAACAACGAGCGGACAGTATGAAAGCCCGCACAGTAAACTCCCACCCCTGCACCTGATGCATAGGTTTTCGGGTATTCTGAATGTAGTTCTTATCTTCGGATCCAACGTTTAACTAATTCTGAGTAAGATAAAAAGTTTCTCTTTTCGGTTTTGCGCTCCTGTCATAAACATTGAAAAAACAAAATCAGAGAGGAGAATCACTTTGTAGAAATTTATCGAGAAGAAGGCATACCATATGGATGAACGTAATGTGCACCTCCTGAATGATGGGTGTTGAATCAGACTGCGCGCGGAAAGCATCGTCAGCGGTTTCTGCAAGCCTACCGCCTGAGCGACCGGTGAGCGCAAAAGTTCTGGCACCGAGAGATCTGGCCTTCGCAATCCCGTTAATGATATTTTGGGAGTTACCTGAAGTGCTTATCCCCACGACAACATCCTCCGCTTTGCAAAAGGCATCAACCTGTCTCTCAAATATAGAATCGAAAGAGTAATCATTGGCGATAGCGGTGACTGCAGACGAATTAGTCGAAAGGGCGATGGCTGGAAGCGCCTCTCTGTCCATATAAAAATGTCCCGTTAATTCTGCAGCAAAATGCTGGGCATCAGCCGCTGAGCCCCCGTTACCAAACACAATCAATTTCCCTCCTTTCATTAGACTGTCATAAAGAATCCTTGCAAAAGAAGTCACCTTTTCAAGGTCTATGGATCGTCTTGCCTCAATACCATCATCAATATAGTTGGAAAGCTCACTCAAATCATCTCACCTCACTATCAATCATCACCCACAAAAATAATCTCCGGACCAGAAAATCTCAAATTGAACCGTTCTCTTCGAAGCTGTGGAAGGGCCTTTTCGATCTCCCTTTGGTTTTCCTTGGGGGCCACGAAAAGAACGAAACCACCTCCGCCAGCGCCTATTAATTTCGCTCCAACAGCCCCTGCTTTTATACCTTTTCTAATAATACTATCAATCCACGGTAAAGTGATCCCGTCTGCGAGTTTAGTCTTAAGTTCCCAATTCTGATCAACCGCCTTTCCCAGGGATTTCAGATCACCGCTACTTATTATTTCCGGAAGACCCAGCGCAATATCCCTCATTTCCTGATATTCTCGAAGGTGATTTTCTACCTTGGCAGTCTGGTCAAGATGGATACTGGAGGAGGGTCGTGTTTTTCCAGTGTACATAAGCATGAGATTTTCCTCCAGATCCTTTATCTGCTCACGTCCAGAGATAATAGGGTTAACAGCCACGTTTCCATCTGGAAAGAACTTCATTATGCGAAGACCACCATATGCCGCTATATATTGATCCTGCAATCCACCAGGCTCACGTAGAATTTCCCTCTCGATCTTTACAGCCTCCTTAGCGAGTTGATTAGATGAGATGTATTCGCCCCTATACGCATGAAGAGCATTCAAAAGTGCCACAAGAAATGTGCTGCTCGAACCGAGCCCGGTACCGGATGATGGGATATCAGAAATGCTCACGATTTCAATTCCACCATCAATATCCAGCAGCCTGAGAGATTCTCTAATAGTTGGATGCTTTATCTCATCGACGGAATCAACAATCTCCGTGGTTGAATAACTCACCCTGATCTTGTTATCAAATTTCTTGTTAACGACTACGTACACATACTTGTTTATGGTTGCAGAGACGCACGCACCGGGACCGAATCGCCTAAAGAAATCGGGTAGATCGGTCCCTCCACCGGCGAAGGTAATTCTCAGTGGAGCTCTGGACATGAACATTCTATTTTTCTTCATAGGACACCGTAATATTTCGCCAACAGACTGAGGCCTTCATCGAGACCAATTTTTGCGCGAAAACCGAGCTTTCCCTCAGATTTGCTTATATCTGCGAGAGTTTCCATAACATAATTTTTAACCGGTATTTCAGTAAACCTAGGCTGAATATTTTTTCCCAGTAGTTTATTTATCTTCTCAACGAGTTCCAGGAGAGAGTAATTCTTACCATACCCCACATTGAAGATGTTAAAACCCTTGACAGAGGATGCACGAATAAGAGCATCTACAACATCCTTAACAAATACAAAATCTCTTCTCTGGCTCCCATCACCATACAGTACGGGCGATTCGTCGTTAACAATGCTCTTTAGAAACTGGGTTGCGAGATTCGCATAACCTCTTTTTGCATCTTCATGGTATCCGTAGACTGAGAAGAACCTCATTGCCGAAACATTAATGCCATAAAGTTTACAGTACATTTCTGAAAGGCGTTCAGCAACTATTCTGGCCTCAGTATAGTAGTCAGTTACCAAGGGAATAGCATCCTCTCTGTGGGGCGTTTTAATGCCATTGTATATGGATGACGTGGATGCAAAAACGACATTGCTATCATGCTTTCTTGCGTATTCAAGGATAGCTGTCATTCCCCTAACTACTTCAGAGACGAGAAACGGGTTGTCACGATACATTGGTGAAGCAGAATAAATACCGAGATGAAAAACGAGATCAGCTGAGATCTCCAAGGAGTTTATGTTGGCGGAGTCCTCCTGAATGAATCTCAAACCCTTTGAACCGTCTGGAAGATTTTCAAGCGATCCGGTATGAAGATTATCAATAACAACAACCTCGCCGCTTTTTAAAAGGTCTTCAACCAAGTTACTTCCTATAAAACCTGCTCCTCCCGTTACCAAATATGGAACCTTCATGTTAACACCACCATTCTTATAGCTTGGTGAAAATGCCAGGAGATACTTAATATTTCACTTTCTAAGTAAGGAAAGGATATACAATGCTTTCTGATTTAATCGTTTTGAATTGCCATGAGAGGTAGAATTTTCCGGGTATGTTTTTCTTAACAAGGGTGCTGTATACGGAAATTAGATCGAAATAAGAATCGGTCCAGCATAAGAAAGAAATGGTATTTTTATAATATTTTTTGGTAATAAATATTCTGTTTTCCACATCCCCAATATCGGAGGCTGCCCTGATCATCTGCTCCTTCGTCATCGTCCGTGAGTTCACAGTCAGAACGCTCAAGGTCATACCAGCTATCTTTGTCGAGTCTATCATAGGCTCAAGAAGGATTAACCCTCCTCTAACAAGATCATTAAAAATCCGTTTTGTTGTAGATCTTCCAGCTCCAATTTCATTAGCGAGTTTGGGTATGCTAATGAGGGGATTCCTGAGGAGTGCCAGGATTGCATTTTTGATGTTATCCTTCATAGCACGTCCCCCATTAGTGATTCTCTTGCGAGATGACGAAATGTACTGCTCAAAAAGTTCCTCCCCCTCGAATGTGGAGCCAGGCAGTTCTCTGCCGACAAGGTTGCTGAGAAGCTTAGTCTTCTTATTTAGGTCCTCAGGATCAGAATAGATAATCTCGAAAGTGATAAATGGCCTCAAACGTCCACTCTGACTGAAAACAAGCGAAAAGTGAGTGTACTCAACGAATTCATATTTTGACGACACTTCGATCGCCTCTTCGATCCGTGTAAACTTAACGGGATAGCTTATAATCCTCCTGTGATATCCGAATGCATATGTATCAATCACAGCGTTAAGTTTAACAGCACTATCCAGGTAACGGAATTTTGATTCTATTCCTAGTCTTTTCTTTCCTTCTCTGTTCCCGGGATTAAGAGACTCCTTGATCTTTTTCTGTATCCAGAAAGGAGAGGGTCTCCTCAGGGCATCAGGAGACTTTGAAAAAATTACTTCTTCAGATGGCCACTGCATTCTTCTGATCATCTCAATAAGAATCCTATCCATCGAACCGCATAATATATAATTAAATTTTAAATTTATTGTTCTCTTTAAAAAGACGCTGTCACTTTTTAGTTGATGGGAATGGCAAAATTTAGGGAGGAAAATCTTGAGATCCCAATCAGACCGAGCTTAGGAGTTTTCGCGGGATCAATGATCGTTTCCACAAATCCTGTGGAATCAACTAAGATTTGACAATCTCTTTAAAAAGTGGAAATGCATGGGAGAGAAACCATCGTAGCAAGGATGTGGTAGCGATTACAATCATTCTGCGCGCATTGACATGCTTTATGATTATTCCTTGCAACTGAGGCGTTTCCATTATGCCTGGATCGGCTATGGTTAACTTATAACCATAAGCAATAAGATTTCTGTTATATTCACTTCGTGATTGTCCCAACGATTAAAAAATTTTGTAGTTTTTCCTTAAACAGCTCTTGGAGGATTGTTATTCCCTCGTATAGTAAAGCTGGAAATGAGGAAAAATTTTGCTTCCCTTTTCTGGAGAGGTGTGTGGATCCCGCATCTTGATTTTGCAAGGAATCATTAACGAAAAGATAAAAAATGTAGGCTTTTGCGATTAATTTTTCTATGTTACGTTTAAGTAATTATTTCCTATTTGGGATAAGTATATGCAGTTCGACGTTGCCTTGGCAATCACTATACTTGGATTTTCGATCCTCTCCGCTATTTTCTATATCTTCAATTCTGTTAGGACCATAAGATATCCTAAGATGGAGAAAAGTCTACCTGGTAATGCTTCTCTTGCAACGATAGTGATTCCTGTCTACAGAGAAGATCCGGACATTTTCAGAAGAACTCTTAGCAGAGCTGCCGGTCAGGGATCTAGAGTTATTGTTGTAGGTGACGGAGTAATCGAACCCTACAGGAGCATAGCCGAGGAATTTGGCTGTGAATTCATAGGCCTTCCGGAGCACAAAGGAAAGAGAGAATGTCTCGCCCGTGGAATTGAGTCCGTTGACACCAGGTTCGTCATGTTTCTGGATAGTGACACATTGCTACCAGAGGGAGGTGTTAGAGACCTCGTCGGAACCTTTACTGAGGAGATTGGGGGAGTGGGTGCTAATCTTTCAGTTAGCATAGATGGATCATCTATATCGTACAGTTCTGAATTTATCGAGCGATCAAGAGAAATAGTATTGAAAGCGATGTCCTTGAATGGGAGTGTTATGTTGCTGGATGGCCCATGTGCTGTGTACCGGACATCCGTCATTAAGCCATTTGTTCTCTCCGATACTTTCAGGAATTTCTCCTTTCTTGGTAAGAAAAATTCGCACGGTATGGGCGATGACAGGCAGTTGACAGGTCACATAATACGATCAAATCTTCGGGCAGTTAAAAATTTCAAGGTTACGGTCAGCGTGGAGCCAAAAAAGGACGTAAGATCATTCATAAAGCAACAGGTCAGGTGGGCCAGAACGAGCTGGCTCTATTTTTTCAAGGATCTTTTCGATGGTACAGCAAAAAAGGCTGGATTGGCGTACACCTTTGAGTTACTCTATATATACATTCTTCCCCTTCTTCTTCTTGTTTTGGGGCTGACACAGCTGTACTTCTTGTTTCATCACAACTTTCTCTATTGGGTTAGTGAGAGTCTTACCAGCCCGATTGGGTTAACCCTCTTCGTCATGATGAGTGCACTTAGAAATTTGCACATTCTTTACATCAAGCTGATAGCTGCCATCGTCAACGGTGTTGGAAGCGTTGTGTTTATGAGCACTGTAGCGAGCACCATCATTCAGAAGCGTATTCAGGTTATAGCCTATGGAGTGATTTCACTAGCTCTTCTGTTTGTTGTGTATCTATACTCGCTCGCTACACTGTGGAAACAGTGATCTCTCCAGATTTTCTAATATCATTGAAAAGTTATACCTGTTTTAGGAAGAGATTGTTGGATTATGATTAACTCATCGCTGCAGATGCATTGACTGCGTCAAATATCAACTCTCTTTAGAGATCCGCCTCTATGATCTTATGGAGTTTCCGTAAGAATTGGAATGCAAAATCGCTTCAAACAGAGAAACATAGGGCTGTTAAAAAGCTCTCTCCTTTAATTTCCTGCCGAAAGGTTTAATATCGATTCATTTTTGTACCACCGATTATATGCTCGATGTAAAGCCCTTTGATCGGGAAGACGATAATGAGTGGCTGGGCACCTCAGAGGAGGAGATACGGAAATATGCTGAAAGAACCTATTCAATAATCAAGGTTTTGGACTCGGCGGTGCTGGATCCAATTCAATCACAAGACTTTACAAAGCAAAAATACCGGATATAGAGCTAATCGCGTGTAACACTGATGCCAACCACCTTCTGCGAATGAAAGCCAATAATAAGATTCTGCTGGGTGAAAATCTCACGAATGGCCAAGGAGCAGGAGGCGATCCTAAGATAGGGGAAGAGGCAGCCAGAGAAAGTGAAAGAGAGATTCATGAGATGATGCGTGGTGCTGAGATCGTCTTTGTTACGGCCGGGTTGGGTGGAGGAACGGGAACAGGCTCCGCTCACTATGTGGCCAGAATGGCCAAAGAGCAAGGGATCCTAACCATTGCCATCGTAACTATGCCATTCTCCTCGGAGGGTCCTGACAGGATCACGAAAGCGAAGATAGGTCTGTCTAAGCTGGCCAAGTCATGTGATAGCCTCATATTAATCGAGAATGATAAGTTGCTGACTTACGCCGCTGATCTTCCACTGGAAAAGGCTTTCAAGTTTGCGGACGAGATTGTTGTTAAAGCTGTGAGAGCCATAACTGAGATCACTAGGATGACAGGCCATATAAATCTAGATATCAACGACCTGAAGGAGGTGATGCGGAACTCTGGTGGGGCATTGATAGGAATAGGCACATCAGATGCTCCGGCTGAAGAAAGAATTAAAGAAGCCGTTAAAATGGCTTTAAACTCACCCTTCTTTGAGTCAAAGATATCAGATGCCACCGGAGTGCTAATAGATGTCAGAGGAGGTTCTGATCTTCAAAATGATGAGGCTTATCTGGCATCCAGCGAGATCGCCAAGTCGGTGAGCAACAGCGCAAAGATCTTCCTGGGGTTAGACATCGATCCATCTTATACGGGAAGAGTGCAGGTAATAGTTATTCTCACAGGCATTTACTCTGTGGAAGATCTTGAACCGGGAGAGGATGATCGTGGGATCGACTCTATACGGTGATAGCTGTTACGCAGATCACTAAAAAATCTTTTTAATTGTATATGAGATTCGCCTTCAGTTTCATGTATCTATTTCAGAAATATGTTCGCCGGAGGATTAGATGCTAGTGGGTGACGAGCTGCAGTCGATTCAGGAAATCGCCAGGAAGATCAGAGTTCATACAATAAAAATGACGTACTCTGCAAAAAGCGGTCATCCCGGAGGATCTCTAAGCATTGCAGATATCCTAGCAGTATTGTATTTTAAGGTTTTGAATGTTAACCCCGAACATCCAGATGATCCGAAGAGAGATCGTTTCATCCTTTCAAAAGGCCATGCCTCACCAGCACTCTATGCGGCCCTTGCCCTCAGAGGTTTTTTTCCTGTGGAGCTCCTGTCCGGTTTTAGAAAGATTGACTCTGATCTCGAGGGTCACGTTCACAGGGGAATTCCCGGTGTCGAAGCCTCTACAGGATCGTTGGGACAGGGTCTTGGTATAGGAGTGGGTATGGCGCTCTCAGGAAGAATTAACTCGCTTGATTATAAGGTGGTGGTTGCCCTCGGTGATGGAGAAATGGATGAGGGCAATATATGGGAGTCGATGATGGCTGCAAGTAAGTTCAAATTGGCCAACCTGATAGCAATTCTTGACAGGAATAAAATACAACTGGACGGCTACACGGAAGATATTATGCCCCTCGGTAATATCGCTGATAAAGTGAGAAGTTTCGGCTGGAACGTGATTGAAATCGACGGGCACAATGTTGGTGAGATTTATGACTCTCTGAAGGAGGCATATTCTTTCTCAGCTGGGCCGACCTTTGTTATCGCGAACACAACGAAAGGAAAAGGTGTAACCTATATGGAAGGGAATCCAAAGTACCACGGAAAACCACCTCAGAATGAAGAAGAGTATATTAAAGCTCTCAGCGATCTCGGTGAGAAACTTTGAATTGGAAGATAGAAAGCCTGCGTGATGCCTACAGCAGAACCCTTATCGATCTGGGACACCGGGACGAGAGGGTCATGGTCTTCGATGCGGATCTTTCTAGTTCGACCAAGACCTGGAGGTTTGGTAAAGAGTTCCCGGAACGGTTCTTCAACATGGGTATCTCTGAACAATCGATGGTAACGGCAGCTGCTGGCGCGGCACTGTCCGGGAAGGTGGTGTTCGCATCAACATTTGCAGTTTTTTTGTCTCGCGCGTACGAGCAGATCAGACAGAGCATCTGCTATAATCGAGCTAACGTAAAATTTGTTACGACGCACGCCGGCATAACTGTTGGTGAGGACGGAGCCACGCATCAGATGATAGAAGATGTTGGAATCATGAGCGGTCTACCAGTCATGTCAGTGGTTGTCCCCGCTGATTCTGTTGAAACTGTGAGTATGCTCTATTTCCTTCATGATAAAACTGACGGACCATTCTATGTAAGACTATCGAGAGAGAAATTTCCAGTGATAAATGATGACGACTATGAGTTCAGACTGGGCCATTCAACCACTCTCAGGGATGGATCTGATCTTACCATATTTTCCTACGGCGCGACGGTATCGCTTTCCTTACAGGCGTCAGAGATCCTTGCATCAAGGGGTGTTGATGCTCGTGTTATCAACATGTCGTCTATCAAGCCCCTTGATTCAGATGCTGTGATAAAGGCATCTGTAGATACAGGTAGAATAATTACTGTTGAGGAACACTCTATAATCAACGGGCTGGGAAGTCGTGTTGCGGAGGTTCTTTCTGAGAATAAACCATCTCGCCTTGTAAGGATGGGAATGCGTGACGAGTTCGGAAAGTCTGGTCATTCCTGGGAGCTCTTTGACTATTTTCATATAGGTGTTGACGATATTGTGAAAACTTCCGAAAAACTAATGAAAGAGGTGTGAAGATAATGAAAATATTTCTGGATACCGCGGATATAAATGAAATTAAGGATGGACTCTCAATGGGGCTCATAGATGGCGTTACAACGAACCCGACGCTAATCTCAAGAATCAAAGGGAAAGATTTCAGGACTGTTGTCAAAGAGATACTCGATACGATACCCGGTCCTGTGAGCATAGAAGCGATAGCAGATGATTATGAGGGCATGGTTAAGCAAGGAAGGAAGATATCAGAACTGGGGGAAAATGCCGTTGTTAAGATCCCTGTTACTACTGAAGGACTCAAGGCTATTAGAACGCTCTCCCGAGAGAAAATAAAAGTGAATTGTACCCTTGTTTTCAATCCCATTCAGGCTCTTTTTGCCGCCAAGGCAGGTGCTTTTTTCGTCTCTCCCTTTGTGGGGCGTCTCGATGATATTTCAGAAGATGGAATGTTTTTGGTGGAGGAAATAAAATCCATTTTTGACAATTATTCCATCTCCACGCAGATTCTCGTTGCCTCTGTGAGAAACCCGATGCACATTGTGAGAGCTGCCCTAATAGGGGCTGATGCAATAACGGTCCCCTACAACGTACTTCTCAAACTCCCGTCACACCCAAAGACCAGCGAGGGTCTCAGGAAGTTTGCTGATGATTGGAAGAAAGTTTCGCCGGATGGTAGTTTTCCCCTTTAGGCCGAAGCAGTCAGGCAGAAGTGGCGAGATGACCGCTAAAACCTATCACCTTTTTAATTGATTTCTTTCGATGTAGCGTTACGCTTCTACGTGATTTAGCGCAGAATTTGATTGCATGAACATCGTTAGGCTCAAATGTACAATCCTACAATTTCACTTTTGGAGTAATGGTGATCAGCGTTCAATCGAGAACTTGAAACGTTGCAATGGGCTTGCCGGGATTCGAACCCGGGTAAAGGGCTCCGAAGGCCCGCAGGATATCCAAGCTACCTCACAAGCCCATGCACTGCTATATGTATTCCTCGTTCATATTATTTCTTTTATCGAACATCTCTGAACCGTAGATATCTCTAATTTAGGGAGTTTTGAAAAGGAGCCAACATATCGGTTCCTAGGCATTTATACAAAATA
>Ga0256829_1000806_pt1 | contig 28405 bp, 28 predicted proteins | sample 131447metaG_FD_185979 | JGI IMG/M metagenome (GOLD analysis project Ga0256829, IMG submission 185979) | Hydrothermal vent microbial communities from Lau Basin, Pacific Ocean - 131-447 | ecosystem: Environmental > Aquatic > Marine > Hydrothermal vents | place: Pacific Ocean: Lau Basin | collected... | reverse complement strand
TTTCCCCTAAAATTATTGTAGTCTCAAATGATACCCAATTTCGCCAAATATTTATATAAGTCGCATAAATTTAAGATATATTTTCTTATAAACACATTATAATGAACAACTGATTTTAAAGGAGTACGACAATGAAAAAGGTATTTTTTTCAATACTTATAGGGCTTTCACTCTTACTTAGTGGCTGTGGGGACAGTGCATCTACTAGTGTAAAAGTAGAAGCAAAAAAAGCGGGGGCATATATTGTTTTTGATAAAGAGCACAATAACATTCCATATCCAAACAATATCCTTTTTGCCGGTTCGGTAGATGGAACGCTCAATATTCCATATGAAAAAGACGCAAGTGATGCAAATGTTAAAGCAGCACTCGATGCACTCGATGGCTTTTCAACCACATCTCCTATTACAGTAGGTTTTAATGGTGAAATCAATGCTACGACTCTTATAAATGGATTAAAAGTATATGAGATTGCCACAGATGCGAATGCTTCCACAGGAGGCGTACCCATCATACAAGGTATTACTCGTAAGTTAAATTATCAAACTGAGTACGTACCTGTTATAAGCGGTAACAAAATCGTCATTTTACCTACAAAACCTCTCGATGGAAATCAAAGCTATATGGTGGTTTTAACAACAGACATTACAGACAATGCAGGTGCACCAATAGCTCCTGACCTAGTTTCAGAACTATTTTTACGAGAGAAACCTTTAGTTGATGCTCAAGGAAATCATACTACTTTACCAATAGATCTTGCAACACAACTTGAGGGTATAAGACAAGCGACAGATGCGATGATACAATACACGGTAGGATACACAGCAGCCATACAACAACCTATTCCTCGTGAAAATATAGTTGCTGTGTGGAGTTTTAAAACACAGACTATCGGTGCTGTTGCAAAGGCTTTTGTAGATGCCAATGCTTCTGCAAACTTAACTGTTGCTAGTATGGATATAAACACTTCTTTGACTCGAGGATCAGGACATGCTGACATTTGGAAAGGAACATTAAAAGATTTACCTTACTATCTTGGAATTCCATCGCAAACAAACCCTATTGCACCACTTACTACACACTTTGTAGGAGCAGATGGTAATGATACGTTCATAGGTACTCCAAAACTAACAGCAAAAGTTACTATACCAGTATTAATGACAAAACCAAACGCAGATTCTCAAGCAGTCAAAGCGGGAGCAACAGCGCCTTGGCCAATTGTTATTTTTCAACATGGTATTACAGAAAACAGAACAAATGTACTTGCTATTGCGGATGCTTTAGCAGATGCAGGATATGCAGCTATTGCTATCGATCTCCCACTTCATGGAATTACAGATACAAATTCTCTATTTTATGATGCTGGACATGAAAGAACATTTGATTTAGACCTTATGAATAATGATACTAAAGAGGTTGGCAAACCCGATAAGAAAATTGACGATTCTGGCACATACTATATAAACTTGAAACATTTACTGACTTCTCGTGACAATGTAAGACAGACGACATCTGATTTAGTAGCACTTAAAAATGCACTTTCAGGACTTAGTGATATTGATGCTTCACGTGTCGCATTTGTTGGTCATTCACTGGGAACAATCGCTCCGTTTGGTTTCTTGGCACATACAAATTTAGAGAGTGTCACACTGGCAATGCCCGGTGGTGGCATAGCACAATTACTCAATAATTCAGTTAGATTTGGCCCAATTATAGCTGCTGGACTAGCAAAAGAGGGTGTAATGAAAGGTACAAGTGACTACGATGCCTTTATGTTAGCTGTTCAGACAGTAGTAGATGATGGTGATCCTATCAACTATGCAATGCAAATAAAACAAAAAATATTTGCCATTGAAGTAGTGGGTGATTCCCAAACCGGACATCTTCCAGATCAGGTCATTCCAAACAATGTACCGACAGCACCACTTGCCGGAACTGACCCACTTGTAAACTACCTTCAAGCAGTAACATTAAGCGGAAATACTGGTGATAGTGTAGCACCAAATAAAACTGCAAGATATATTGTAGGAAACCATAGTTCAATCTTAGACCCAAGTGAAAGTCCTGAAGCAACCGTTAGCATGCAAAGACAAGTTGCAGCTTTCGTAGGTTCACAAGATCACAACATTACGATTATAGATGACACACTTCTTAATACCGGCTACACCACTATCCATAAGTAGCCGTTTTCACACAACAAGACTCAGATTCCCTGAGTCTTGTTATTCCTCAATAAAAGAGTAAAGAAGTTCTATCTCCTCTTTCCAAATCGTCTCATCTATCGTCTCTAAAACAAGAGGAATATCATCCATTCTCTCATCATTCATTATAAATCTAAATGCATCGAGTCCTATCTCACCCTTTCCAAGAGAGTGGTGTCTGTCCACATGAGAACCGAGTGGCGGTTTGGAGTCATTAATGTGCATACCACTTAAATACTCAAACCCTATGATATCGCCAAATGCAGCCCATGTTTTGTCATATGCTTCGCGCGTTCGTATGTCATACCCTGCTGTAAACATATGACAGGTATCGATGCAGACACCTACACGGTTTTTATCTTCCACTTTATCTATTATGTGTGCTATCTGCTCAAATTTCCAGCCAAGGTTACTTCCCTGCCCTGCCGTGTTTTCTATGACAGCTTTGACATTTTGCGTCTTATCAAGCGCAATGTTTATAGACTCTGCGATCACGTCAAGGCATTTATCTTCTATGGGCTGCATCACTTCAGGGTTCTCTTTGTCTTTTTTACTTACCTTCGCCAAGTGACTTCCCGGATGGAAGTTAAGTCTATCAAGTCCTAAAATGTCACAGCGCTCAAGTTCATCTATAAACGCAGCACGTGACTTTTCAAGTTTCTCCTTCTCGGGATGCCCGAGATTTATAAGGTAACTGTCATGTGGGAGTACATGTTTTGGGAGTATCCCACTCTCATCGAGTGCTTTTTTAAACTTATCTATCGTCTCACTATCAAGCGGCTTTGCCACCCACTGTCTCTGGTTCTTTGTAAAAAGAGCAAATGCACGCGCACCTATCTCCATTGCGTTGAGTGGAGCGTTGTAGACCCCTCCGCTTGCACTGACATGTGCACCTACAAATTTTTTGCTTTTACTTGCCATTGGTATCCCTTATTTTTATGATTATATGGTTCTTCTTATCTTTAAAAAAATGCTCATGAGCCGTAACTCTGTACTTTATATCTACATTTTTATTGTGTATCTTCTGCACAAAGCCCTCCTTTGACTTCACAAGATTTTGCTTTGCATAGATCGGACGTCCCAAAATGACATTTTGTAACATATCATCAGGATAGGCTGCGTTTAGATACTCGTTGTTAAAGCTGCGTTTGGCCATACAGCCATCTTCCACACAGATCATACTATTGATGTGAATGCGTTGAAACACATGTCCTGCTACAAAGAGTTCAAGTTCAATAGCATCATCTGTATGTCTTACATAACCTATATCTGAAAATTTTATCTTGGGAGATTTTATAGTAACGATTTTTGCTTCGCTGTGCTCATAATTCTTCATACTGCAAGCAGAAAAGAAAAGAATGAGCAGCGCTGTTAAATATTTCAAATTATTTTTCTAAAAATTTACCACATTTTTTCTCTGGTGTTCCGCCAAAGATTCTTACTTCCACCGCAGTTCCGTTTTTTGCTATTACTTGTCTTTTACAATCATTTTTTGCGATACATTCAGGGTTTTCACATCCAATATTTTCTGGTACTTGTGCCATTTTCTTATCCTTAAAAATTTTTTGAAATTATAGTAAAATTTTGGCAATTTGTCATAAAAGCAGCAGCTAAAATAAAATTCTAATACAATATTAAAATGAAAATACACATAGATATAGACTGCTTTTTTGTCAGCGCCACTCGCATTCTTCATCCCGAACTTGAACACAAGCCTGTCGCTATAGGAGGAAGAAGCGATACCAAGATTTTTGCAAAAGAGGCTAAAAATCAGACGGTCAATTTTGAGAATTCGGGGAGTTTTGTGCCTACCTTTTATAAGGCATACGAAGACAAAGATGATGATATAGCTGCGTTTCAAGATGCCGACGGCCGTATTCGCGGCATACTTACAACATCGAGCTACGAGGCAAGAGCTTATGGCATCAAAACCGCTATGAGCATACGTGAAGCATTGCAGCTCTGTCCCGAGCTTATCATCAAAGCGCCAAATATGTCACTCTATCAAAAACTCTCCCATAAGTTGCATGAGTTTTTAGCCCTCAAGATTCCCCTTATTGAACAGGCAAGCATCGATGAGTTCTATGGAGACCTCAGCGGCTGGGTAGAAGATGAAGATGTACCCCACTTCATTGACAACCTGCGTCATGAGATAAAAAAAGAGATAAAACTCCCCGTCTCCATCGGTGCGGCACAAACACGTTACATCGCAAAACTTGCCACAAGCTACGCCAAACCCTTTGGATGTAAGACCATATATGAGTGGGAATTCGACACATTTGTAAACCCTATAAAAGTAGAAGATTTTGCAGGCATCGGACGTAGTATGCGTACCAAGCTAAACGCAGCGAAAATCAGAACACTCGGAGAGCTGCGTTTGAGACGCGGCACACTTGAATCATGGGGTCCTTATGCTAGTGAACTCTACAAACGGGTCAATGCAGAGAGCGATGCTCCCATCCAAACGCAGCATAAACGCAAATCCATTGGCATCTCACGCACTTTTGACCCTCTCTTTGATAGAAACGAGCTCAGACGACGTGTACATATCCTCGCACGCCATTTGAGCTTTGCAATCTATAAACTAGGCGTTACTCCCACGGTTTTTCATCTCAGCATTGCCTATGAGATGCATCAAAAATCACACAAGAACATATCTCTCTGCGAACGCTTTACCGAAGAGAAGTTTGACAAGCTCTGTATCACTCTCTTTAATGAAGCAGACACGCAACACAGACTCCACGTCATACGCCTCAGCATTAACTGTAGCAGCTTCACCCGTGACTCACGAAAAGAACTCTCTCTCATCGGCTTTGAGGATGATAAACCAATGCAGGAACTCACCATAAAGAGACAAAAATTGCGTGAAAAGTATGGAATAGATACACTGAAGTTCGCCTCTGAATTATAATAATCATTGCTTATATCTTATAAAGCTTACCCTTTTGCTATAAAAGATTACCAAAATGTAACTAATTATAATTTATTTCAAACTTCCTCTTCAAATAGCTGCTATTTTTTCTCCACTTCAAATAGAATTAAGTATAAATAACCTAAAATGAAACACATTGTGAATTAAGGGTATGTAAACCACAAAAGGAAGCAAAAGATTATATTAGTCTATTTTATAATTATTGCATTTGTGATTTCATACATTGATTCAAAAAAAGGGATTATACCGGACAAAGTAATGCTCCCTGCCTTTGTGGGCTTGCTTGTTTTAAAACAGTTGGAGACAGGGCTTGCTTACAGCGACCTTGTATCTATTGCTTTGGTTCTGGTTATTTTTTTCATACCAATTGTCTTAAATATGGCATTTGGCGGCGGAGATTTACGTTTTGGTGCGTTTTGTGCGCTTTTTTTAGGGCTAAACGCAGTGGGTTACTTTATAATGTTTGCGGGAATTATCCATTTGATAATTTTGGCATTTTTGAAAAAGCAGAGTTTTGGCTTTGCTCCTGCAATGAGTATTGCGGCTTTGCTTAGTTATTTTATAGGACAAATGTGAGAAGAGGATCGGTTGCAATCGTACCGCTGTTTTTAGCGATAGTGTTGTTATTTTGGTTTATTTGGTTTTTAGGTGGTGCAAATGACAATCTGCACAAGGTCAATCAAATAGAGAACCTCCAGCACCTGCAAGACAGACTCTTACAATCTGCCATTATGAAACGTTATGAGCTTGAAGAGGCGGACCCCTCTTTGAGCGATGCAGAGCTTGATGCAGCAGTAGATACCTACATCAAAGAGATAATGAAAGTCAATGGAATTGACAAAAACGAGGAGAATAAATGATAAAAAAGGCGATAGTGGCGATAGGTTTAGTAGCGAGTATGCAAAGCATCTCCATGGCGGCGACACAAACAACGACAACATTTAAGGCTCCGAGTCAAGTCCAACAAGACGAATACGGAAATGACTACATTGACCGTGAAGCGGTCATATCGACACAAAATTTTAAAGTCGATAATTTTTGGAATAGCTTCAAAACAAGTGGAAACGCTACGAGTAACTATACCACCATCTCCCGCTCCGGGCTTTTTCGCATTACAACTTCTGCAACTTCTGCATGTACTATAGATAATACTCTTCCTGAAGAGGGATGTTCAGGACAAAAACCTTTTTTAATAAATGATGAAGTTCTTAAGAATCCAGTCGATGGGACAACAGACACCTACCGCGTTGCATTTACAAACCCGAGTGACTACACAAACAACGACTACAACGGCTTTTATCCTCTCGATGTTTTAAGAGATGCAAAATACTACAAAGATAACAATATAAACACTGACGGTGGTACAACAGCACCACGAAGCGGCTTTTTTGGTTTTATTACAGGTGCGATTGACTCTCTTTACAACAAAGTTGTCGGTATTGATTTCTTTGGTCAAAAAGATATTGCCGACATAGCATATACACCAAGAAGTAATGCAGCAGAAGACAGACGCCAGCGTTATATCGCCAACATTATGGCAGGTGTAGAAAAAGAGCACCGAATGACGAAAAATGCCAACGGAGCATCTGCAACCGTTATCAACGCACCGACACTCAACTCACCTGTTTCACTACTTAGCTATGCTGAAGCACAAAAGAGTACAACAACAGCATCTTGTAAATTTTTAGGATTGGAACTCTCAACAAAAGGCGCTATGTGTAGAGTCATGAGCGGTTTTGGAATGGATGCGTGGATGCCATTTTTCAACCTCACGGGAACAACACAGATAGAGAGCAACTTTTTACTTGCCGATACTGAAAATGCGCTCTTGGCAATGAATGCAAAACTCAATGGCGTGCCATATTTGCAAGATGTCGCAGGAGACCAAGATACAAAGCTGACATTTTTACAAAACATCATCAAACCAATGACAGCCATGATAGGATTTATGAAAGGCATGCTCTTTGGTGAGAAGAAAAAAGATATAGTAGCAGACCCTGTACAACGTGTCTATAGTTTCAATGAAGATGAAGCGATGACAATGACCTTTCCTGTAACAAATGACGGCTCACAAATAGATGATTTCGCGCACTTTAAACTCCTGAAAATCCGTTCTGTTTATGCTGATGAGCTTAATTCATGTACAGTCAAGAAAAAACCGGGAATGCTCAAACCATCAGCATGGGAAGAGACATTCTACATCGGTGGGAACGTAGAGCAGAAAAGTCCAAACTATACACTTTGGAATAAAGAGATATGGAACAGTGACCAATGGGTAGACTGGTGTCAAGAGGCGACAGGGAAAAAAGGTATGTTTACCTACCTGCTTAACTGGCAAACAGGTGGAGTTTTCAATCCCTTTAACTGGATGAAAGGCTTCTTTCAAGCATTCTTGAATATGCTTACAGGAACATATGAGATTACAAACTTTACAAACACAGTAAAACGTGGACTTGTGCTTGATCTGAAAAAAGTCAACCTTGATCCAGTCTCAAAAAGAAATACAAGAGAGATTCAAATTCTCCACATAAATACGCCAAGCGCAGGAAAATAATGATAGTATCGTACGTTTCAAGAACAGAAAAAGATTGTTACAGCTCTTTAAAGAGTGAGTTTACGGATGTAAAGAACTTTATATCCATTGGTGATTTTATTAACTTTTATGCAGCAAGTAAGAACAGAGATGTTGTCTTGCTCTACCGTGTTGAGAGTTTAGCAGATATAGAAGCGCTCTCAAACGTGCATTTTACGAACAATATCTATATGATTTTAGTTGGTGAAAATCGTACGGAGTTTTCACTTGAAGCCGGGAAAATCGGTGTTGATAAATACCTCACAGAGTCTGAGGCAACACCTGAAACTGTTAAAGAACTCATAATCGCCTCACAGGGCATTATTAAAAAAAGAAGAGGAAACTCGAACATCTCCGTCTTTACGGGTATTAGTGGCGGTGTAGGTACAACGACCATTGTGATGAATTTGGCAAAGAGCATTGCAGAGAGACATCCTGAGAAAAATGTCCTTTTTCTTGATTTTTCTTACACAAAGGCCATCTCAAATCTTTTCTTTGATATGCCACAGCCTGCAAAGACCATTATCGACATTGCCACAGTACAGAACATTGAGATGCAAGAGCTTTTCGACAATGGTTTGGAAAAGCTAAGTGACAACTTTTACTTTATTCCCGGTATTCAAAAACATACCGACAAAGAAGAACTTGAAAAACCACAAAATATACAAATATTTTTGAACTTTATTATGTTCATTAAAGAGCGTTTTGACTATATTTTCATTGATGTTGGTGTATTTGAAGATGTGGAACTTGAAGTGGACATCCAAGAGATCGCCGACAATATCTTTGTCATTACAGAATTTAGTATTCCCTCTATGTCAATTTTAAAGACATACATAGATATTATTGATAAAAGCGGATGGTATAACAAAACACACATCATTGCCAACAGAGAGGACTCTTACGGAACGGTGACTCATGATGAAGCGAAGAAAATTCTCTCAAAAGGTCTGCGCCACAATTTTGAGATCCACTACTCGCTGCCAAATGATGCGAAACATCTCAGAGAGTGTTGGAATGAAGCGCAACTTGTCGCAGAGGTTTATCCTGAATCTCCTTTTATGCAAAGTATCCACCAACTCAGTGAGAAGTTCTTTATTAAAGAACCTACCCTATTTGAGCATGCGACAAAAACACAATCTTCACTCTGGAGCAAGGTCAAAAAATGGCTTTAAAAAGCAAGTTAAGAGAGCGTCATAACACACAAGAGAAGATTGTTACAGTTCCAAGTGCCGCAAAACCTATCAATGTTGATGAAAACCTCTGCGTAGAGCTATGTTTTCCTCTTATTTACAGAAATGAAGAGTATTTTAAACTCGCTTGCGAGATATATGACTCTTTTCTTGAAAAACTCAACATAAATGGTCAACTTACAGAGAAGATGATCCGTGAAGTTGTAGTCAAGCATATCTCAACATTCAGTGTCCCAAAACATGTTCTCAAAACAGAGATTGCAGACTTTGTCATAGATAATCTTCTCTATTATGGTCCTATTTCAACCATTATAAGAATTTCAGGCAGTAATCTCAATGACATCATCGTCAATACAAAAGATTACGTTGATGTTATCTATGACGGGCAGACACTCACTACGCCATTTAAGTTCAGAAGTGAAGAGGATCTCAAAAAGTTCATCAATAGAATGCTCTCAGAGTCCAACAGAAAAGTGGACGAAGCACACCCTATTGCCTCTGCAAAACTGCCTGATGGTTCTCGTATAGAGATCCAAATTCCTCCTGTTTCAGCAAACCTTGACAGCGATGGAAATGCAGGTTCGTATGTAACGGTTAGAAAGTTCCGCGAAATACCACTGCTTTTTGAGAGTCTCATTGATGCCAATATGATAGACTTGAAAATGGCTTACTTTTTAATAAAAGCCATAGAAGGCAAACTCAATATCGTCGTCTCAGGTGGTACTTCAAGTGGTAAAACGACCTTCTTAAATGCCCTGACACGTTTCATAGATGAAGGAGACCAGCTCCTGACCATAGAAGATACAAAAGAGATGAAACCGCAAATGCCGTGCCATGCTATCCGTTCATTCGAAGCGCGTCCTGCGAATGAAGAGGGCGCTGGAGAAATCACCATTGAAAGTCTTTTGAGAACAGCACTGCGTTCAAGTCCGAGACGAATTGTCGTTGGTGAGTGTAGAGGACCTGAAATAGTCACTATGCTAAACGCAATGAACACGGGACATCCCGGCTCTATGACCACTATCCATGCCGATGATACCAAAGAGGCGATAGTCAGAATAGAAAATATGTTCTTAGAAGCACGTCCAACAGCAAATATGAACTTTGTGCGTTCACAGATCATTTCAGCGGTTGATCTCATCGTACAGATCGTCCGATTTCCTGATGGAACAAGACGGATAGTCAAAATCTCAGAGCCTGAGAGACGTATGGAAGAAAACGGCGTTGTCTCCATGCTCGATCTCTTTGAATTTAAACGTTCTATGACAAGTGAGAACCCTATGGACTCAAGCGGAAACTTTAAAGCTATCTCCGCTTCATCGCGTGCAGCTCTAAAAATGTTGCAAAACGGTGTTACCCTCGATTCTCGTATATTTGACAATGAGTTTGATGTAACAAAAGAGATGCTTATCAACGAACTGAAGTCTTTCCATCCAAAACGTATGTGTGGCTGGCAGGAGAACTATATGTCTGAAATTATTCAAAGCTCTTATGCAGCTGGGAAGAATATACTTGAAAGATGGCCTAACTTACAATAATGAATACGCTGCACATAGATATATTACTCCTTTTTATCGTTACCTCAAGCGCAACGCTTTTTGGCTATTTTTTATACGCAGAATACCAGCGTGCACGCCATCTTGAGTATGTAAAACGCTCCATTGCTTTTACCGATGATGAGTTTACAGAGATACTCAAAGAGAAAAAAAGCGACAATGAGGCCTTTTCAGAAAAAATCGCTTCCATTATGGTCCATGCAGGTTTTCGTATGCCCATGTATGTTTTCATTATCATATATGCTGCGTTTGTACTCTTCATAGGCTCACTTTTTGCACTCTTTTTACAACACTGGATTGGTCTTTTCATAGGTATACTCTTTGGTACGCTACTGTTTTATATGGCTGTTGCAGCGATTATCGAACAGAGGAAGAAGCAGTTTAATAAAGCACTTGCCGTTGCTATCTCCGTGCTTGTTAAAATGATGAAAAACGGTATAGGATTTGAGCAGGCACTTATCAAGTCTATTTCCGTTTCAAGTTCATCCCTCTTTAAAGAGATATTTGAAAACTTTTTTCAAGAGAAAAACACCATAGGTGAGGAAGAGGCTTTTGAAAATATCAATAAATATATCAACTCAAAAGAGCTGCGTATTTTTGCCCTTGCTATAAAAATAGGGCGCGCAAGTGGAGGACAGTTCTCCAACACACTTGCAAAGGTAGAGCAGACCATCTCTTATAGAGAAAAGATGCAGGAAAAAGTTGATGTCATTACGAGAGAGGGAAGCATTGGTTCTTATGTCGTTGTTTTTATCACTATTTTCCTCTATTTCGCACTCGATAAGAACTTCGATGGCAAACTTGCCGAGTATTTCATGAACAGTGAGTATGGAAGATTCCAACTACTTGGTATCTCTTTATGGGTATTTTTAGGCATTATGGCCAATAAATTTATCACAAAGGTCAACAAATGATAGAAACACTCTCATACGGCCTTATGCTTATCTCTTTGGGTATCATTCTCTTTTTTCTAACGCTCTATCTGTTAGGACGTTATAAACATATGCGTATGCTCAACGCTATCTTTTCCTATCAAGATGAGACAATCATCTCAAAAGAGGAGAGTGACAAGAAGGCTGCGTTTGAGCTTAAACTGACACGTGCCGGTATCACAGACAGAGAGTACAAAGAGATACAAATATTGAGCATTGTAGCAGGACTTGCACTCTTTGGGCTTGCTTTTTTATTGCATCTTTCCCTACTCTTTGGACTATTTGTTGGTTTCTTAGGTCTTTTACTTATGGTTTTTATGCCACAGCTCTACCTTGATGAGCAGATAAAAGCGCGTATAAAAAGAATCAATAACGACCTTGCAATTTTTATTGACCTCCTTATCATCATACTTGAAGGTGGCGGAGGACTGAACAATGCCATTGACAAAGTAACAAAAGAGGGTGAAAAAGTTCTAGGAAAAGATCTCCTAGAAGAGTCAAAAAAATTTAAAAATGAGTTTATCACCTACTCAAGTGAAGTTGCCTACAACAACCTCATAGAACGTACAGGTAGTGATGCCATTGCTACCATTGTCGGTTTTATGCGTCTCTCTGAGGAGACGGGTATTGGTGTAAAAACCATATTTGAAAATCAAGCACAAGAAATCAAAGACATGGAAATGTTAAATGTGGAAAAACGTGCAGCTACGATGAACATCAGCATCACATTTGTGATGTTTATCTTCATCTTGCCTGCAGTCATAGCAATGGTAGCATTTCCAATGGCTGCTGATGCTTTAATGCCAGGATTTTAAAAGGAGTAATATGAGAAATCGAAACACAAGAATCATTATGGGGATACTAGTAGGTCTTGTCCTATTTACCTCATCTGTAGCTTTACTGCTCTATCTTAAACAGAGTAAAGCCAATGAAAACATCACACATAATGTTGAAGTCTATGTAGCTGCCAAAAACCTCAAAGAGGGAGACTACATAGGTGCAAGCAGTATTGTTAAAGCAAAAGTACCGCAAAACTATATCTCTTTTACACCTCTGATGGCCGAAGAGATAATTGGCCGCTATGCAAAAGTAGATATATTTGCAAAAGAGCCGATCCGTCCTGAGAAACTTGCAACGACAAACCCTCTTGAGAACAAGATAGAAAAACATACTCTCGTACAGAGCAGTGATGTAAATGTAAGCAAGGAGAGTATAGTCTCAACTAACGATACTATCTCAATTCCTTTAAATATTTTTAAAAATAAAGACACCTCACTCAAAGCAGGCAGTTTTGTAGACATTGTCTCCGTTATGCCAAAACAACAAAAAGGAAGAGAGTACTCATTCACTACAAAATACATTGCACTGCATGTACCGGTACACTCCTTTGTAAGTAATAACATTACAATGAAAACATACACACATACCGTCACAGAGACAAAAAACAAGGTGACAACGAGCAAAATCATTGAAGCAGACACCATTGTTCTTGATATGTCTCCAAAAGATATTAAAAACTTTTTGGCGCTCTATTACAAAACGCAGTTACTCAACAACAACAGAGCTTATAACACCAACAACTATGGCGGACAGTTATGGCTTGTAAACGCAGCGACAGATGCCGATGCAGCCTTGCAAAAAGAGAAAGAGAAGATGCTGCTCGATCATAAAAAGCACGTTGTTAAAAAAAGAAGAAAAAAGAAACATGTACAAAAGGTAAGTATCGCTTATGAGAAATAAAAATAGATGTCGTAAAGCCTTTGGCCTCGGCCAAATTATGGCAACATTGTTGGTGGTTTTGCCGACAATGGCATTTATTGTGACCTTTATGATCGATTACTGGAGCATTATGCAAGAGGATTACAAACTCAAACTCATAGCTAATCAGGCTTCACAAAAGGCTGACAATATGAAAGATTTGAGTTCATTTGCTATGAATGCAGATGCACTGTGTCCAAATGGTACACATCTTAGTTTTTCAAATAAAAAAGATGCAGATAAAGCTGGAAAAATAGATATAATCATCACCTATACACATAATGGCCCTTATCTGAAAAACAAGCTTTTATCTACAAGCATGCATACCTATTCGTATCATGACCAAAATATGTCAATAATCGGCACCTGCCAATAAAAAGAGGAAAAAAATGAAAAAAATCATATTACTACTGGGAATTTGTCTAAACCTTTTGGCAAACGACATTTTAGTATTTAGCAATGAGTACCAAGTACTTGAACTCCATAAAAAAGTCAAGAAGCTTATTGTAGGAAATCAGGACATCATCAATGTGTCACTACTCGGTGCACAAAACAGAAACAATACAAAATTGAAGATATTTGGGAAGAAAAATGGTAATACATCTATTCTTATTATTTACAGAGATAGCTCTATTGAGAACTACCATGTCTATGTGAATGAAAACCTTGGCTTTGTTGAAAAGATGATTAATGTTATTGAGCCCTCTATAAAACTGAGTAAAGTTGGGGATGGTTCAACCGTTATGGCAGGGACTTTTAAAGATCCACATAACAAACAGAGAATCTTGAAAATACTGCAAAATGCCGGTGTTGACATGAAAAAGCTTATGGATTTGACAGACACACAAAAAGTGAACAAAATGATCCGTACAAAACTCTATCTTGTAGAGATTAATAACCAAAAAGCAAAAGATCTCGGCGGGGTAACAGGACTTGGATTTTTTAACAAGTATCTGAAAATGGCAGTCAATCCTGAGGCACTCAACGCAGCAACATTCAGTGGGTTCTTACTTGATAATACTGCTGCATTTACTGCGGCTACCGGTAATTCTGTAGTAGGTACACTGAACTTTTTAGAGAAAAAAGGTATTGCAAATATTCTAGATGACACCGTTTTAATCACGACAGAAGATAAAAATGCAACATTTAGGGTTGGGGGAGAGGTCTACATTCCAGTAGGTCTGACACAAAATGTCGGCTATGCTCCAACAATTCAAGTAGAAGAGCGTGAATATGGACTGCGTTTGACTCTTACCAGCCACTTTATGGAAATTAAAAACTATATGGACCTCAATGTTCACATTAAAGACAGTGAATTTGATACAAATAAAGAGCATGATGTACAACTTGGAAAAAATGTTTTTGTTCCTTCCTTTGTGAGTAAAAATATGCAGACAAATGTTGTTGCAAAATCGGGACAGGTCATAGCACTTGGAGGTCGTCTGCATACAGAAGATGCAGATAAAGAAGAGAAGGTACCTTTCCTTGGAGACATTCCTCTTATTGGAGAACTTTTTAAACACACAGTTTCAGGAACGAAAACAAATGATCTTATTTTCTTCCTTGTCCCTGAGATTGTAGATGCAAACGAGAACCTTGACGATACACACTTTTACAAAGAGTTTAAAGACTCAAGTGACATTTTTCACGATGCAATTTTAGATACAGACAATACTATGGATGGAAAAGATGAGAACAAAAGCCAAACGAGCAAAAACAACTCTACAACAGAGAAAACAGTTGTCATCACACAAGAGACAAATGAGAGTAATATCTCACAAACGCAAATAGCCCCACTTATAGAACACGAAGAGAGTGTCACACCCAATGAGATAGTTGTATCTGATGAGAATACTAGTGTAGAGGTACTAGATGTCAATGCTAGTGCTAAGCCCACAGTAGAGCCCAAAGCAGAACCAACACCGACTACAACAGTAGCAATGCAAGCTGCGCAAGAAGAAACACCAGTAGCAACAGAGACTCCACAAAATGAAAATACAATGGAGAAGCAGATGTTTGCAGTTACCGCCACCAAAGTTTTTCTTAGAGACAAACCGGTAGATGGAAAAGTTGTAAACGTATGGATTTTAGGACATAAGTTCACTGTTGCTGATGAGCGTTTTGTCGATGGAAAAATCTGGCTCAAGATTGATGAGAACTGCCGTCAAGAGTGTGAAAAGGTTTCTCAGGATTTCTGGATATCTAAACGTTTCGTTTCACAATTATAAGCAAAAACTATTAGAAGAGTTATGAAATATAATTTGCATTTTCTCTTCGAACGCGCTATAATTGTCACATATTTATCACACACAAGGAGTGTATATGTTAAAAAGTTTGCTTAAACGCATTAAGTCACAAAAAGGTATGAGTGGTGTATTAGTTGCTCTTTTATTGGTTATAGTAGGTGTTGGTCTTGTTGCAGGTATACAAACATATATGCAAAATGCATCAACAACAATCCAAACTTCTGCAAACACAGCAATTAATAACGCTACTGCAGCAGCATCTGGAACGGCTGCACAATAAGCTAATGCGTTTAGTTGAGAAGAGCTTCGGTGCAAACCACTCTCTTCTCTATCCTCCACTCTTTTTCCTCTTCAGTTTTTAATGTCTAACAAAAAACTACTCGATCAATTCCGTGCATTTTATTTTAAGAACTATCCACAAGATATGGAAACACAGGTCTCCTACTTTGCGGTTTTTGGCGGTTTAGACTGGCAAGTGGACACAACACAAGATATTGCTACACTTGTAGAGTCACTTATCTTAAAGAATTTTCATACACTTCATCAGGCCATAGATAAAATAACATCAGAAGATGATGCAAATAAACGCCTCCTTAAAGCATTAGCAATAGGCGACAGGCGTATATTTTCTGCTTTTAACAAAGCAGGATTAAACAACGGAAACGGTGGAGCTGCTCTGCAGTATTTACAAACAAAAGGAATCATACAGCTGGAGTATTCACGAGAAGAGCATCCTCGCAATCTCTATCCGGATAAAAAGCTAAAAAAAGAGGAAGCACGCTATAGGATCTCCCATAAAGTACTCTTTACTCACCCTTTCATCCGTTTTTGGTTCTACTTTATACAGCCAAATATCCGTGCCATTCTCAATGGAGACTACACAAAAGTACTCCAAGAGCTGCAACAGAAGCAAAACAGTTACACAAGTCTTGTCTACGAGGAACTCTCCGAAGTTTTACTCAACTATCACCTGCGGGATGCACATATTCTCAGTTCAGGAAGTTACTGGGATGCAAAAACAGAAATAGACATTCTAACAATAACCGATAAAGGAAAAATATATGTCGGTGAGTGTAAATGGACAAACCACAAAGTCAATAAAAAAGAGTTACACAAACTGAGTGATAAATGTAAAAAGCTTGGTATAGAGCCTACACAGATCATCCTTTTTTCAAAACGGGGCTTTTCAAAAGAACTCACACAGATGCAAGGCACACATCTCGCACTCTACTCAAGCGATGACTTTATGAGCCTACTCAAAAAGAGCGATAAAAAGCGAGCTGTAGAAGACTTTATCGGCTAAGAATTTTAGCTGACTATGCGGAGTGCTTCATAAGCCTCTTGGAGCAGTTGAAACTTCTGTGTATAGTGCTGCACCATGCTTGGGTCATCATGAAAGACCGTATCGGGATGGTAGACCTTTACAAGCTTTTTATAGCTCTTTTTCAAAGCATCCTGCGAAGCTCCAACTGGGCACTCTAAAATAGTGTAAAGATGTTTATTGGCTTCAGCTTCACTCTCTTGGCAAAGATCTCCGAAGCTGTAATTGGCAAAATCTGAGTAGAGCTTGGACATAAAATGGTTATCATAGACATAACGGATCTGATAATGTAAAATATGCCGTTTGTTCAGTGTACGCTCCAGCCGTCCTTTTGCCTTGTAATCACTTACATCGACAACCAAAGAGACATCAGTACCTCTCTCAACATATATTTTCAGTTGAGAACGCATATAGTTTAGTACCCATGCATTTGGTGTATCAAGAGTTATAAGCACTGTGTTCTTATCATATGCATAAAGTTTCACTTCAACATTCTCAGGCTCTATCTCTTTTTCGAGTTGTACCCGAATCGGTTGGTTCCCAAACTTCAACATAGAGCGTAAAAAGAACTCATGATCGAAGTCATACTTCTTTGCATGGTACTGGCTCAGCTTCGAGAGGAACTCAACACGTTCATCTTCAAGATCATCATTTCGCAGAACAAGCACAGCCTTAGAGAGAAAAAGCATACTGCGAGCATGACGGTTAAGAAAATCGATCATCCATTTTGCATTGAGCGTTTCAATATCAGTAGTAACTAAAATAAGATTATTCCGTAACACAATATTCATACTCAATTATAGCAATTTTAGTTCCAATTGTAAGCTGAAATCTACAAACTAATTAGAATGACTTTCATATTAATTATAGAAATTTTGAGTATAATTGCGAATATAATTAACCTACTAAGGATAAGATTTGCGCGAAAATATGAATGAAAAATGTGCCGTTGTCGGGATTTTTGGCCACGAAGAAGCTTCAAAACTAGCCTATTTTTCTCTCCATGCCCTACAGCATCGTGGGCAAGAAGCAGCCGGAATCAGCTCTGCAGATGGACAAAAAGTACATACCATCAAAGACCGCGGACTTGTTATGAAGGTCTTTGACGAGGAGAACCTCAAAACACTTAAAGGCAACAGTGCCATAGGTCATACGAGATACTCTACAGCAGGTGATGACTCTATTTTGGATGCACAGCCTGTATTTGCACGTTATGACCTTGGTGAAATGGCCATCGTTCACAATGGTAACCTGACAAACGCAGAAGAGGTGCGTAACAGACTTATAAAACGTGGTGCAATTTTCCAAACATTTATGGATACTGAAAATCTTATCCACCTCATTGCAAAAAGTGAAAAAGATAAACTTTTAGACCGTATTATCGATGCTGTTCAAAAGATAGAAGGTGCTTTTTCACTTGTATTTTTAAGCCGTACAAAGATGTTCGCTATGCGTGACAGATTTGGCTTTCGTCCCCTTAGCCTTGGAAGACTTCCAAATGGCGGCTACATTGTTGCTAGTGAAACATGTGCCTTTGATCTGGTAGGTGCAAAATTCATCCGTGATGTAGAACCAGGAGAACTTCTCATTTTTGAAGACAAAAAAGAGCCTATAAGTATAAAAATTTTTGAACCGACTCCAAAACACTGCATATTTGAATATGTTTACTTTGCACGTCCTGACTCTTCTGTGTTTGGTCAGTCCGTCTATGAAACAAGAAAAAATATGGGAAAAGAACTTGCTCGTATAGAACCTGTAGAGGCTGATTTGGTCATTCCTGTACCTGATGGCGGAGTTCCTGCTGCTATTGGATATGCACAAGAGAGCGGTATCCCTTATGAGATGGGAATTATGCGTAACCACTACATCGGGCGTACTTTCATCGAACCAACCCAAGAGATGCGTGATTTGAAAGTGAAGATGAAACTCTCTCCTATGACAGACATCATTAAGGGCAAACGTGTAGTAGTTGTTGATGACTCCATTGTCCGCGGTACAACATCACGCCGTATCATTCGAATGCTCAAAGAAGCAGGTGCAAGTGAGGTACATATGCGTGTCTCTTCTCCACCGACAACAGACCCATGTTTTTATGGTGTCGATACACCAAGCAAAGAGAACCTCATAGCGGCAAATATGTCTACACAGGGCATCTGTGACTACATAGAAGCAGACTCTCTTGCTTACCTTGATGAAGCCTCTCTGCTACGAAGTGTAAACGCAGCAGCAGATGATGAAAAATACTGTACAGCCTGTTTTACCGGAAAATACATCGTTTAATGCAGCAAATATACACATTTGGAAGTTATCTTAAAAATAAGTTTGGTGTAAAAGTCTACAAAGTAGGCATCAATATTTCAGGTTTCACCTGTCCCAATATTGATGGTACAGTTGCCCGAGGTGGTTGTACTTTTTGTGAGAACGACTCTTTTTCTGCAAGTACAGATGAAGTAAAAGAGCTCAAAGGCTTTTACCTCAATCTTGACTCTGCTGAAAATCCATACCTAGAAAAACAACTCAAACAACTTGAAATACAATTCGAGGCTATCTCAAAGCGCCAAGCACGAGAATATGGTGCTGAGAAATTTCTTGTCTATTTCCAGTCATTTACAAATACCTATGCCCCTTTTGAAACGCTCAAAGCACTCTATGACAAAGCCCTATCATTTGAGAATGTCGTAGGCTTAAGCATAGGAACACGCTCTGACAGCATTACGGATGAGACACTTGCATATTTAAGTGAGCTTGCAAAGACAAAAGAGATATGGATAGAGTTTGGCATACAGTCTGTGTATGATGCAACGCTTGAGAGAATCAACCGTGGACACGATGCACAAAATGTCAAAGAGTGGATCATTAAGTCTAAAGAGGCGGGTTTAAATGTTTGTGGACATCTTATTTTCGGACTCCCAGATGAAACGCAAGAGATGATGCTAGAGACTTCTAAACAGGCTTATGAATGGGGTATCGATTCAGTCAAATACCATCCTTTATATGTTGTGAAAAAGACAGCACTTGCCAATGAATTTATGCGTGGAGAATTTACACCTATTGATGAAGAACTTTATCTTGATACTTTGGTCAAGTCCCTTGAGATGAAGCCTGAAAATGTGAGTGTACAACGTGTTACTGCAGGTATTGACGATGACTCCCTGCTTGCTCCACAATGGTGTAGAAACAAAAACAAGCAGGTAAAACATATAAACGCAGCACTTAAAAAAGTTGGGCTTAAATATTAATTTTAGCGCCCTGTTATCTTTGTAAATTGTGCTACACTGCGAAAATATGGCGGAAATCTAAAATGGACGTAAAATCGGTGTATCTCCCCCGGTTTTAGGTTACGAGCGACAACGAAGCGCTTTACAATAGTTTGCGGTTTTGATTTATCTATTCCAAAACCACTTGTAAAGAAATCTAAAAAACCACTCGGTTTATAGAAATTCCCACCTTTTACATTCCCCGTTGCGTGTCCTTTGTTTACAAGCTTAATCTCAAGTGTCACTTTACCTACAGGATAATTTCCTACATTCTTCACAACACCACGGTAAGAGATACGTTCCACACTCAAGAGTCTCTTATTTTTCAGATCATACAATTTTACATGTTTGGTATATTTATCTACTACAAAAATAGAAAAAACTGCCATAAAAATGCTAATCAGTGTGACTGTAAAAAGCATTGAGTACATCATCTTCGGCTTTTTCTCTTTGAGTGCACGGATAATACCAAGAACAAAGATTAAAAATATAACACCCAGCACAACATAGTGCCATATATTTAGTAAACTCATCTACAACTTGCTCCTAGCGTAAGGTTATACTCCTTAGAGTATCTAAAAGGTTCTACAAACATCTTAAACTCTTGCGTGCTCCCCTTTGGTATATCATGCACAACAAGAACACTGCGTTTGAGCGGCTTTAGTTTGTAAATGTAATTCTTTATCTGGTTTTGTGTAGATTTATAAACACTCGCAACAATCTTACACTCTTGAAAAGAAAATTTTGACTCATTTGTAATCGTTCCATTTACAACAATAGCATCGACAAAATGAAGTTTTTTTTGCGAAATGAGTTTTGTAGAGTTTTTAAAGAGATACTTGTGTAACTCAATGTAACCAATTGTTGGACCTAAAAGTAAAATACTAAAGCCAAAAAGTACAAAAAATATGGCTACTCCAAGCTTATTTCTCAGTAAGATTGCAAGAATGATAAAAAGAATGAAAAGAGTAAACGCAGCGCCAAAGAGTATGTAATCATAAACTAAAAGATGATGTACAAAGGCGAGGATTTTCTCTTTCATATAGTGCTCTAGTCTTTTCTTGAGTTTTTCTCAGCGATACCACTCATACCAAATCTACGGGCAAGTTCTTGTTTTATTCTATCGGGTGAGATGTTTTTTGAAGCAAGGGCCACAAGCATATGGTAGGTCAAATCTGCAGCTTCATAAACCATCTCATGTGCATCATTATCTTTATGCGCAAAACAGTATTCACCTGCCTCTTCTACAACTTTTTTGAGTATTGTATTTTCACCTTTTTGTAGAAGTTTTGCAGTCCATGATGTTTCAGGGTCTGCATACTTACGTTCTTGAATGGTATGGTAAAGTGTATCTATAACGCCATATGCTTCTTGCGTATCTACCTCTACCGCTGCGTTTACAGAGCTGCTCTCAAGCTCTGTAAAGAAGCATGATTTACGCCCTGTATGACACGCTACGCCATTTTGTTTTACTTTTATCAAAAGAGTGTCATTGTCACAGTCGATGAAAAAAGATTCTATCTCCTGTGTGTGTCCACTGCTCTCACCCTTTTTCCAGATACGCTGTTTACTTCGTGAAAAGTAGTGTGCAGCTTTTGTCTCTAACGACAAAGTAAGCGCTTCTTTGTTCATATAGGCCATCATCAGCACTTCATTTGTAGTGCTATCTTGTACGATAACAGGCAAAAGCTCCTGCTTCTGCCAGTCAACTCTTTTTAGAATCTCATCCATCACTATCGTGCCGTTGTTCTCTGTTTTGCATCTTTCATATCGACCCAAATATTTGGAGTAGACCCGCCAGGTGTTAGGAAAATTTTTGCATCTTTATTATCACGAAGTGCTTCATTGAACTTCCCTTGTACTTTCATCTGCTCAAGCTCTAGAAGTTTCGGAGTAAGTGATTTGGCAATCAGAATATTTGCTTTTGCTTTTGCCTGTGCCTCGATTGTAATTGCATCTGCTTTTCCCTGTGCTTCAATTCTTGCTTGCTGTGCCACACCCTGCGCATCCGCTTCACGTTTGAGTGCCTCTTGTTTTGCACGCTGCACTTCTTGTTCTGCACGTTGCACTTCTTGTTTTGCAAGTTGTACACGCTCGATTTGGTCTTTTACCTTCTGTGGTAAAATGATGTCACGTAGTTGGATAGACTGTAAAATAACCGGAGAGTTTTTCAAGTTTTTAACGTTCTCCTGAATATCTTTTTCAATCGCTGCAGCAATAGTATTACGCTGCACAGGAATAGACTCAGCATCATATTTTCCGACAACATTACGAACAACATCACGGACAACAGGATTGATTATCTTATCTTCCCAGCTAAAGCCCCAGTTCGAGATGGTTTGCGCTGCAAACTGTGCATTGAGTCTATACTGTACTGTCAGCTCAATAGAGACTGGAAGCCCACGTTTATCCAAAACTGTAATAGCAGGTTTTGTGATAATACCAGAAGCGTTCGAGTTCGTCTCAATTCTATTCGCATAGTTGATAATACGGACTTTCGTATCGACAATATAGACTTTTTGGATTACAGGAATGATAAAATGAAGCCCAGGAAGCAGTGCTTGGTCTTGGTACTTTCCGTTTGTACTCAAAATACCACGCTCACCCTCTTGAATGACGGTAAAAGGTTTTGCAAGAACAAGTAAAATCACAATTCCTATGAGCACATACGTCAGTGCTGCCTTTCCGCCACCAAAGTTAAAGTCCATATTTGGCATTTGAGGGCCCTTTGGACCTCCACTGTTACCACCGCCAGAGTTTGACTGCTTGTTAAAACCGCCGCCCTCACTCTTCTTTTTGTTAAAGTAGTCATTCATATCTGAAGCCATCAGTATATTCTCTTCTTTCATCTAATTACAATCCTAAATTACACTGCATCAACATATGTTAAGTAGTGCTCATATTTTTTATTTCTTCCAAAGACTATGTCAAAATAATTACTCTGAATAATTGCCGTAATCTCACCGCGTGAACCTGAACCTATCTCTCTTGCATCTACAAGTGCAATAGGAGTAATCTCTGCAGCCGTTCCTGTTAAAAATGCTTCATCTGCAACATAGACCTCTTCACGCGTAATACGACGACGCGTTACAGTATAACCCATATCTTCAGCCATCTCAATGACTGTTTTTTGTGTAATAGAAGCAAGAGCATTATCACTTGGAGGGGTAATGATCTCACCATCTTTTATCATAAAAAATGCTGCACCACTCGCCTCTGCAACATAGCCTTGATCATCCAAAAGCAATGCTTCATCATATCCACAGTCTATGGCTTCATATTTTGCCATTTGTGAGTTTAGATAGTTCGCTGTCGCTTTTGCTTTACCCATATTTGAAGTATTTGCCGGTCTTGTCATAGAGACGATTTTAAGGCGAATCCCTTTACGCATCCCTTCTTCTCCAAGGTAAGCACCCCACTCCCATGCAGCCACAGCAGTTTCAACCGGTGCATCTTTATGGTAAAGTCCCATAACACCATATCCAAGGAAGGCAAAAGGACGTAGGTATACATTGTCACCTGTAAACTCATTTTTACGCACAAGTTCAATCTGTGCCAAATTCAACTCTTCTACCGTATAAGGAATATCCAAAAGTGTCATTTTTCCAGACTCTTTGAGTCTTTTTGTATGGTCATTCAAACGGAATATTGCATAGCCTTTGTCCGTTTTATATGCTTTTGTTCCTTCTATAACGCCATTTCCGTAGTGAATTGTATGTGTAAGTACGTGTACTTTAGCATCTTCCCATGCTACAAATTTTCCATTCATCCAAATATATTTGGCTGCGTCCATTAAAATCTCCAAATTGTTATAATTGTTGCTATTCTATCCAAATAGATATTAACATACTATTATGAGATTCCAATTCTTCCGCTTCATTTGCTTACTTTATAGTGATATTTAGTAAATGTTATATATAATTCTGTTAAAAAGAAACATCACAAAGGTGGGAAGATTGTCAAAAATAGAGAGACCGGTACACGTACAAAAAGAGGGATACACTCCATATGAAGAGGTAGATAAAGAGCAGCTGCAAAAAGACATTGATGCAATCAAAACAACCATAAGTGTCTCTTGGGAAGATTTCGAGCACCTTTTAAAACTTGAAAAATGGGGGAAATTCTCTACCTATTCTGGCTTTGCCCTTATAGCATTCGTCACAATCTTAAGCAGTTTTTACTCGGGTATGTCACGCTTTGATTTTTGGTTTTTTGGCATCTTAGGTGCATTTCTCATTGGTGTTGGAAACGTCGCAAGATGGTCCAATGTAACCCACCCTATTCTTCACGGTGCTTATGACAAAGTCGAAGGTATTCCTCATCGCTACACAAAAGCAGGTTTTGCAGCAGGTAAACGCAGGTATATTGACTGGCTTGACTGGATAAAACCTGACGCTTGGGTATATGAACACAACATTATGCACCATTATCATTTAGGTGAGTATGATGACCCTGACAATGTCGAAAAAAACCTTGAGTGGCTCCATAAAAAAAAGATTCCTATGTGGATGAAATATGCCATTGTTTACCTTTTTGCCGGTATTTGGAAACTCGCATACTACGCACCAAATACACAAAGGATTCTGCAAAACAAAGATGATAAGATGATGAATAACCCAAGAGGGCAAAAGTACAGCTTCTCCCCTTTTACACAAAAGGGACGTGAACTTTGGAAAGAGTATATTTTACCTTACGGACTTTTTCAGTTTGTTTTTTTACCGCTTCTCTTTTTACCCTTTGGTCTAAACGCAGCCCTCACTGCGTTTGGCTTTTTACTCCTTGGTGAAGTTTTTGCAAACCTGCACTCATTTTTGGTCATCGTTCCAAACCACTCTGCAGAGGACATCTACCAGTTTGAAACAGCACATAAATCACAAGGTGAGTACTATCTACGCCAAATTATGGGAAGTGTGAACTACAACACGGGAACAGACCTCATCGACTTTCTGCATGGTTTTTTAAACTACCAGATTGAGCATCACCTTTTTCCAAATATGCCAAGCAGCTACTACCAAAAAATGCAGCCAATTGTAAAAGAGATATGTAAAAAACATAATTTAGAGTACCGTCAGGAGTCTGTATTTAAAAGAATTTTGATGACACTTGATTTGATGGTAGGAAAAACGAAAGTCTTACGAGTAGAGGGAGTTTAGAGTTACAAAGCCCTAAGGCTTTGTACTAGAAGTTGATTTCAGTTGTGAGCATATACGCTGTACTTCTTGGAGTAGCAGTTCCCGCTGCATGTTCATTGTCATTGACTGTAACATTTGCAACCCACTCCACATTTCTGTTTTGTTTGTAAGCTACACCTGCTATATATGTTTTTCTCGCATATTTTTTTGCACCGCTTACTACTTCAGGAGTCCATTTGTCAGCTCTTGCAAATGCTTTGTACTGGTGCTCAGAACCTACACGACCTTCAACATTGAAAGTATATCCGCTACCAGAGCCCGCAGAAACTGCTCCTGTTGCTGAAGAGTCACTTGATGTATCTGTTGACGTCACATATTGTGCAGATGCTAAGAACGCAGGCATATTAAAGACAGTATGCAGACCATAGAATTTCAAATCGTCTTCTTGATTTGTAGTTGCATTATGTGAATGTTTTTGATTTAACTGCCCAAAAAATGAAGCATCTAAATATGTGTTTTTCTCAGGATGTCCTTTTGTTCCAAGTAAGTGTCCTGTAAATCTCCACTCTAAACTCACACCATCAGAGTTTTGCGCAGAGTGATACCCTTCACCATTAAAGATTCCGTAATCAGCATCAAAGTATTTTGTTCTCGTTTTTGCCATAACACCAAAGTCAGCAGAAGAGCTTAAGTGTGCAGAGTTATGGTTTTCAATAAGAACTTCAGAGATACTTCTATATAACCAAGAGTTGTGCTCTTCATAATCATGCCAAGGACGGTGAGCCAAACCAATCTCTAAACTTGTAGCTGGAAGTACCGCGTGAAGATTTAAGTAAGCATATTTTGCACGAACGATCATGCTACCGTTTGTATTGGCTGTTGGAGCACTTTCACGTGTTAAGTCCATTGTAATACGGTAGTAAGATTTAGGATCATCTAAAAGATACGCTTTTAGTTGAAAATAACCACGACGAATTTCAAAATCTTGAGTATCTGCTGTAGCACTGTTTGCATAATCTGTCTTCTTATAACCAATATATGTTTGCCCTGAAAATTTCAGTTTATCAGCTTTTGAGAATACAGAAACACTTTTCTCTTTGATTAAAGTACGTCCTTCACCCGCTTGAGTAAACACCTGACCATTTTCATCTTGGTATAATTTAAGTGCACCTGCGTTTGCAGCTACAGTTCCTAGAGTTAATGCAGCTAAAGCTGATAAAACGATTTTATTCATCTGTAAATTTCCTTCTGTTTTTGTTTTGATGGTCGAAGTCTATTACACTTTGGTTACGAAAAGATTACAAAAGATTACACTCTTTTCTAAACGCAGTTATTGTCTACTATATTATATATGCTGCGTTTGAGTCTGTTTTTTTCTTAAAATACTCCTTTGTAATCTTTTTGTAACCTAAGTGTTTTATACTTCCGCAACTTAAATTTCAAAAGGTGTAATAAATGACAAAAGTACTTAAACTTGCTCTTGCAACTTCAGTTTTAGCCGGTGGACTTATGGCAAATGATGTAATCCACGGTAGTGGCGCTTCATTCCCATATGCTGTATATCAAAAATGGACAAAAGCTTATAACAAAGCGACTGGTATCAAAGTGGACTATATCTCTAAAGGTTCTTCAAAAGGGATCAAAGATGCAAAAGCACGTCAAGTTGATTTTGCAGGAACTGACAAACCTTTAAGCCCGAAAGTTTTAAAGAAAAACAACCTTTTCCAATTCCCTGGTGTTGTTGGTGCTATTACAATGGGTTACAACCTTCCAGGTGTTAGTGGTTTGAAACTCTCTCGCGCTGCTATTGTCTCTATCGCTAACGGAAGCACAAAATATTGGGATGCTCCGGTTATTGCAGATGCGAATAAAGGGATGAAACTTCCTCATAAAAAACTAACATTTGTTCACCGTGCAGATGGTTCAGGTACAACATTTAACTTCACATACTATCTCTCAAAAGTTGATAAAACTTGGAGACACACATACGGTGCGAAAAAATCACTCAACTGGCCTGGTGATCACCACATCGGTGGAAACAAAAACACAGGTGTTGCAAGTCTTATCAAACAAACACCATACTCTGTAGGCTACATTGACTACGCTGATGCGCAAAAAAATGGCATTGTTATGGCTACAGTTGAGAACAAAGCAGGAAACTACATCAAACCAGACTTAAAATCTTTCCAAGCTGCTGCTGCAAAAGCAAACCTTGACCCGAAAAAAGATTTCTATGCTGCTATCGCTGACCCTAAAGGTGCCAACTCTTACCCTATCGTAGCGGCAACTTTCATCCTTGTTCCGGCTGAAAAACCAGAAATGGACAAAAAAGTAACAGCATTCTATGACTGGTCATACAAAAATGGTCAAGACATAGCAAAAAGCCTTGGTTTTGTACCATTACCAGATTCTCTTACAAACAAAATTAGAAAATACTGGGCAGCAAAAGGTATTAACTAAAACCGAATTTCAAATTTCATTTTCCTCCTTATTCAACTCCTTTTTTGGAGTTGAACCCTTTCATGTAATCTCTTTGTAATCAAATTCTTATATAATACCGTTATGAATTTCAAATAGGTAGATATATGGAAAAACTCTTTCAAAAGATCTCATTAACAAGTGCGTCTATGGTTTTAGCACTGCTCCTGGGCATATTTACAACCCTTTTTATCTCCGCCAAACCGGCGATTGATGAGTTTGGTCTACAGTTCATTAGCGACAAACGTTGGAATCAGGAAGTGCCTCTCACAAACGCAGCCACTCCAAACGCAGCGGTAGCTGACACTCAGGCAAATATGAGTGATGATGATGACGATGAGATGCTGCTTGATGAAGATGATGAAGATTCAGTCGCAACGAAAACAGTTTTCGGTGGTCTTGTCCCTATTGTTGGAACGCTGCTCTCTACCATCATAGCACTGGCCTTTGCACTGCCTATTGCAATGGGAATTGCTGTTTTTTTGGCGGAAATCGCTTCAAAGAACATCTCTAAGTTCGTCGGTATGGCTATCGAGTTGCTTGCTGCCATTCCAAGTATTATCTTTGGTATGTGGGGGCTTTATTACTTTGCACCTCTCATTGCTGATGCCTTTGGTGGCTATCAGGTCTCACTGCTTACTGCAGGGCTTGTTCTTGGTGTTATGATATTACCGTTTATGGCAGCTGTAACACGTGACTCTATGAACACTACTCCCGATGTTTTAAAAGAGTCTGCCTACGCTTTGGGTGCGACAAAATTTGAAGTGGTAAAAGATGTCATTTTCCCATACTCTAAGGTCGGTATCATCGGTTCTATCATTTTAGCA
>Ga0256829_1000805_pt1 | contig 28421 bp, 22 predicted proteins | sample 131447metaG_FD_185979 | JGI IMG/M metagenome (GOLD analysis project Ga0256829, IMG submission 185979) | Hydrothermal vent microbial communities from Lau Basin, Pacific Ocean - 131-447 | ecosystem: Environmental > Aquatic > Marine > Hydrothermal vents | place: Pacific Ocean: Lau Basin | collected... | reverse complement strand
TTCTCAATTGAAAACAACATCGGAATCATATCAACTAATAAATTTTATAGAATCTACTGTATAATTTACTAGTCAACTTCCGTTGTAAAATAAACATATTTTTATATTTGCTTTATTTACTCAATTTGCAATAATATTTGATCAATTAATTATACTTATTACATTAATTTTGCTCCAAGCTTGTTGATTATCAAATTTTGTTCTTACTGTCCCCCAATTTGAATATCATATATTATCTAACCGAGCTTGTCCTGTTCATCATCAATTATTATCTCAGTTATGATAATAATTTCAGTTAGTTTTTGTTTTATCTAAAAAAAGTTTCCATTTTTCTGGATTATTATTTAAATCTTCCATATGTCATCGTCATCCAGCTCATATTTTAAATACTCATCTTAATTTATTGTCATCGCATACATAAGAACTATATCATTCATAATTAAAATAGATCTCTCACAATTTTTTTGTATATCAAGTTCATTGTAAAGGAAAACAATCATGTAATTTTCCATCAGATCAAGTTACATAGTCTATAGTTCAGGTATTTACAAAAACTCTGTAGGTATTCCCATCTATATTTCAGTTCATAGTTATTGTATCGGTTCAAGGAATATCTGCATATTCAAGATAATCATTATTGTCTCAATATGAAAATCCTATAAAAATTAAAAATATTGTAATTATTGATAAAATTATTTTTTTCATTTATTTCTTAATATTTTACTAAAATTTTTCTAAATTATAAAAGATAATTAGTTGATAATCAATCTATTTTTTGTAATATCATATATATTATAATTTTAGAAAACGATTATTAATATAATAATGAAAAAGTTTTTTTTGTCTATTTTTATTTGAATGTTTCTTTTTTGAATAAGTTTTTGATATACTTCATATATTTGAGGTAAAAAATGACAAGAAATACAAGCTCAAGCAAGAAAAAATTTGAAATTCTTAGAAAATACATCTTGAATTTGTAAAAAAAAAGTTTCTTATTTAATAAATAAGTGTGAAAGTATATATTGAAACTTACATTGAATAAGTTGTTTAAATAAAATGTTATCTGATGGTAAGGCTTGACCTATTACTTTATTAGTTTATTATACAGAACTAGATTGTGCTACTAATTCTATGTTAAATAATAAAGTTTTAAATAGAGAAGAAGTAGTAAAAAATTTTTGTTATAAAATGTCATCTTACAAAAGAGTATTGAATAATTTGGATTTTATAAATGCTAAAAATAGTGTTTTTCTTAGAATTTTATGTAATGAAACTTGAATATATACTTCTAAACAATTTGCAAAAAATGTAAAAATAAGAAAAAATGTTAAAAAATATTATAAAAATCTTAAAAAAGATGCTCAAAAAAATAGTTTTATAAATTTTTGATTATTTTGAAAATGTAAAAATACAGATGGTATTGTAGTTAATCCTGGTTGACTAAACAATGTAAATTTTGTGTGTGTTGCAAATGATATTTGGAATAAATTAGCTGAAGATGAAATTAATTTGTGAACTTACATTGCTTATTGATGATTTAGAAAAAGTTGGGAAAAAAGTTTTTTTTTAGGAGATAAATGAATATGTCCTAATTGATATTTAAATAATTGATCTCAAGATAGCACTTGCACTCATCCAGATACATATAAAATATTAAAATCTACACAATGAAGTTTAAAAAGTATTTTAAGTAATTTAAATTTATTTCCTAAATTAAATTGAATTGATGATATTTGAAAAATAATTTGATGAACTTGAAATTTATTTTTAAATTTAAGAGATTCTGTTTATAATGAATTATACTTCTATACTTATTTTCTAGCTTATTATTGAAAAATGATTCAAAATCATACTTCTAATTTGCAGTTAAAAAAGGTGGGAACTACTATAAAAACTGTTGATTTATCTACAGCAAAGGAATTCAAACAGGCTCAAAAAAGCATTCTTATAGCAAGATTAAGTTTAAAAAAAAGTTTTGAAATTTTAAAAAATATTTATTGGACTTATCCTATTCATGTTTGACTTTTGGCTATTATTGAGGATTTTAAAGCATTAAGGCAAGATTTAGCTAGAATCTATACTCCTTTGGACCAGTTAAGATATAAATTGGAAAATGTCCAAGATTTATCTAAACATTAGTTTATTATTTATATTATTATATTAGAAAAAAAATATGAAAAAACAATTTTTACTTACTTTATGAATAGTTTTAATAGTAAATTGATTAATTTGATTAGGTTTTTATTATTTTAATAATAATTTTACTGTCCTTTATTATTGATGAAATCATAGTTCTACTTGATGAATAGCCTTGAATAAAAAAGAAACTGTAATAACACAACATATTACAAAAACATATAATATTACAAATTTACAATCACAAGTTATAAATACAGTAAAAAATGTATGAGATTCTGTAGTAAGTATAGTTATTTCAAAAAATTTAAATGTGTATTATTATTCAGATCCTTTTTCATTGAAACCTTATGTTGAAAGAAAAGAAAAGAAAATTTGATGAGGTTCAGGAATTATAGTCTCAAGGGATTGATATATTTTAACAAATAAACATGTAGTTTCTGATTTAAATGCAGATTATTCAGTTGTTACTAAAAATTGAAATATTTATAAAGTAGATAAAATACGGACTGATCCAGTTTTAGATTTAGCAATAATTCATGTTATAAATCCTAATTGAACTGAAACTTATGATTTAAAACCTGCAAAAATTATAAATTTTGATGCAAAGGTGAGTGTAGGTGAATTTGTTTTAGCTATTTGAAACCCATTTGCAGAATATAGCAATACTGTAACTTTTGGAATATTATCTGCAAAATGAAGAAAACTTGAAAATAATAATGGTTCATTGTATGTATGACTTTATCAAACTGATACTGCTATAAATCCTTGAAATAGTTGATGACCACTTATAGATCTTGCCGGACAAGTAATAGGGGTAAATACAGCTATTACGGCACAATGATGGGGAATCTGATTTTCTATACCGATAAATCAAAGTTTTGTAAATGCTATGTTGAAAAGTATTCAAAAATATGGAGTAATCAAAAGGCCATTACTATGAGTTTGAGTCATTCAATTAAATAAAACTATAGCAAAACAGTATAAATTAGATAGATATACTTGAGTTTTTGTCCAAAAAGTTATAAAAAATTCTCCTGCATTTGTAGCTTGAATAAAAAAATGAGATATTATTTTACAAGTTGATTGAGTCAAAATTTCTCAAGATAAACCATTAATTTATACTTTATTTACTCATAATATCTGAGATAAGGTAGAATTATTAATTGATAGAAAATGAAAATTGTTTAAAAAAGAGATTACTTTATTTGAATTCTAAAAAAATATATGAAAAAATTAGTTAATATTATTTTTAAGTTATTTATTATATTTTTTATTATTTTAACAATAGTTTTTGCTTATTTATGAATTTTTCATAAAGATATAATTTTACATTTATTAGATTATGTTAAAAGTATAGTTAATACTTTATGATATTGGAATTATTTAATTATATTGTTATTTGCATTTATAGAATCTTTTCCACTTATTTGAGTGTCTGTTCCATGACAATTGGTTTTGATTACTGTTGCTTGATTTTTATGATTTGATAGTATTTTGTTGTCTTGATTGTTTGCATCTGTTTGAGCAATTTTGTGAAATTATGTTTGATATTTAATGTGAGTAAAATATGGAGATAGTTTTTTTAAAAAATATTGAGTGTGGATGTGAGTATGAGAAACTGATATAAAATATATCAAAAAATGAATGGATAAACACTGATGGTTGTGGATAATTTTTTGAAAATTTCATAATTTATTGAGAGCATTTGTTCCTTTTATAGCTTGAACTTCAAAAATGAATAATTTATCTTTTGCAATTTTTAATATAATTTGATCTATATTACGGGCTTGATCAATGGTAATTCTATGAGTATTTTTTGTAGAAAATGCAGAAGTTATTCTTTCAAATATAGGTAAAATACTTCTATTTTTCGTAATATTATTTTGAATTTATATATATTTTTATAAAAAAGAAGAATTTAAAACATATTGGAAAGAAAAAAATTTAGAAATGGAAAAAGCTATGAACCTAAAAAAGTAATATAGAAAAATTATATTGTTTTTATGTTTAAAATATTTATACATATAAGCAGTATTTGTGCTCTTATAGTTCAACGGATAGAATAACCCCCTCCTAAGGGGTAGATGTAGGTTCGATTCCTACTAAGAGTAGTCAAAATATTTTAAATACTAACATGTTATTGATGCAAAAGAGTGTACAAGAGTTTATAGCTCCTTTCAAGAAACATGACAAAGACAATGGTTCAGTAGAAATTCAAATTGCTACTTTAAGCTGGGAAGTTGAAAGCTTGAAAGAACATTTGGCTGAGAATCATAAAGATATAGATCCTAAAAGAGCTTTATTAAAGAAAGTTGCTAAAAGAAAAAAATTAGTATCTTACTTGAAATCAAATGATTTTGAATCTTATAAAGCTATAGTTAAAAAACTTAAATTAAAAGGTTAATTAGCTAGATTTCTATTGAAATTGCTTTGTTATATTTTATTCGGATTATTGGTGATAACTAGTAATCACGGCCCATTATTTAATTCTTAATTTTTATTTATTATCATGAGTTTTACACTAGAAAACTTGAAGATGCCAGTTATTAGAAAATGAGAAAAGGTATCTTGTACAGTATTAAAACACTTAAACAAAGGTGTTGTAGTTTCTTGTGAAGATGGTGCCTATTTAGGTGTTATTTTATCAAAAGAACAAAAAAGTTTAGAAAGAAATTGAACAGATTTATCTGTTGGTGCAAAATTAGAAGCTGAATTGTTAGATCCTAATTTATTAGTAGATGATGAAGGTTATTATATTGTATCTGTAACAAGATTGTTACAATATACTGTTTGGGATGATTATATTGCAAAATCAAAAAATGATGAAATCATTACTATTGTTCCTACAGAGGCAAATCTTTGAGGTTTATTAGTAGATATATATGGTATCAAATGATTTTTACCTCTATCTCAATTAGCTCCAGTTCATTATCCTAGAGTTGAAGATGGTGATCAAGATAAAATCTTTGATGTGCTTTTAAACTTGGTTTGAAAAGAGTTTAAGGTTAGAATTATAAATGTTGATGAAGAGAATAAAAGACTTATTTTTTCTGAAAGAGAAGCTTTGAAAGAAGAAAGAGAAAAAATTATGTCTGAATTATCTGTTTGAAATATTTATGAAGGTGTAATTTCATGAGTTTCTTCTTATGGTTTATTTGTTACTATAGGTTGAGGTTTAGAATGATTAGTTCATGTAAGTGAAATAACTTATGGACATGTTCATGATATTAATTTCTTTGGTAAAGTATGAGACAAGGTTAAGGTAAAAGTTATTTGATATGAAGATGGTAAAATATCATTTAGTATTAAGAAACTTAAGCCAGATCCATGGACTATTATTCCAAAAGAATTTAAAATCTGAGATATGGTAGAAGGTGAAGTTGTAAGATTTGTTCCTTATGGTGCATTTATTAGACTTTATGAAGATATCAATGTTCTTATACATTTATCTGAGATGTCTGAAGCTTGAAATATTTCTAATCCTGCTGAATTATTTAAATTATGACAAAAGGTTAAGGCTAAATTAATATTACTTGACCCTAGAAATAGAAAAGCAGGTGCTACTTTGAAGTTGAATTCTAAAATTTCTGAGAGAAAGCCTTATGAAAAAAAGGAAAGAAAAGAAAATAAAGAACCAACAGAGAAAAAAGTAGTTACAATAAAAAAGAAAGATAAAGAATAGTAGCTTAAAGCCTAGATTGATTTCTAGGTTTTTTCTTTTGACAAATAACTTAAAATCTTTAATATATATTAAGTTGAAAGGGGGTAGTTTCAGTTGGCTAAAACGTCGGTCTCCGAAGCCGGAAATCCTAGGTTCGAGTCCTAGTCCCCTTGAATTTATGAAAATAAAATAAAATTAAATATTTAAAGCTTTTTGAAGGCTTTTTTATATATTGTATTATAAACTAAAATCTTTATTATGAAAAAATATTTTAAATTTTAAAGTAAAAGAAAATTATGGTATTTAATTGGATATTAGAAAAAATAGCTTGATCTTATAATGAAAGACAGTTAGCAAAATATAGTCCTACAATTTCTAAAATAAATGAGTTATATAAAGAATATGATAAATTTACAGATGATGAAGTAAGGGCTAAAAGTAATAAATTTAGGAAAAGATTAGAAAAATGAGAAACTGTTAATGATATATTAGAAGAGGCTTTAGCTATTCATAAACAGGCTTGTAAAAGATTAGTTTGAACTGAATATAAAATAAAATGAGAAACTGAAACTTGGAATATGGTTCCATATGATGTTCAACTTTTAGGTTGAATAATTTTGCATGAAGGAAAAATTGCAGAAATGAAAACTTGAGAAGGTAAAACATTAGTTTCTACTATTGCTGCATATTTAAATGCACTTGAAGGTAAATGAGTTCATCTTGTAACTGTAAATGATTATTTAGCAGAAAGGGATGCTCAGATAATGATGCCTTTATATGAATTTTTATGACTTTCTATTTGAGTAGTTTCAAAAAATGTTTCTTTAGAAAAAAGAAGATGAGAATATGAAAAAGATATTACTTATGTAGAAAATGCAGAACTTGGTTTTGATTATCTAAGAGATAATTTAGCTCAATCTATGGAAGAAAGAATTTTGTTATTTAGAGATTTGAATTATGCTATAGTGGATGAGGCTGATAGTATTATGATAGATGAAGCAAGAACTCCACTTATTATTTCTCAACCATCTGCTGAACCTACAGAAAAATATGCTCAATATGCAAATATTGTAAAAGCACTTGAAGCTTGTCCTTTTGAAACAGAAAAGAAAAAATCTTTCTTATTTGATGATTGAAAGAAAATAGAACTAAATTGTGATTACAAGATAGATCCAAAGGCTAAAACAGCTTTATTAACTTCAAAATGAATAACAAAATTAGAAAAGCTTTTATGAGTTGAAAATCTTTATAGAGACTTATGATACGAAGAAATTCATCATATGGAAAATGCTTTGAAGGCAAAAGCTTGTTATATAAATGATAAAGATTATCTAGTTCATGATGGTGAGGTTTTGATAATTGATGAAAATACTGGTAGAGCAATGCAAGGGAGAAGATATTCTGAATGATTACATCAAGCTATCGAGGCAAAAGAGTGAGTTCAAATTCAAAAAGAGTCTGAAACTGTTGCAACTATTACTTATCAAAATTTCTTAAAATTATACAAAAAATTATCTTGAATGACTGGTACAGCTGCTACTGAATGAGAAGAATTTGAGAAAATTTATAAGTTAGAGGTTTTGGTAATTCCTACAAATAGGAATATTATAAGAGTTGATAAACATGATAAAGTATTTTTTGATCAAGAAATTAAATTTAATAATGTTGTAGATACTGTTAAATTTTATCATAAAATGTGAGTTCCATTTTTACTTGGAACTAGTTCTGTTCAAACTTCTGAACTTTTGTCTAGATTTTTAAGAAAAGAATGATTACAACATTCAGTTTTGAATGCAAAATATCATGAAATGGAAGCAAAAATTATTTCAAATGCTGGTAAAAAATGATCTATCATAGTAGCCACAAATATGGCTTGAAGATGAACAGATATTAAATTAGAAAAATGACTTTTTGATACTATTTCTTCAAATTATGCAAAATGGATGAATGAAGAAATAAAAAAAGATAATTGAATTTCAGCTGTTGTTTATTCTGAATTTGAAACAAATATAATTTTAGAGAAGCTTATAGATTCATTATCTGATTCAAATATAACTTTTTATTCAAAAGTTGATTGACAAAAACAATTAAATAAAGAAGAAATAAAAACTAAATTAGAAAATTTAATACAAAATAAAATAGATTTTACAATAGAAGGTAATTTTTATTTAGAAGTTAAATTTAATAGTTCTAAAAAATCAAAAGATCAAGCATTAACTCAAATTATAATTAAGAAAGATAAAAATACTGAACCAGAATTAATAGAAAAGGACTTACATATGGGACTTTATGTTTTAGCTAGTGAAAAACATGATAGTAGGAGAATAGATAATCAACTTAGAGGTAGATCTTGAAGACAATGAGATCCAGGTATGACTCAATTTTATGTGGCTTTGGATGATGATTTAATGGTTAAATCAGGTTGATTGGTTACAAAGACATTGGCTGGTAAATTATATTCTAGGGAAGATTTGGAAAGTATGGCTATTGAAAATAAAATGATAGCAAATTCAATCGAAAGAGCTCAAAAACAGATGGAAGCTATGAGTTTTAGTATGAGAAAAAATTTGTTTGAATATGATTCAGTTTTAAATGAACAAAGAAAAGTTATTTATTGATTGAGAGATAAATTATTGAAAAAAGAAAATTTGGATAATATACTTGATGAATATACTGATTTTATAATTTCAAAGGCTGTAGATACTTATAGTTATGATAAAGAACCTTTAGAAAATTATTTAGAAGAAATTACAGGTCAGAAATTTGCTGAAGAAGTTGAAAAATATAAGAGTAAAGATTTGAAAGATTATCTTATTTTGAAATTTAATGAACTTATCGAGGCTAAAAAACAAGAGTTATGAGAAGAGCAATTTGAAGATGTGAAAAGAAGAGTAATATTATCAGTTCTTGATAAATTATGGATGAAACATATAGATGAAATTATGTATCTTAGAGATAAAGTTTCAATGTATGGCTATGCTCAAATAGATCCATTATTGCAATATAAAAAAGAAGCTTTCGATAAATATCAAAGTTTAATATCAAATATTAGAACAGAAATTATTTCTACTATGATTAAGTTAGATACAGACCAATTTACACCTCAAACACAAGTTATAGAAATTTGATGAGAGGCTAGTACAGAAAATTTGATAAATAAATTAAAACAAGCTTGAAACTTAGCAAAAGATATGGAAGTATCTCAACCTATTGAAGCTAAACAAACTTGACCAAAAGTATTAGAATCAAACGATGACTTCGAAGTAATTGAAATGAATGATACTGTTGATAACACACAAAACGATAAAGAAGCACAGGAGTTGATAAACAAGATGTTAGGAAAATAAAAAAAAACATTAGCTAAGGGTAGTTTCCTTAGTTTTTTTATATCTTGATTTGAGTAAGTTTTTTGATATACAAATACTACTTTAACTAAGTATGTAAACATTATGGATAAAAATAAATCTTTAGTTGTAACTTCTAATAATATTCCTTCTATTGAAAAAGTAGAAAACTTTTTATTTGATGTAGATAAGGATCTAGAAGAAATTTTTGTAAATGATAAAATTTATGAGATAGCTTATACATTGGAATATAATAATATGTATAATTGAGCTAATATTTCTTATTTAAATGAACTTGAAAAACAAAATTTACCACCTGAATTTTTTAAAAAAGTAGTTATTTTTATGATATTACATTGATTACCTGAAGTAGTTTTATTGAAAGAAAAATTTGATATTAATACAGATGATATTTCTGTAGATATATTTTTAAATTGAATAAAAGAACAAGGAAAAAATATTTTTGCTTCAGATTATTTTGAGAAATTTATATTTTTATGTTCTGATGTAGAAAAATTAATTTACGAAATATGAAAGTTGTGATATATAAATATTACTTATGATTTCACAGTAAAATATAATTTAGATATTCCTAAATATACTATTAAAGAAAATATTTTAATAACAAAAAATCTAGAAAAATATATAAATAGTTTTTCATTAATGCAAAAAATGACTTTGTGATGATATTATGATTGGTATAATTTAGTTGATACCTTATTTGAAAAAACTGATAAAATTTTAGATTATATATTAAAATTGTTTAGTATAAAAAATAATGAGAAAGGTGAATTTGAGGAATTAAAAGAAAAGCATTTTAATATTTTGTATAAAAAACTTTTGGAAGATATAGAAGATGAAATTGAAGAGAAAGATTTTACTATAATATCAGAACTTGAATATAATTTACTTACAAAAGATAGATTTGAAGAACAATTTTTAAAATCATTAAAAGAAAGCTTAATTAAATTGAATTATGCAAATTGATTTGTGATTCACTTTTTAGATATTACTTGAAGTAGTATTACATTCTCAATTTCTAATAATAATTATAATTTTTGATATACTTATTGATTATTACAAAAAGACAAGTTTTATAAAAATGTTATGAAATATTATAATTATTTTGTAGAAAAATTAGAGAAAAATAATATGGAATTTGTTGTTATATTAGCAAGAAGTAATTGAACAAAAGATTTTACTGATAATTTTAATGAAAAATATTTAAAAAAAGCTGCATAATAAATTGAAAATAATTTATAAAACCTTATATCTAAGTTAGTTATTTAAATCTAATAAAATAAAATATGATAGAAAGTTTAGAAAAATGGATGTATATAAATGATATTCAAAATGATAAATTATTGGAAGTTGGTAAAATTGTAGAAAAAGATAATAAAGAACCTGTTGTTTTTACTGCAAAAAGTGAGATACTATATTATTTTTGGAAACTCATAAATTGAAAGATTAAATTAGAAGATTTTTTTCAATTTAATGATGTGTATTTTGATAAAAAATTGTATAAATATAAACTTTCAAATGGAGTAGATGCTTTGGAATATATAAAAAATTGAAAAAAATCAAACAAAAAGATTTATATTTTAGATAATTTGTTTGAACAAAAAATTGATGATGAAAATATATATTTTATTTAATATTTTAATTATAAATGGATTTACTAACATTAAATAGTGTTATTCAAATAATTTTACTTAGTATAGTTTTTTTGTTGTCTATAGGTTTTCATGAATATGCACATGCTTATGTAAGTAGTATTTTGTGAGATCCTACACCAAAAATGCAATGAAGACTTACACCAAATCCTATTAAACATATAGATCCTATATGATTTTTGATGATATTTTTTATCCATTTTGGTTGGTGAAAGCCTGTTCAAGTTGATCCTTCTTATTATAAAAATCCTTTAAAAGATGAATTGTTAGTATCTTTGGCTTGACCTTTTTCAAACTTTTTAATGGCTTTTATTTGAGCTTTTATGTTTGTTATTTTGGTTAAAATATGACGATCGAATTATTTGATAAATCAGTTTTTTCAGTTATTTATTATTGTAAATATAGCTCTTGGAATATTTAATTTATTACCTATTTATCCTCTTGATGGGTATAGAATGGTAAAATTTTTGAAGCCATCTTGGGCTTACTATATAGAACAACATGCACTTATGTTTACTGTTATTATGCTTTTGATAGTATTTTTACCCGGAAATCCTATTTGAACAATCATTATGGATGTTATTACTCCAATTTATAGTTTATTTATGTTTATAGCTCAATCTTTAATTTTTTAAAAAACATTATGAAAAATATTATATTTGTTATTTGAATTTTATCTATATTTGCTACTTCTTTTGCTTGAAACATAGATACTTGTTGTATTATAAATACAATTAATTATCAGTCAAAACTAAAAACAACACAATATATTTTATCTACAAAATATCCAAATTTACAGAAAAAAGCTGATAATACTGTTTATGAAATAGTTCAAATAGTTAATACAAATCCTAAATTTAGTTCTTATAATGATAAACTTAAAATTTATTCAACTATTATAAATAAGGTAGTTGATTATGTTTATAATCACAATATTGAAAAATGAACTCCTGTTTATAAAATGTTATCTTATTTTGTTTATAGAATTCAGGATATGTATGAATGGACTCAAAATACTAGAAAATATAAATTGGAATCTACACTTGAAAATATGGACAAATATCCTTATACATATTAGTATATTTTATTTTATAAAAATATTTGACAAATGAAAAGATACTGATTATTTGTGTTATCTATTGCATTGTTTAGTTTAGCTGGTTGTAATATACCATGACAAACTAATAATAAAAAATGAAACGAAGTTACAAAACAAGAAGTTAAGACACAAACAACTTGAGCTGTGAGTAATGTTAAGAAAAATACTACTGTTGTAGATGAAAAACTTAAATGAAATTGAGATAAATTTATTTGATTTGTAGCAACTTGGTGTCCTCACTGTCAAGAAGCAGTGCCTGGGCTAGAACAATTTTATACAGATTATTCTTGAGAAGTGAATATGGAAATTAATGTTATAGATAAAAAACCATTTCCATGAGTAAAAAATTTACCAGAAAATTATAAAAATCCTAAATCTTATCAAGATTATACAAATGAGCAATGTGGTTATATTCCTTCTTATGTGATAGTAGATAAAAATGGTAAAGTAATAGATAAAAAATGTGGATGAAGCCTTACTTATCAACAATTAAAAGATAAATTATTGACAAATTTACAATGAAATGATAAAAAAAATTTACAAATTAATAAAACTAAAATGACAGATAATAAAATAGTAAAATTATGAGATACAGTGAAAGTTGATTATGTATGAACATTTACAGATGGTAAAGTATTTGATACTTCTATTGAAAGTGTTGCAAAAAAAGCTGGAATATACAATGAAGCAAGAACTTATGAGCCATTAGGTTTTAAGGTGTGAGCTGGTCAAATGATAAAATGTTTTGATAAATGAGTAGTTGGTATGAAAGTTGGAGAAACAAAAGATATATCTTGCCAACCAGAAGATGCTTATGGAAAATGTAATCCTAAAAAAGTTCAAAAAGTAGAAAAAGCTAAATTAAGAGATTTTGAAAAGAATGGTTATAAATTAGAAAAATGAACAGAATTACCTACTCAATATGGTATGTTAAAAATAACTAATGTTGACTGAGATATAGTTACATTGGATATGAATAATCCTATGTGTGGAAAGGTATTAAACTTTAAAATTACTGTAAAAGCAATTCAAGAATAAATAATATTAATTTAATAATTAGGTCTCACTTTCAATGGTGAGATTTTTTGTATTCAGTTTTGACAAAAAAATAAAAATACTTATCATATAGTTAAATATTTACAAAAATAAAAATAAAAAAATGAAAAAAATAAAAACTTATAACATTAGAAGAAATAATACAAGATATATACTTTTGAAATTAACTATTTTTAGCTCTATTTTGTTGGTTTTATTTTCTTTTATTAATCAATTTTGACTAAACGGGCTTACTACAGATATTTTACAAGATTGAAGAATTTCTCAAACTAAATTATACAATAATATAAAAAATTTAACATTTAATGGAACTACTTGGCCTGTAAAACAAATAACTGACTTATCTTATCAAAGTATAAAAGATAGTTGATTGACTTATTGAGAATTGAGAAAATTACCTTGGAAAAAAGTTCCTGCAAGTCTAAAAACTTTTTTTCCTACAAAAATATCAGATTACATAAATAAATATCAAAATGTGACTTTACAGACTTGTTGGAATGTTTTTTCTAATCCAGAAGCTTTGAATAAATTTACTTTTATGAGAAGAATTGTAAGAGCAACTTGGACTGCAAGTTATGATAGTAAATTAATATGGAAAAAATGAACTGGAACACATGCTTGAGTTGATATTATTTGAAATGTATGAACTCCTATTTATGCTATTGCAAATTGAATAGTTATAGAAATTAGACATTCAAATAAAGGTTTTGGAAATCATATAGAGATATTACATAAAATAAATAATAAATATTATATGAGTATATATGCACATTTGCATAGTATAAATAATAAATTAAAAATTTGAGATTTAATTGCAAAATGAGATATAGTTTGAAAAATGGGACATAGTTGAAATGCATTTGGAACTCATTTACATTTACAAATAAACAAAGTATTTACCCTTCAAGATGTTTTAAATTGAAGAGTGTCGTTGTGATGGTATCATGATTTGGCTTGAGTAAGAGCATATACAGTAAATCCAATAGTTTTTGTGGAAAAATATTATAAAGCTGTATGAGATAATTTTCAGACAATTAAAAAAGAGTGAATTTTAGATAAACAAATTCAACAAGTAAAAAAAATCAAAGTTGTAAAAAAAACTGTAGCACAAACTAAAAAAATTGAGAAAAAAAAAGAACTTAAAAATACTAATACTAAAAAAGAGGATAATTTAGATTTAGTAAAAGTAATTTCAAAAGATTTAAAAAAGGAACATGCTGTTGCAAAAATTAAAACTATAGCATACATAAAAAATATTAAATTATCACTTATAGCTAATAAAGTGCAATTAGGACATGGGTTTACTATAAAATTAGATGTTTTTACTTGAAATGGAAGTATTAGTATTATTCCATCAAATGAGAATTTATCTTTTTCTCCAGATATTATTCAAAATCCAGATAGACCTGTTTATAATATAAATGTTTTGGCTACACAAATATGAAATACAAAATTAAGAATTTCTGATGGAACAAGTATAAGAGAATATAATGTAAATATTTATAATAATGTATCTAATCAAATATTTTGAATAAAGGTAGTTTTTAGCTGATTAAATTTGTTATCAGAAAACAAACTTACTATTTATCCGGTAAATAAGTTTTGACAAATTTTACATCAAAAATTAAGCTGATTATTTAAAATATATGTTGAACAAAATTGAGAAAAATATTTATTAAAGACTTTACAAATTAATTCAGATGAGTGAGAAACTTACATAAAATGATATTTTTTGGGAAAATGAAAATTAATAGTTTCTTCAGATAAATATTACTCAAAACAGAATATTATCACAAACATTGCAAAAGATTATAAATATAATGATAAATATGCAAATGATATTTATAGTCTTATAAAGTCTAATATTATTCATTGAGAAAACTGAAAGTTATTTCCAAATAGAAAAATTACAAGAAGAGAATTATTAATAATTTTGTGAAGAAGCATATTGAAAGTAAATTACAAAAAGGCTAAAATTGAAATGTTTAATTATTTAAAAACTAAGTGAAAATTCTTTAAAGATATTGATGGTAAATCGTATTCGGATCCTTATATTTATATTGCTTGGAGGAAATGAATTGTTAAATGACAAAATTGACGATCATTAGCAAATAATAATGTATCTAAGGCAGAATTACTTACTATTTATACAAGATTATTTAAGTTGCCTGTTGTTTTAAATAAGTTAAATGTATGGACAGATTTAAGATGAAATACAAAATTAAAAGCTATAGCAGATACTTGTAAAAAATATGAATTGTATCCATTCCAAAATTATAATACATTTTATGCTTGAAAACTCGTAAGTAGGTTAATTGCTTTTGAAACTTTAAAAAGGTTTATAGATATTTCATCTGTGTCAAATACACATTTGTCAGCATCTGTTCCTCAAAAAACTGAAACTAAAGAAAATTTAGAAAAAACTATGTCAGATATATTCAATTTTTAAAAATAAGATATGAAGAAGTTTAAGTATATTTTAAGTATTGTTATAATATTATTTAGTTTATTTGGAATAACTTATTGAACAGATATTACTGTTAATTCTTCTTTTTCTAATTGATTGGATTCTTTGCATAATTTATTGACTACTTTATATCTTATCATACGGCCTTTTTTGATAATTGGATGAAAATTTTTGTCAAATACTTTTGTTTATGGTTCTGCATTTGGTATAGATAATGTTTTATGGAAATTATGGCAGTTAGTAAGAACTTTTACAAATTATATTATTTGATTTGTTTTTTTGTTTAGTATTTTTGTTTATTTTTTTAAATGAGAAAGTAAATATTCTTGGAAAAAACTTTTACCTAAGATTGCTATTGCTGCAGTTGTAGTAAATATGAGTTGGTTCTTATTAGCTGTATTGCTAGATTTTTCTACAATTCTGCTTGTAGCTGCTTGAGGTATTGGTCATCAATTTACAAATATTGCCCAAAAAACTGATTCTAATATAAAAAAAGATGTAATACAATTACCACTTACTTTCAATGTTGATGCAGATCCTAAAAAAATGATTTCTGTAAAAATTAAAAATAAAGATTATTATCAATGTATTTATTGAAGTTGATGAAAAGTATGAAATGCACCTTGTTTGTCAAATTTATGATGAAATTTTGTAATTCTTAATAAAAATAAAAAAGAAGATAAAAGTCTTAAGAAAGCTTTGATGAATAGTTGAATTACAACAAAAGATATAGATTATTCATCTGTTTGACAGTTGTTTAGTTTGTTTAGGTATATGAATACTTCATTTTTAACAGATAATACAAATTCTTTATCTCAAGTTGCAGTTTTGACGATATTAAAACTTATTTTACTAGTAGTTTTGATAATTCCGTTTGTTTTGTTAGCAGTAATATTGGTAATAAGAGTTTTGGTTCTTTGGGTAGTAATTCCTATGTCTCCAATTATTTTGTGAGCTTATATTTTGTGAATAGGGGATTCTCAAATTAAGTGAAAATTAAAAGATATCATATCATTGATATTTCAACCTGTTTATGTTGTTTTTATGCTTTCTATTGGTTTTATATTTATTCAGGCTGTAAATACTATGATTCCATCTCCTCAGAAAAGTGATAAAAAGACAATTTTACAACAACTAAAATTTACTCCAGAATGAAAGAATGGAATTTCACTGTGATGATTAGCTCAAATACAAGTCCAATATAAAAAAGACAATTGAAAAACTACAAATGCTGTGGATCCTAAAAATATATTAGCTTATTTTTCTTGGATAGTTGCAAATTTATTATCTGCTATCATTATGTGGATGCTTGTATTTACAGCTCTTAAATCAAATAAGTGGACAAAACAAATTTCTTCTACAGTAGAAACTTATGCACAAAAAGCTGTGACAACTACACCTATTATTGCAGGTCAAAGTATTGATTCTATGAAACAAGTTGTTAGGTGATTAGACCAAGTTTCTAATTGGATGATGTATAAGCAAAATCGTAATTTACAACAAGAAATTGATAAGGTTTTAAAAAATAAAAATGATGATTCATCTGATGATAAAACAAATAGTTAAAATAAAAATTGAGATATCAGTTGTCTTGAACTTGTTTTAGATTTTAAAAAGTTTTGAAACAAGTAATATTATGCTGAACTTGTTTTATGTTGGAATAATAAAAATTAAAAAAAATCCTGATTTGATTGTCAGGATTATATTTTTTTAGTTAAAATATTTTTCAGAATTTTCATAAACATCTCTTAATTCCTCTATTTTTACTCTAATTTGATTCATACTATCTCTATCTCTTACTGTAACTGTATTGTCTTCCAAAGTATCAAAATCAATTGTTACACAGAAAGGAGTTCATACTTCATCTTGTCTTCTGTACCTTTTACCAATATTTCATTTTCCGTCATATTCACACATAAAATCTTTTGATAAATCTAAGAAAATTTTATCTGCAATATCTACTAGTTCTTGTTTTTTCTCCATAAGTGGTAAAATAGCAAATTTGATAGGAGCTATATTTTTGTGAAATCTTGCAACTATTCTAGTTTGTTCATTTCATTTTGGATCAGTATATTTTTCTTCATCATATGAATCTATCATTGCAGTGGCAATAGCTCTTGTAAGTCCCCAAGATGGTTCTATTACCCAAGGTATAAATCTATGTCAAGTTTTTGGATCTGTATATTGCATATTTATAAGAGAATGTTTTTGATGTTGTGTAAGATCATAATCTCATCTTCTTGCAATACCTTGTAATTCTCACCAACCCCAAGGAAACTTATATTCAACATCTGTAGTTCCTTTGCTGTAATGTGATAATTCATCTTCTTCATGATCTCTAAATCTTAATTTTTCTTTGCTGATACCAAGAGTTTCTGTCCACCAAGCCCAACAATCTTCTTTCCATCTTTCAAAATGAAATACATCTTTTTCTGGTTCTACAAAGTATTCTATTTCCATTTGCTCAAATTCTCTTACTCTAAATAAGAAATTTCATGGAGTAATTTCATTTCTAAAACTCTTACCAACTTGAGCTATACCAAAAGGGATTTTTACTCTCATAGTATCTAAGACATTTTTGAAATTTACAAATATACCTTGAGCTGTTTCTGGTCTAAGATATACAGTAGCTGAATTATCTTCTGTAACTCATTGAAAAGTTTTAAACATAAGATTAAATTTTCTTACTTCTGTCCATTCTGCTTTTTTTCAAGAATTTGGGTTGTTCGAAATATATTTATCTATAAAAGCTTTCATTTGTTCAAAAGTCCAACTTTCAGGAACAGTATTATCTACTCAAAATTCTTCTTTTAATTGTGAAATAATTTTTTCTTCAGTTTTATCTTTTCTAAATCTTTCGATTACATCTTCAATAATTTTATCTACTCTAAATCTTTCACCTGTGTTTTTATCATCAATCAAAGGATCAGAAAAATTACTTAAATGTCCACTTGCTTCCCAAGTTTTTGGATTCATTAATATAGCAGCATCCAAAGGAATAATATCAGATCTTCTTTGAGTAAAAGTTTTATACCAACTATCTAAAATATTTTTTCTTAACATTGTTCCATAAGGTCCTAAATCCCAAGAATTTGCTAATCATCCATAAATATCAGAACCAGGATAAACAAATCATTTTCTCTTTGCCCAACTTACGACTGTTTCTAAATTATAATCCATTTATTTTAATTAATATCTAAAATATAAAGTATTTATATGTATTTTTAGTTAAATATAAAGAGGTTTTGATATAAAAATCTAAACTTGGATTTTATGAAAATATGATTAGTATAAATAATGTTTTATAACTTATTATTTTAAAAATGCCAAAGACAATAAATCCTACAACTTGAGAAGTAATAGAAACTTATGATTATATTTTAGAAAATGAATTAGAAGAAAAAATAAAACTTGCTAATGAGTGTTTCCAAAGTTGGTCAAAAACTTCTATTCCTGATAGAAAACAACTTTTTTTAAATCTAGCTAAAATAATGCTTGAACAACAAGAAGAATTAGCAAAATTGGATACTATTGAAATGTGAATGCTTTTTTCTTGAGCTTTATGAGATGTAAATAAGTCTGCTAGTTGAACTGTATATTTTGCAGAACATACTGAAAAATGGTTAGCAGATATAGAATTTAATGAATGATGATTACAATGAAAGAAAGTATATGAGCCATTAGGTGTTATTTTCACAATTAGTCCGTGGAATTTTCCTTATAATCAAGTTTTCAGAAATGCAGTTCTAAATATTTTAGCTTGAAATGTAGTTTTGTCAAAGCATGCAAGTAATGTTCCACAAGTTGCAAGAAAAATTGAAGAATTGTTTTTACAAGCAGGTTTTCCACAATGAGTTTATCAGAATTTACAAGTTTCTAGTAGTTTAACTGAAAAAATAATTTCAGATTTTAGAATAAAATGAACAAATATTACTTGATGAGAAAAAGCTGGTAGAGTAGTAGGATCATTAGCTTGAAAATATATTAAACCGTCTATTTTAGAATTGGGATGACTTGATCCTTTTATTTTGTTAGATACAGAAAATATAGATAATGTTATAAAACTTGCTTTAAAATGAAGAATGTCTAGTTGTGGTCAAAAGTGTAATTCTAGTAAAAGATTTATAATTTTAGAAAAATATTATGATGAATTTGTAGAAAAATTTACAAAAGCAATGAGTGAACTTAAAATATGAGACCCATTTGACTCAAATACACAAGTATGACCTTTAGCAAAAGAAAGTATGCTTGAAGAACTTGAAAATATAGTTTCAGAAAGTGTCCAACAATGAGCTAAATTAGTTTTAGGTTGAAAAAGATTAGATAGAAAATGATTTTATTTTGCTCCAACAGTTTTAATAGATGTAAAACCTTGAATGAAAGTCTTTGAGGAAGAAACTTTTTGACCTGTAGCTCCTATCATAAAAGCAAAAGATGAACAAGATGCTATAGCTTTGGCAAACAATTCAAGATATGGGCTTACAAGTGCAATTATTACAGATCGTAAAGAGAAATTTGAAAAATATAGTAGGATGATAGAAAGTGGAAGTGTGTTTTGGAATAAAATTCCTACATCTTATCCATTTCTTCCATATGGTTGAGTAAAAAACTCTGGTTATGGTAGAGAACTTGGGGAAAGGGGAATGAAGAATTTTACAAATGAAAAAGTGATAGTTTATTAAGATAAAATGAAAATAATTATGAAACTGATAATCTTACCAGTAAAAAAAGCTTCTATTGTAATTGAGAAACAAAACCAATAGATTGGCTTGAATGATTGATTATGGGAAGTTTTGTGTAGAAAAATAAATATGTTGCATTTAATATTGTAATTTTATAACATTTTTCTAGAATCTTTATAATATTTTATTTTCAAATAAAAATTATTTTAACTAATTAATAAAACAACTATGCTAACAAAAATCCTAAAAAACTTTGAAAAATTATCATCTGTGCCAAGATGTTCATTTCATGAGGATAAAATTTTAGATTTTTTCAAAAACTGGGCAAAGGAAAATTGATTTGATTACAAAATAGATAAAGTTTGAAATATTGTAATTTATGTTCCTTGAACAAAGTGAAGAGAAAATGAAGAACCTGTTATTTTGCAATGACATATGGATATGGTTTGTGTAAAAGACAAAGATTCAAATCATAATTTTGAAATTGATGGAATAAAAATTATTAAAAATTGAAATATAATTACTGCTGACAAAACTACTTTATGAGCTGATAATGGTATTGGCTTAGCTATGGCAATGTATTTAGCTACAAATTCAAATCATCCATCACTTGAACTTTTGATTACTAAATCTGAGGAAGTATGACTTATTTGAGCATTAAATCTTGATTCTTCTATGTTAAAATGAAAAAAACTTATAAATATCGATACAGAAGATTTACAAGAAATATGTGTAAGTTCTGCTGGTTGAGTAAGAATAGATATTTCAAAAAATTTTAAAACTAAAAAATCTAACTATAAAAAAGCTTATAAAATAGTTTTATGATGAATGAAATGAGGACATTCAGGAGTTGAGATAGATAAAAATAGATGAAATGCTATTTATAGTTTTTTTGAGTTTTTGGATCAAAATAATGTAGATTTGACTTATTTACAAGCAGGTGTGGCTGATAATGCTATTCCAAAAGAATTGGAAGCTATAGTTTTTTCTAATGAAAAATTGGATGATAAATTAGATTTGTTAGTAAAAAATATAAAACAAAACTATGATGCACCAGAAACTTTTTACAAAATAGAAGAAATAAATTTAAATCAGGAAGTTATAGAAAATTTAGAAAAACTTGTAAAAGCAGTTTTGAATACAAAAGTTTGAGTAATTAAAATGAGTGATAAAATTGAAAATCTTGTAAGGACTTCAAATAATTTATGAATTTTGAATATTGAAAACTGAAAACTTGAAATGGTTTGTATGCCAAGAAGTTCTTCGAAAGAAGATTTAGAAGAAATTAAAGATGAGATAAAAACTAATTTTTCTTGATTTAATATAAACTTTTCTAGTGAATATCCATGATGGGAAGAAAATCCAAATTCAGATTTTATACAAGATATTAAGAAAACTTATGATCAAGTTTTACAAGAAAATAATTTAGATAAATCACAAATAGTAGCTTATCATGCAGGACTTGAATGTGGTGCATTGGTTAAAAAACTTTGAGAGCCAGCCTGTGCAGTGTCTGTATGACCAACAATCAAAGGGGCACATACGACGGAAGAAAGTTGTAATTTAATTTCTGTAGAAATTGTTTGAAAAGTTTTAGAAGAGTATTTGAAAAATTAAAACCTTGAAAAGATAGTTAATTGTTTTATAAAGATTACATTTAATTATATTTTATTTTATTATGGATTATTTTAAACTTGAAAAAAAAGCTCCAATAGTTGCTATGTCAGTTGCATTTTTTCTAGCTATTATGAAATTTATAATTTGAATTTTTTCTTGATCAGTATCTCTTTTGTCTTCTGCTATGGATAGTCTGCTTGATACTTGAGTAAGTGTTTTTAATTTTTTTGCTATTAAGTTTTCTCAAAATCCAGCTGATGAAGATCATAATTATGGGCATGGAAAAATAGAGGGTATTGCAGCTACTATCGAATGAAGTGTGATTACATTATCTTGATTTTATATTATTTATGAATCTATAAATAAATTTATTTATCCAAGTGAGATTACACATTTAAGCTGGTCTATTGTTGTGATGATAATAAGTATAGTTGCTACTTGATGATTAGTTTATTATCTAAATTATGTTTATAAAAAGACAGAAAATTTAATTATAAAGTGAGATTCTATTCATTATAAGATGGATTTATATATAAATATTTCAGTTCTTACAGTATTGGTTATTATTTTTTTCTTTCCACATTTAACTTGGATTGATGCTGTAGTATGATTATTAATTTGATTATATATTATTCATGAAGCTTATTGACTTATAAAAGAAGGGACAAATTTACTTTTAGATAGATCTTTAGAGGAACATGAAAAAGTTAAAGAAATTATTGATAAATATTTAACTGAATGAAAATTTGATTCTTATCATTGTTTGAAAACAAGAGCAGGTGGTAGTAATGATAAATTTGTAGAATTTCATTTTGTAATGGATCCAGAAACTACTATCTTACAAGCTCATGATTTATGAGATAAAATAGAAAATGAAATAAAAAAAATAGATTCTAGTGATAATTGGCATATTATTTGGCATGCAGATCCTTATGATGATAGTAATACAAATGGGTGTAAATAATTATTTATTTTTGATATTAAAAATATGATTTTCTTTTTTACTGGTGAAGAAAAATTTCTTATAGAACAGCAACTTACAAAATGGAAAAAAGCATTTCTTACAAAATATGGAAGTAATAATTATTATGCTTATCCAGATATTATTGATTCTGCTGATGAGATTATTTCTGCTTGTATGGGTGGCTGACTTTTTGATGAAAAAAAATTTATCGTGATAAAATGAATTCCAAAAGATGGATTAAATAAGATTTCTTCTGCTGATCAAGAAAAATTAGAAAAGTTTTTTACAGAGCATATAGATAATTTATCACCAGATAATGTGATAGCTATCGTAAGTTATAAACCTGATAAAAGAACCAAATTTTATAAATTTTTATCAAAACATTCAGGTATTGATTTAAAAGAATTTAAGGCTTTTTCTGAAAAAAAATTAATTGCATATTTAATAAAAACTTTTCAAATAAATGAAATATTGGCAGAGTATATTATTTGAAAAACTTGAGTAAATTTATTTACTATTCATAATGAATTAGAAAAAATATTAAAAATTTCAAATAAAATAACAAAAGAACTAGTCGATAAATATGTGAACACAAATACTGAGCAAGATAGTTTTGCTTTGCTTGATAATTTAAAAAATAAAGAAAAAGCTATCAAAATATTACAAAATTTACAAGCAAATCAGGAAGATTTTTTTAAGATTTTATGATTGCTTTATTGGAATTTGAAAAATATAATTTTGATAGTTGAAAATAAACAAGATGGGCTTACCTCCAAAGAGGTTGCTACAAAACTTTGAGTGCATCCATTTGTTGTGTGAAAAATTTACAAGTATAACAGTGATTTTTGAGTTTATAAAAAGATATTTAAAAAACTTATAGATTTGGATTATGGTATAAAATCTTGAAAAATAGATAGTTGATTATGATATTTGTATTTGAAAAAGATAATTTTGGATATGTAAATTTAGTTTGAAATATGCCTAAAAAGTTTTATATTCAAAGTATTTACTATTTTAATAAAAAAAATGAGAACTATTGTTATAGCATTAATATTTTTTATAGCTGGATTTGTAGTAGGTGGGTGATTATGATTTAAAGTAAGTATGGATTTGTCTTATGATCAAATGGTAAATAGTTTAAATACTAATTTTAAAGATCAATTAAATACATGATCGGCAAAAGTAAATGCTATTTTGGAGCAAAAAAAACAAGAAGCTATCAAACAGTTGGAAGTTCAAAAAGAAAAAATATTAACAGATATTAAAAATAAATTAAAACAAGCTATTACAGAGAAAATAGATAATATGTTTAAATAATAATAATTTTTATGGATAAAAAGACTGAACAAATTTTGTTTTGAGAGAAAAAGAGTGTAGGAACTTTTTTTGATCATATGTTGTTAAAAATAAAAGAACATAAAGAAAAAGATTGAAGAAGTCTTATTATTACAACTACAAAAAGATCTGCTGAGGAAGTAGCAAATTTACTTTTAGAGAGATGATTTAAGGCTTATTTTTTGCATTCAGAAATAGATACTCTTGAAAGATTTGAAATTATAAAAAAACTTAGAAATTGAAAAATAGATATCTTGGTTTGAGTAAATTTACTTAGAGAATGAATAGATTTACCAGAAGTAACATTTATTTGAATTTTTGATGCAGATAATGAATGATTTTTGAGAAGTAAAACAGCTTTAATACAAATTATTTGAAGGGCAGCTAGAAACCCAAATTCTGAAGTAGCTTTGTATGCAGATAAAATAACAAAATCTATGTATGATGCTATCATGGAAACTTATAGAAGAAGACAGGTTCAAATTGAATATAATAAAAAACATTGAATTACTCCAGAAATAGCTATTAGTAATATAAAAAATTTACAGGCTGCAAAAGATGATGGTATAGATGTTTTTCAAAAAAGAGAAAATGATAAAAAAAAGAAATTAAAGAGAATGACAAAGAAAGAAAAAGAGATGATATTAAAAAATTTAGAACAACAACTTAAGGAAGCTGTAAGTCATTGGGAATTTGAAAAGGCTACAGAATTAAGAGATCAAATAATAGAAATTAATAAGGAATAGTTAAAATTTATTCTATGAAAAATAAATTGAAATGTAACTGTAAATCTTTATTATTCATTACAAATGTCCTTCCTGTAGATATTCCGTATGGAAAGGAAAGTCCCTGCATCTAAAAAACTCAAAAGACTAACGGTCTTTGCTCTCTATTTGAGAAAAAAGAAAGTGTCACAGAGACTATACTATCCTAAATTTATTTTAGGGAAAAGGTGAAAAGTGAAGATGAGATATTTATTATTTCTACTTTTGTTTCAATACTTGATGAGTATTGTCAAGGTAAACCTTTGATAGATGTAAGGTGGATAGGAAACTTGAAGCTGCTTGATATCAGCTATAAGCTGATTTAGATAGATTTCTACTAATACAAAACAGGGCTTATACGAAGGACATTAAATTTTAAAATTTTATTTATTAAATATTATTATGGAAAAAGAGATTATAAAATGAGCTCAATCTAATATTGAAGTTAAATTAACTATTACTCCAGATGAATTTGCAAAATTAGAAGAAAAAGCAACTAGAGAATTATGAAAAGATGTAGATGTTCCAGGTTATAGACCAGGTAAAGCACCTATAGAAGATATAAAAAAAAGAATTAATGTAGAATATTTACAAGGAGCAATCTATGAACAAGCTGTAAATGATGCATTGAAAGATGCTGTAAAAGAATATCAACTTATTTGAGAAATATATGATATAAACAATGAAAAAAAATGAAATAATGTTGTTATAACTTTTAAAGTTGATAAATACCCAGTTGTAGAAGTTAAAAATGAAAATTATAAATCTATAGAACCCACATTACCAGATGAAAATGTAAATGAAGAGGATATAGAAAGAGCAGTTAAATGATTACAAACTCAATTTGCTGAATATAAAGATGTAGAAAAAGTAGATACAGAAAAAACTTATACTAAATTAGAATTAGATTATCTAAATGATAAATGAGAAAAAGTAGGTGATGGTAAAGTTTTCTTAGCAAAAGAAGATTATGCTGAATTTCCTATGTTAAAAGAAAATTTTGATGGTAAAAAAGTATGAGATTTTGTAGAATTTGATTATTCTGATAAATTACCAACTTTGTTACAATATTTTAAAAAAGATAAAGCTGAATTAAAAATAGCTAAGGTAAAAGCTACTATTACAGAGATTAAAGAATCTCATTTACCAGAAGTTAATTTAGATAATATTGAAAAATGGTTTGGTAAAAGATATGAAAATTTAGATTGATTTTATGAAGAAATTAAAAATACTCTACAAATTGAGAAAAGAAGAACAGAATTAAATAAATTTGTAGAAGATTTAGTTAAAAAAATAAATGATTCATTCGAATTAGTTATTCCAAAAACTCTTATAGATCAAGAAATTAAACAAAGAATAGAAACTTTAAAACAAAGATATGGTGGTGCTGAAAATTTTGAAAAAATGCTTAAAAGTATGAAACCAGAAGAAGTTAAAAAATTCTATGAAGATTTGACTGCTGCTGCAAAAGAAAGTATTTGAAATTTCTTAATTTTAATGAAATATGCAGAATTAAATAAATTGATTGATAAAATTGATTTTAAGAAAGATTTAGATTTAGAAGAAAAATTATTATCTTTATTTAAAAAAGAAGAAAAAAAGTCTAAATAATAACTATTTATTTAATTAATAATTATAAAAAATGATTCCATGAATGTGAGGTTTAGGTGATATGAAACAAATGTATACAAAATATCAAGAATTACAAAAAAAGCTATGAAATACATTGATTAGAGCTAAAGAATCTTGAGTAATAATAGATATTACTGCTGATACAAAAATTAAAGATGTAAAAATAGAAGATGAAACTTTATTATCTATCGAAGCTAAAGACCAACTTGAAGAAGCTATTAAAAAGGCTTTTATAAAAGGTCAAGAAAAGGCACAACAAGTTGCTATGGAAAAAACAAAAGAAATATTAGGTTTTGATCCAAGTCAATTAGCCTGAATGATGTGATGACAAGGTGGTGGATGATTTCCATGATTAAGTTAATATTAATGTTGAGCTGTTTAAGCTCTTTTTTTTATGTAAAAATATTGTTTTTATAGCTTATATCTGTATAAAAGTATAGTTTTAATTTATAATTTTCTTTGATATGACTTATGAACATAAAAAAGTAGAAGAAAAATGGAAAAAATATTGGGAGGAAAAAAAAACTTATAAAACTTATAATCCTTGAGATGATAATTTTGCAGATAAACCAAAATATTATGTTTTGGATATGTTTCCTTATCCTAGCTGAGAATGACTTCATGTAGGACATCCAGAATGATATACTGCAAGTGATATTATTGCAAGGTATAAAAAAGCAAAATGATACAATGTTCTTCATCCAATAGGATGGGATGCTTTTGGATTACCAGCTGAAAATTATGCTATTAAAACTTGAACTCATCCTAGAGAAACTACAGATAAAAATATAAATAATTTTAGAAGTCAAATTAAAAATTTATGAATTTCTTATGATTGGGATAGAGAAATAGATACAACAGATCCTGAATATTATAAATGGACTCAATGGATATTTTTAAAATTATTTGAAAATGGTCTTGCTTATGAACAAGATTTACCGATAAATTATTGTCCTTCTTGTAAAACAGGTTTAGCTAATGAAGAAGTTTTGAATGATTTTACTTGTGAAAGATGTTGAACAAAAGTAGAGAAGAAAAAAATTAGACAATGGGTTCTTGGTATTACAAAATATGCTGATAGACTTTTGAAAGATGTAGATAAACTTGATTGGCCGGAAAGTATAAAAGAGATGCAAAGAAACTGGATAGGAAAATCTGAAGGTTGTGAATTTGAAATGACTGTTATAAAAAATAATAAAAAAAATGAGGTATGCATCTTGGATTTAATCCAAGTTGGACTCAATCGCCCGGCTAATACCTCATCTGAAAAATATAATAAACAAAAAATTATAAAAATCAAGAAAAATAATCATTTTGTAAAAGAAATTGATGCTTATGTAATCAATCATGATAAAAAAATATTATTTAATTCAAAAAATATACTTAAACATTTTAAATCAAAGTCATTAAAGGAATTTCATTATAGAAAAAATTTGCTTGGAGCAGTTTATACTGCTTTGGATAAAATAGATTTTGATGATAACAATATATGATATTTTATATTATGAAAAAAACTTATAAAAGTTGTTTTATGAAAACAATCAAATAGTAATTATTTTATAAAAAGTTATTATTTAGCAGATAAACTTACACAAGCTTATAAAAAATACTTAGAAAACTCATATGAAAAAATATGAAAAATTTCAGTTTATACAACTAGAATTGATACAGTTTTTGGTATGACTTATACTGTTTTAGCTCCAGATCATAAAGATGTAGAAAAATTTATAACTCCAGAACAAAAAGAAGTTTGTGAGAAATATATTGATGAAGCAAAGAAAAAGTCGGATTTAGATAGAACAGCTGATAATAAAGAAAAATCTTGAGTTTGGACAGGTTCTTATGTGATAAATCCTTTTAACTGAAAAAAAGTTCCTCTTTGGATAGCTGATTATGTTTTATGAAATTATGGAACTTGAGCTGTGATGGCTGTTCCTGCTCATGATGAAAGGGATTTTGCTTTTGCAAAAAAATATAATTTAGAAATA
>Ga0256829_1000804_pt1 | contig 28424 bp, 29 predicted proteins | sample 131447metaG_FD_185979 | JGI IMG/M metagenome (GOLD analysis project Ga0256829, IMG submission 185979) | Hydrothermal vent microbial communities from Lau Basin, Pacific Ocean - 131-447 | ecosystem: Environmental > Aquatic > Marine > Hydrothermal vents | place: Pacific Ocean: Lau Basin | collected... | reverse complement strand
GGGAAGTATTAATATTTAAAAAACTTGCGACATCTTCAACAGCCGTCATGTTCGGTGTTTCAGTTTCATGTAAGGCTGCATCATCAAAGCTTGGAATATCCCGTGTTGAAACACCTTTTTCCACATTGGCGGCATAATCACAGTGTGAACAGTAGGCGATTAAATCCTCACCAGATTCAGCCAATACATGAAATTCATGGGATTGATTACCACCAATCGAGCCAGTATCTGCCTCCACAGCTCGAAATTTTAGCCCCAAACGTGTAAATATCCGCTGATATGTGGCAAACATATTGTCATATTCAGCTTGCAATGATTCTTCATCAGCATGAAATGAGTATGCATCTTTCATGACAAACTCACGACCACGCATAAGACCAAAGCGCGGACGCACTTCATCCCGAAACTTGCTTTGAATCTGGTATAAGTTCATTGGTAATTGTTTGTATGAACGAAGTTCGCGACTCACCAAATCACAAATCACTTCTTCATGGGTTGGGCCAAGGCATGATTCATGCGCATGGCGATCCTTAAAACGTAGTAGTTCACTGCCATATTTTTCCCAACGCCCTGATTTTTGCCAAAGCTCGGATGGTTGCACCATGGGCAATAATAACTCTTGTGCGCCTGCACGCGCCATTTCTTCACGTACAATAGCTTCAATTTTGCGCAATACACGCAGCCCCATCGGCAAGAAATCATATACACCAGAGGTAACGCGGCGAATAAAACCAGCACGTAATAATAATTTGTGGGAGATGACTTCTGCATCGGCAGGGTCATCGCGTAAAGTAGGGGCAAAGAAACGTGAATATCGCATGGCGGGAAGTTTAGCTGCGAATTCTGTGATGAGGTAGTGGCAAGTTGTGTTTTCTACTTTGAAATGGTGAAATAATTGTGCAAGACCTATAAAGCATGCAGCCTTGCGCCATGCAGATTCATTGGCCAAACACTCATTTTTTACTGTCTGTCGCAGACACACGCGAATTTCCGTATATTGATTTACCTCAAATTGCCATTGCAGGGCATTCGAATGTGGGTAAATCAACCTTATTAAATGCCTTGTTTGATCGAAAAAGCATGGTGAAAACATCTAAGAAGCCTGGTTGTACACGTTTGTTAAACCTATTTGAAGTAGATAAACAGCTCTTGGTTGTTGATTTGCCAGGCTACGGTTATGCCCGTGCCCCGAAATCTGAAAAACATAAATGGGCGAAGCTGATTGATTTGTATTTACGTGGTAATACGCCGCCGCAGTTGGTGTTGTTATTGTTGGATATTCGTCATGGCCCCAAAGATAGTGATTTGCAGCTTATCGAATATTTGAATGAACATGGTGTTCGCTGGTTACCTGTAGCAACCAAAGCAGACAAATTAACGGGAAACAAGCGAGCCAAGCGTTTAAAAGAGATGTGTGATGATATGGGTGGTTTGCTCAAGCCTTTGCCAACATCCAGCACGAGTATGCGTGGTATTGCTGAATTGCGTGCTTTGATGATTAAAGAAATTCTAAGCCAACAAGAAACGGCTTGGGATCAGCTATCAGATCAGAACGACTGACCTGTTCCCAAATGTATCCGCCAGCGATGTAAAGCTGTGCTATAGGCGACATCACCACGCAATGTACCATTAATCAGCCAGCGCAAAGTCCACCGTACACCTGTTCCTACACCTGCCACAATAGAGCGACCCAATGCTCTGCGCCCTTGATTATTGACATGCCCAGCATCAACAAAAGCAACCCATTGCACATTACTATCTGGTTTAATAAGCATGCGGCTTTCGAGCGTGCCATAAATATAAGCACTGCCTTGCAAGTCTCCAGGGTAATAGCCTCGAATACCGTTACCACTGCCTAAATCAAATAAGCCGTCACGCAGTAAATCACCCTCTGCCCAGCCTGCATTCACACGTACATTGATGGTGTTTTGTTGTTTGAGTGGGATGTAGCTGCGCCATGATGCGCTTTGTCGTGTTACATTCACGGATGAGCCAAATAAACTGCTGGCAAGCTCTACATGATAATGAAATGCTGAACCTGTAATCCACGTACTATGATCATCTACAAGCAGGTAGTTGATGCCTAAATTCACGGCATTACGTTGAGAATTTTGAATATCAGATTGCGGCACGCCCGCTTTTAAAGTAAATTTTTTAAGGCTATGGCTAAGCCCTAAACGAGTATCCCAACCTTCGCCAGGGACTGCTCCAAAAGCATAGGATAAACCTAGCCCCCAATCCTGACTATTTTGCACATATGAACTACTTAATATACCGTTTTGAAATGCATCAAAGACACTATCACCACGGTTTATAGACATATCCATGCCGTATTTTGAATCAGCAATTCGCCGCCATATATAGGAGCCTTGATAGGATTGCCCTTGATTACCGCTGAAATTTTTCCCTGTATCGGCACTCGCTGAAAGACGGGCAAAGTGATTTAAACCCCAAGCATTATAATAGCTCAAGGCAAGACCTACCCGTGATGCGCCCCCATCTTTTCGTGTTGCTTCTGGCAACAGCCAAATTGGCCAACGATCTTTAACAATAATCTGTACAATACCTTGTTTATCGGGAGCTAATACCGTGACTTTACTGGTGAAAATGCCAAGATTTCTTAGGCGGCGTTCGCTTATTTTAATAAAATCTTCTTGCCACTTTGAGCCGTTTGAAAATGGTAGTTCACGCAATAAGACACGTTCATCTGAGTATTTTAGACCAGAGATTTCAATGTGTTGTACGATGGCTTCATCAGCATACCCGTATGCAGGTAGGATTAAAAACCATAGTATAAATAAAAGTGGCATAAGCTAATTTAAGCTTAGTTTTGTTTGGGCATCCAGCTTTTATTGCAAGATGTGTTTGTGAGCTTCATCGTTATAGGTTTGCACACGCTTTTTCCAGCCTGGCAACCAACGATTCTCATGCCGTAATGGAGGGGATAGATGAACACGACGTGTTAATATAAAAGCCGCACTTGCAGAGAAATCTTGGATGGCCTGCAAGCCTGGTTGTGAGCTATGCATATGTTTCAATACTTGCAATAAACCCCAGCCAAGCCCTTGGTAACGTTCAGAGAGCTTGATGCCTTCACCCTTAAAGTTCACATAGTCTATGAGTGCATAAAAACCCATCGGGCTATGCGCCACATATTGAAATTGTTGTTTAATATGCTCGCGATTTTCTGGTGTGGCATGGCTTAATATGATCGGTAGTGCGCGGTTCAACCTGTTTGTTATAAATTCAATTTGGAGGGTGCGCGTTTTGATTAAAAAAGAACGCAATAATAACATTCTTTGTGTGTTTCTATTTTCCTCAAATTGCTGACGGCTTCTCCAAGGGTTGCCCTGATTATTTAGTAACCATAAAGGTATTTTAACACCGTTGCCTTGCATCCAAGCCAGTAGCTTTGGGAAACTTTCATCGAATCGTTTTTCGGATTCTTTCACACCTTTGGGGTACCAAATAAAATGCCCAATCCCTAATGATGCAAAATCCTCACCCTTATTCCATGATGTTAGACATGTGATTTCAGAAGCACATTCGTTTTGAAAAATTAACTGTCCAATCAGTGTTGATTCATCATTGGATAAGTCCAAGGCAAATGTGTTCGATGCAGTAAAAAATAAAAAAAGAGGGAGCCATAAGACTCCCTTTTTCCATGCATGCATGTGTAACATTAAAATTTAAAGTTTACACCAATCGAGGCAACTGGATAAAACTGCATATTTTTCAAAGAGCTATCGAGTTTACTTTTTTCTGCCGCAATATCAGCAGCACTGACACCAGGTGCGACAATGGATGTTTTAGGTTTACCCATATACATCATTCCCAATTCAAAGCTAAAGCCAATAGGGCTTCCACTGGAGATTGCATCGCCCCAGCCAATACCTGCATAAGGTGCAAATTTGTTAAAGTCGATTGTAGTAGCAACCGTAGGGTTGGTGTAAGTTGTTCCACCAATAACGACATTACCCAACGGGCGAGCATTCATGGTTAACTTATTGCCGTTATAATATGCACCGCCAGTTACGCGAAATTTTCCTGCAAAGGGATAAATATCAGCAAGCAAACCCACGCTTGCGAGTTTTAATTTCGCATCATAGGTGACATTGGTATCTGTAATGGTGGTATTGTAATTAAAACCATTACCCTGCAAACGAACATTGGCAAATAATGGTACGATATTGGTGGTTGCTTCCACACCAAGACCCAATGTTCCGACTTTAGCTGCAATAGCGACATCACTTGCTTGGGCGGTTGTATTCATACCCAGCACGAACAGTAGGGCAACGCCTTTTAAACTTTGTTTTAGTTTCATGTAGCCTCCTAAAATTACTGCCCTAGTATGTATTATTATAAATGTAATAACGTGACTCGCATCACTTGGTTATTGTAATCTTGGACAATCAATTGTGAGCGAAAAAGCGCGTAAACTTCAAGTGCCGAAACGCCAACAATAACGCCCAGCCCTATGGTCCATAAGCCTGAGATGATTAAGCTAATACCACCCATAAAAGCAACCAAGTTGATAATTCCCCGCAACCAATGACCCAAATAAAAATGATGCAGCCCTGTAATAAATAAATAATTCAATACAGCAAATGTGTCCGGGTCTTTGAGTTTCTTTTTTGCGATGGCATAAAATTGTTTACGTTGTTCATCGGGCAAGTCTCGAATAGCCAAGCGCAAAGCTTCTTCTTCGGCTTGAACTTCAGCTTTATCAAGCATGTTAGCGTCCCAAGGTAATCACAACGGTTTCACGACTCCAAAAAAGCCATAAACGTTTTTTCTCCACAAATTGAAACACCACTTGCCAGCCATCTGCTGCAGCTTCATTCATGTCCATTTCCATGCTTTTGATGGGTAGCCCAGAAGCTCCCAAAAAGATTGTGCCCAAAGCACCTTCGGCTATTGAAATAACCTTATATTCTTTGTACGCCATGATTTATTCCTCTAGCCATTGTTTAAGTGTTTCTAATGCTTTATCCGACACGGAGCGTCGCCTTTCTGCTCGTGATAACCTACGTTTGCCATCGCGTTTTTTGCCTGTAGGTAATAAACCAAAGTTGATGTTCATTGGTTGAAAATCTTCAATCCGAGTGCCTGAAATGTGCCCCAATAATGCACCATGTGCTGTATCGGATGGTGGTGAATTAGGTTCATTGCCTAGCACAATATCTGCTAAAAAACGCCCTGCCATCAAGCCCATCGATGCCGATTCTACATAGCCTTCCACGCCTGTAATTTGACCTGCAAACAGTATACGCGGCTGTTTTTTCAAGCGCAATGTGCCATCCAATAAAGCGGGGGATTTGATAAAGGTATTGCGATGCAATGAGCCTAAACGAAAAAATTCAACGTTTTCTAAGCCAGGAATCATTGAAAACACACGTTTTTGCTCACCATAGGTCATTTTTGTCTGAAAACCGACCATGTTAAGCAAAGAGCCCATGCGATTATCACGGCGAAGTTGCACCACAGCATAAGCCTTCTCACCTGTTTCAGGGTGATCCAAGCCAACAGGTTTCATCGGACCAAAACGAGGTGTGTCTTCGCCGCGCTCTGCCATTTCTTCAATTGGCATACAGCCATCAAAAAATGGAATATCTTCAAAACCTTTGAATGCCACTTTTTCAGCATTCACCAACTCTTTTACAAATGCTTTGTACTGCGTTTCGCTCATAGGGCAGTTTAAGTAATCGCCATCCTCGCCTTCTTCAACATTTTTATCATAACGATTTTTCCAATAACAAATATCCATATTGATGGATTCAGCATCGACGACTGGCGCAATGGCATCAAAGAAACAAAGCCTATCTTCGCCTGTCAGCTCTTTGATTTGTTCATACAAAGCATCCGATGTTAAAGGCCCTGAGGCAATCAATACTAGCCCATCAGCAGGTATCTCTGTGACTTCACCATAGACAAATTCAATCAACGGTTCGGCTTGAAGTGCGGTTGTTACCAGCTCGGCAAACTGTTCGCGATCCACTGCCAATGCTGTGCCTGCAGGAATGCGTGCTTTATCGCCACATGCCATAATCAATGAATCCATTTGCCGCATTTCTTCATGTAAAAGTCCGACTGCATTTTCCAAATGATCAGCACGAAAGGTATTGGAACAAACCAATTCAGCGCAGTTTCCCGTATTATGTGCGGGTGTCATCTTGCTTGGGCGCATCTCATGCAAACGTACTTTGATGCCGCGTTTGGCTAATTGCCAAGCGGCTTCTGAACCAGCCAGTCCTGCGCCAATGATGGTAACAGTTTGTGTTGAAGGTGAAGAAGTATCAGTCATGCCGCGAGGCTACGTTTTCGATGAATGACAACAAGTGATAACTACTTCATTGGATGAATGCCCATAAAGTCATTACCATGCGGCGATGCAAAAGATATTGATTCATTTCGCCGAGTTATCACTTAAAGGCAAAAACAAACGTGTATTTGAAAAGAAAATGGCGGACAATTTAAAACGCCTGTTAAAACCGCAACGTTTAATACGTAAACATGATCGAACGATTGTGGAATTGGATTATATTGATGATGCGTTGCTTGATCATTTAGCATTGATTCCTGGTATCAGCAATTTCGCGGTGATGCATGAGGCAGAGTCAGACTTGGATGATATTCGAGCTGTGGCAGAGCGCGTGGTGCGAGAAACTTTTGGTGATGTATCTGGGAAATCATTCCGTTTGAAAGCACGCCGTTCGGACAAACGATTTGCTTTGACCAGCCCCGAATTGAACTTTGAGGTGGGCGGTTTTCTTAAAAATGCACTGAATCTCACGGTCGATTTAAGCAATCCTGATATTACCGTACATGTGGAAGTGACCAATCAAGGCAGCTTTATTTATACCGATAAACGTAAAGGTGCGGGCGGTTTGCCAGTCGGTTCATCGGGCAAAGGCGTGGTTCTGTTTTCTGGCGGTATTGATTCACCCGTTGCGGCTTACACCATGATGAAACGTGGTATGAAGGTGACCTTGGTGCATTTGTACAATAGTACCATCAACCGTGATTTTTCTAAGATTAAAGATCTCGCCAAATGTTTATCCCAATATCAGGGGCGTACACGTTTGTTGATGATTGATTTGGAAGAATTTCAACGTCATGCCATTGCCATGATTCCTGATAAATACCGCATGATTATTTATAAACGCCAAATGATTCGCTCTGCTGCCGAAGTCGCAGAGGAGATTAATGCCCATGCCTTGATTACAGGCGATTCCTTGGGACAAGTGGCAAGTCAAACGGTGGAAAATATTCGTGCTATTTATGATGTCAGCCCATTGCCATTGTTATCGCCGTTAATTGGTTATGACAAAGAAGAAATTATCACCGTGGGTAAACGCATTGGCACGTATGATATTTCTATCGAGGAATATTGTGATATTTGCTCTTATTTGATTGCCAAGCACCCCGAAACACGCGGAAAACCAGAGGAAGTAGCTGAATTTGAGAAGTTACTGCCATTAAAAGGGCTTGAGTGCATTCGCAAGGAAGCTGTTTTTGATCATGGGCAAGAAGTGATTCGAAGTGCTCAGGAATAACTTGTAGAGCATGACACAAGATAGCATTTATGCTGATAAACAGCAGCAAGTCCAAGCCTTTCGCTTTGATGATAAGGTAACGCGTGTATTCGCCGATATGATTCAGCGTTCGGTGCCTGGCTATGGACTGACATTGCAAATGATTGCGGTGATTGCCGCACAATATGCACAAAAAGACAGTGTTTTGTATGATTTAGGTTGCTCACTTGGTGCGGCAACACTGGCTTTGCGACATGGCATACAAACGGAAGGCTGCCGTATTGTCGGAGTTGATAATTCAGAGGCAATGCTCGATACATGTTTGGGTTATGTGAAAGCAGATGATAGTAATGTTCCTGTCGAATTAAAGCATGCAGATATTCAAGATGTGGTGATTGAAAATGCCTCGGTTGTGGTGTTAAATTTTACCCTGCAATTTATCGCTTTGCAGGAACGCGAGGCTTTACTGAACCGTATTTTTCAGGGTTTGCGAGCTGGTGGCGTATTGATTTTATCAGAAAAAATCTCCTTTGATGACTTAGGGAAAAATGAGCGCCAGACGCAGTTACACGAGGTTTTTAAACGTAGCCAAGGTTATTCAGAATTAGAAGTAAGCCAAAAACGCCAAGCATTGGAAAATGTATTGATTCCTGAATCATTGGAAGATCATCATGCCCGCTTAAAACAGGCTGGGTTCGCGGATAGTCAGACATGGTTTCAGTGCTTTAATTTTGCTTCGATGTTGGCTTTTAAATAACGTATGATGGTTGATAGGCGGCTAAAAAACACGTCATTCCCGCGAAGGCGGGAATCCACTGGGTGAGTTGGCTAAGTGATGAGTAAACACCCATGTACTTATATTCTTGCTAGTGCAAAGAAAGGTACGTTGTATATTGGCGTGACTAGCAATCTTATTCAGCGAATATGGCAGCATAAGAATAATGAAGTTACAGGTTTTACAAAAAAATATCACGTACACATGCTGGTTTATTATGAACAGCATGAAGCAATGAATGCGGCGATTACACGCGAGAAACAATGAAAAAAGTGGAACCGTGACTGGAAAATAAATCTGATTGAAGAAGCTAACCCAAATTGGCAGGATTTATGGGAGTCAATTCAATAACTATGGATTCCCGCCTTCGCGGGAATGACGGTTTACAGTTCAGCAAACAAGCGGAGAGGTCGTGAAAGAATATCGTGATAAGGAAAGGCTGCAGTTAGCAGCAACGTTGCATGCATCAGATTTGGCAGATGATGAGGAACAGTACCTGTCACTGTTTGACCAAGGCTGGCAAAAAATTCTTAAACATGGCGACTTGGAGCGTTGGAAATCGGGCTTTCATGCCTTACCCGAAACACAAGCAGCAACGCTTAAATTTAATGAAGATACGGTCAGTGTTTGTGCCAATGGTGTGTCTGATTCGCAAGAACATATCGAAAAAGCCTTAAAGAAAATGCATCCGTGGCGGAAAGGTCCATTTGATGTGTTCGGTGTGCTTATTGACACGGAATGGCGTTCAGATTGGAAGTGGCAACGTGTGCAAAAGCATATTGCACCTTTAAAGGGTCGCACGGTGTTGGATGTGGGCTGTGGTTCGGGTTATCACATGTGGCGCATGCTGGGAGAGGGTGCTGAATTGGTGGTTGGGATTGATCCTACACCTTTATTCTCCATGCATTTTGCAACCATGAAACGTTACACCCCTGAATCCAATGCCTTTTTATTGCCTGTTGGCATTGATGATATTCCGCAAGGTACACGCTCATTTGATAGCGTATTTTCCATGGGGATTTTATACCATCGCAAATCACCTTTGGATCATCTATCACAATTAAAAGGTTTATTGCGTAAAGGTGGTGAGTTGGTATTGGAAACCTTGGTGATTGAAGGTGATGAACATAGCTGTTTAATACCCAAAGGACGCTATGCCAAAATGCGCAATGTGTGGTTTATTCCATCGGTGAAGATGCTGGAACTCTGGCTATCGCGTTGTGGCTTTAAAAATATTCGTTGTGTTGATATTGATACAACTTCAACAGATGAACAACGTGGCACTGACTGGATGCAATTTGAATCGTTAGCAGACTTTCTTGACCCGAATGATCGCTCAAAAACCATTGAAGGTTACCCCGCACCGATGCGAGCGGTGGTATTGGCAGAGGCAGTTTAGAGTCTGGTTAAATTTAATCAATAAATAGGCTTAAGTATCTATTAAAAAAGAATAACTTATTACGTTGATAACCCGTTTGTTCATGCAGAACACCATCTTCAGTCAGCCTTTTAATTAGTGATGAGGCGGTTGGGTGACTGACATTAAGAATACTTGTCGCCATTTTTACAGAAATGAAAGGTTTACTATATAGGTAGTTTAAAAGAATCTGAGCATTTTCGGCTCGTTTCCCATACCCTAGAATCAATGTATCCATTTCATGCCTGAGCTTTAGAATCTCTTCAAAAGTCTGTTTGCCTTTGCCTGCTGTTTCAATAATGGCGGATAAGAAAAAACTAACCCAATGAATTAGATCATTTGATAAGCGAACACGGGTCAGTGCATCATAATAGTTACCCCGGTTTCGTTCAAAAAAATCTGATAAATAGAGCGATGGCTTTCTCAGCAGTCCCTTGCTTACTAAATATAGCGTAATCATCAAACGTCCGACACGACCATTTCCATCTAAAAAGGGATGAATAGTTTCAAATTGATAGTGGCTAATCGCAATGCGTACGAGTTCGGGAACATTTACATGCTCATTATGCCAGAATGTCTCTAGGTCACTCATTAAGTCAGGAAGCTCTTCAAAATGTGGAGGAATAAATGCTGCGTCTGCCAAACTACTACCACCAATCCAGTTTTGAGAACGGCGCAATTCACCAGGGCACTTATTTTTACCACGTACGCCCTGCATCAAAGTTGCATGCGTATTTTTTAATAATCGATTGGATAAAGGTAGTGATTCCAGATCTTGAATCGCATTATTCAGTGCAAGCACATAGTTTTGTACTTCTTGCCAGTCATTTCTTTTTTCGGGTGTAACAAGCTCCTTGTCAAGCACAGCTTCATCCATCTCAGTTTGTGTGCCTTCAATCTGTGAGGATGCTTGTGCTTCTTTTGTAATATGCAAGCTAATAAAAAGGTCAACATCAGGTACAATCAGTGTAAATGCATCAAGTTCTGCCAGTGCTCGTGAAGCACGCTCAAGTAATGTGTTAATCTTGGGTTCTTCCCAGCTCCATTCTTTATTAATCATAACAGGAGAAAAACTCTTGTATTGACGTTGCTCTACCCACTTTCCCGATTCAAAGTTTTCAAATTTCATATCAAACCTCGCATTGCACTCATCAATCTAAAAAAGCCTTGGGGTAAGTGCGAGCCAATAGATGTGAATTTATTCTGATAACCTTGCATATAACAATCTATATGTAAACTTTATACCCATAACCTTACATATGGATTGTTGTATGTAAGGTTCACGCGCTACTGTTTTTATCAAGGATCGAGAAAAGTGGCTAGTCCTTCTCCCATGCGGGGTTTTAGGGGCGGGCTCTAGGGACACAATACATAATTATTCACTTTTCCGTTTCGATCCCTTCTTTGGCCCTGGCTTTTTCTTGCCAAGGCTTCGCCCCACAATTTCCGACATGCGCTCAATAAAACTATCTTGCCCTAGCGGTCTACCTGTTCTTTCATGCATACGAAGCGCATCAAACGCCTCTTGGCTACCACTGGCCAACAGTTCCGACCAATTCGGCACGCGATCCAGCATCGGTTTCACCTTCACTAGCCCGTCATCCTTGCCGACAAGATGCGCTTTTGCACTACTCCAGCGATAGTCCTCCGCTCTTTTCACCAACTTGGCACGGACAGGATTCAGTTCAACATAGCGAGCCGATGCCAAAAGATAATCCTCATCCATCGGAAACGATGCAAACCGCCCTTGCCACAAATAACCCTTCCAGCTTTTCTTGAAGTTAATATACTGCGTATAACGGCGGTGCGCCTCGCCAATCCCGTGTGCAAGGCTTTTTTCATCCTCTGGCACTGCGATTAAATGAATATGATTGGGCATCAAACAATATGCCCATATCTCAACACCTGATGACAAGCACCACTCTCGCATCAATGATAGATAAGTTTCATAATCCTCATCATCAAAAAATGTCTCCATGCCCCGCACACCACGTTGGGTGATATGATGGGGAATTCTGGGAATAACGACTCTTGCCATGCGTGCCATACAGCAAATTTTAGCCAACCTCACCCAACTGTCAACAATTAAGTATTATGTCCCCATAATTTAGAGCGGCGCGTCTTATTGCGCCGTTGATCTTCCCCCGATAAAACGGACACGTTGTACATTTCATGCAGCCATTTTTTTGGAGTTTAATTGCTTCATTTACAAGTGACTCAGTATCAACAACATGCACGATATCGGACAGATTACCAATCCGAAGCTCCAAAACACCCTTTTTATTTTTCTGTTTCAGTGCAAGCCTCCATTCAAATTGCCAAGAATACTCATGGAACTTATTGTATAGGGCTAAAAAGAGGAATTTCATTTTAAACGTACCACATAACATAAAAAAAGGCGATAATTTGGTCAATGCATATGCTGCATAGCTTTTGACTCATCACTCACCAACAAATGAATGACTTTTAATACAGCTTGTTGATAAGCTGTATTTGCAGCCGTGCCTTTGGATAAAAGCATGGCGGTCTGTTGCATTTGCAGACCGTGCTCTTGCATCGAAGCATCAATATCTTTGCTCATCCCCATGCCCGCCAATGATTTCATGCTCGCACCCTGTGCAGCCATATTTAAAGCATGGTACAATAGGTTGGCATTTTTCGGCGCTTGGTTGGCTTGCAAAGACATCATCATATCTAACAAATCAAAAGCTGCTGCCCCTAAATCATGGGTATGCTGCATCATAGGTGATTCACCTTGCCCGCCTTTATGCATGGCCGCCATTTCAGGACCAGACATGGCTCGACGCAATAAATCAGCACTTTGTGCTAGCATGGCATCACCATGTTTTTCTCCGCTTAATTTTAATTCAGCACCTTGTGCCATCATACTAATAGCATGCTCAAGCAACATGCTAAGATGTTGCATAGATGCACCTGTTTGCATACTGCCCATAGGCTGATTATTTTCACTTTTATCACATGAAACAAGCCAAAAACATAGGGTTAAGCTTAAGATAACTCGTAACACTCGCATATTTTCTCCAAATTCTCTTAATTTTAATAAAGAACTAAGCTTCCACCCATTGAAAGCAATCGCCGGGTTATTTTAAACGGTACTGCATCACAAACTGAGAATGAATGGATTGTGATAATATCTCTGAGGCTGCTGGAAATGGTAATGAGTCTTCAATGGCTCGTCGAGTAGATAAACGCAATACAGATGAACCCCCTACAATATGCAATGCACTAATATTTCCATGAACATCAATGACAAAAGATACACGAACATCGCCTTCAATGTGCCGACGACGTGCCGAATAAGGATAACGCTTATGTGACTGAATAATAGAGATGATACGGGATAAATACTGTTGTCGCATTTGCTTTAATTGTGCTTGATTATTTGATGGTGCTTGTACTTTTACAGCTGTATTGCTGGAAGCATGATTGCTAGTAAGTAATTTTTGGGTGTGGGTTACTTTCTTTACAGGATGAGGTTTAACTTTTTTCTTCACCCGTTTATTCACAGGCTTTTTCACAACCTTGGGTTTTATAACTTCTTTTTTGATTTGTTTGGGTTTTTCTTGTTCAATAAAAGGCTCTTCTTGAATATCCTTTTCAGGCTCTGGTGCCTCAGCACTGGTATCTTGTGGCATTTCTTGAGCGGCTGCTATATGCACTAGCTGCACCTCAATAAATTTTACCTGATGCGAGTTTTTCGCATCAGGTAAATTTATATGACTTAATTGCAACAATAATCCTACATGTAAACAAATAGATAGAATCAAGCCACCTGTGATATGCCACGGCTGCTCTGAGCGAGAGAATGGCTGATACAATGTATCAGCCACCTTGCTCGGTTTAATATCCATGAACAAAAGTACTCATGGGTAATTAAAAACTACCGCGTGCTTGAATAAAGTAATTTCTACCTTCACCAGGCAAACGAACACCTGTTGCCACGGCTGAAGCCTGTCCATTTACATCAGTTGAGACTCGATTATAGCCACCAAGATGATCTTGGTAGAATCGGTCAAGGATATTATTTACACCTGCACTAAATTCGATATTACGGCTGATTGCATAACGCCCTTGAAGGTTAAACACACTGTAACCTCCACTGCGCTGCTCACTATTGCTTGCAGATACTTTATCCTGCTTGCTATAGAGCATGCTTTGCACAGTTGCAGACCAATCATTATCGCCATAATAGTTCAAGTTAATTACGCTGTTTAGCGGTGCGATACGGTATAAATTATCCGTAATATCTTTGCGTTTCCCGCGCACATAGCTAATCGTTCCATCAAGTGCAATATGATCCGTCATATTGATGCCAAAGCCTGTATCAGCACCATAGAACTCCGCATCGGTATTGGAGAACTGCAAAGGCACACAAAATGGGTCTAAAGGGTTGGCAGTACAAAAGCCACCACCACGAATCATATTGCCTTGTGTTACGCGGAAATTATAGGCTGGGCCACTGGTTACAGGTGTGCCTTGAATATAGTTTTTGACCCGTTTAAAGAATACACGCGGTGTAAAATATGCACGCTCAGTTTTCCAATCAAAGCCAGCATCCACATTATACGATGTTTCAGGGCTTAAATTAACATCACCAACATATGTACGCTTATCAGCCAGCCCCGCTGTGGACTCCAAAGGAGACCATAAGTAACGTTCTTGATATGAAGGAGCGCGTTGTTTTCTTGCGCCACCAATTTTAAATGTGAGGTTATCATTGATACGTTGTGATAATTGTAAAGTCACATCAAATAAATTATCACTTTGAGATAACTGACTGTTATTAAAGTTGGTTGATAGTGTGTTGATCTGCGTTAGCAGCATACCACCAAAACCTGATGTTTTAACCTTATCAGAATTCATATTGACGCGGCTATAACGCACGCCAAATTGAACATCCAAACTATCAGTAACTGAAGATTTCCATTCAGAGAATAAACTATAACGATTGCGTGTAACATTATTGTAATTCTGCAAAAGAAACCCCGTATTATTCGGGTCAAACAGATCGGCGTTATGCTTCACCATCCAGCCATCTGTACCCACAGTAAGCGTACCCGCACGCATGGGTATTGCCGCATGTAGTTTATATGCAAAATCTTTGGCATTGGTTGTAGCATAACGTTTCATAGGCGCACCACCCATGCCGAGCATGACTGGAAACTTACGTAAAGAGTAGTTATCCATTAGGTGGTCGGTATCCATATAATGAATATCTGCTAACCATTTGGTGCCCAGAATATCATCATTGCTTTTATAACCCGCCGAAAATGTATTGCCTTTGACATAAATAATATCCATCGGCAATGCAGGAGAGCCCGAATTATCTACTTTTTCATGACCATAACCCAGGTTCAATTCACCATCACTAAATTGATGACCATAATCCACACCAAAAGTCGCTCTTTGGTATTGGCTTGGCACAATATCTAAGCCATTTCCTGCTTTCATATCTTGACCTTTATCGAAATTACCTTGCACTTGGAAACGATCATGCTTGAAACTTACGCCCAATTGCCCTCCCACCGTATAAGCACTGTTATTGCTGTCATAACCTGTTGAGATATTGCCGTGGGATTCAACATCATCACCGCTAGCAAAAGGTAGGTGCGCTTTCTTCGTTGTAATCGTACCACCAATACTTTCAGCCCCAGCACTCACAGGAGATATACCTCGAATAACACTAATGCTGTCTAATTGCGCAGGTGCCAAATGACTCAATGGCGGATCCATCCAGTTCGGGCCAGCAGGCGCAACATTAAGACCATCGACCTGCACATTTACACGTGTTCCATACATACCACGGTATTGCGCGATGCCAGTCATAGGGCCATTTTTATTCACATTCGCGCCAGGCACAGCTTTTAATACTTCTGCTGTATCTGTGGGGGTATAAGTTTGTTCAGATGGTTTAATTGTAACGCTATCTAACTGTTCAATAGCATCACCTTCAACCTTAATAATTGTAGGCTCATCAGCCTGTGCTGCCATGGCTATTGCCACGTTCATAGTAAGGGCACACGCACATGCGCAGCCCCATTGTTGCCAATGTTTCATTGGATTCTCCTGTTTTTATTGAGTGTTAAAAAGAATCACCAACAACAGCCACGATAAACAAAATCATCGCAGACATGCCGAGGTGTTTAACTCAAATTAGGAGGAGGAAGTTGCACCACAGGCACATAAAAAATTTGTGAATAACTATACGTTTCAGAAATAGCTACGGATAAATTATCAGGTAAAACAGCTACTTGGGGAACAATATGCGGTGATAATGCATGCGGGAGGCTATCCAAATGCTGGTGACAACCACAGCCACATTCAATGCGGCAAGTTTGCAAATCACCGCTCATTTCTGCATTCGTATGATGCATCATTTGCATAGACTTATGCATATCTGGATGATATTGCATCACCTGCTGGCTTGCCATTTCTTCAATACTTACAGGTGCTACCGTTGATAGCTCACACATCGCTGCCAAACTTGCTGTTGGCATCGTGGTAATAAATAGCAACGTACAGGCGACCCATATTGAAATAAGCTTGCGCATAGCCACAATGTATTTAAGATAGATATTAAATGCAAGTTTTCTGGGCTTCCTGCGACGAATACTCGCCTTGTTATAATAATATGGAGTTTTTATGATAAAAAGAATCTACATGGGTGCATTGGCATCATTATTTTTACTGGTCTCAGCACAAGCTGCCGACTTTAAATGGATGGATGACACTGGGGAGGTATATAGCCTTTCTGAAGCTTACAAAGGGCAAGCTGTTGTCGTACATTTTTGGGCTTCTTGGTGCCCACCCTGTGTGGCTGAAATGCCTGAAATGTCGGCATGGTTAAAAGAGCATCCCAATGTAAAAGTATTACCTGTATCACTGGATCATAATTTGGAAACAGCCAAGAGCTTCTTACAACAAAATCATATCGCATTGCCCGCATTGCTAACTGATAATTCACAATCTGGGCGCATGGGTGTGCGTGGATTACCTACCACCATTCTGATTGACCAACATGGGGAAGTCATAACTGGCAGAATAGGTATGCAAGATTGGAAAGAACGCACATGGACAGACCAACTGCTGGCATTATTTTCTAGCGAACATGCTCAAAAAAACTCAAACCCTACAGAAGTTACCCTCACAAAGAGTAATTGACACTTGAAGCTTAGGCATACTAGCGACATGCTGCGGCTTAGGAGTCTGTCGAACTTAAAGCAATTGACTGCAAAATCGCGGATATTGCTCGCTACAACCGTTTAAGTCTGGCAGGCACCTAGAAGTTACCCAAGGAGTTCAGTATGCGTTTTGTAGTAATACTATTAATGAGTTTTATGACAGTCACAGCATGGGCAGGCGATAGCGTCAATGTTGCGCCAGCTATAGCCAAACAGATTCGAGAAAATATTCCCTCATTGCCAATTAATGCTATTCGTCCATCAGTTATCAATGGACTTTATGAATTACAAGTTGGTGGACAAATTTTTTATAGTGATCGTACAGGTAAATATTTAATTGCCAGCGGACATATATTTAATGTTGCCAGCCATACAGATTTAACCGCCAAACGCTTGGAAGAGATCAATAAAATTGATTGGTCATCCCTACCATTGAATCAAGCGATTGTATCGGGCGATCCCGATGGTTTGCCTGTAGCAATTTTTACCGATCCTGAATGCCCATACTGCAAAAAGTTAGAAATCTCTCTTAAAGGCTCAACAGGTATTAAGTTTTACACCTTTCTTTTCCCGCTAGAAAGCATTCACCCTCAAGCTCGTGCCAAATCTGAATCTATCTGGTGTGCCGAAAACCAGCATGAAGCGATGCTGCAAATCATGTTAGAGGGCAAAACATTGCCCAAAGCGACATGCAGCACACCCATTGCTAAAAATATAGCCTTGGCACAAAGCCTTGGCATTAACGGTACTCCAACCATTATTTCTGGTGATGGTCGGAAATTTTCAGGCAACCCAAAACAGTTAAAAGCTTGGTTAGAAAATAAGTAAGCAACACAGGAAGCAATCATGAGAGATGATTGTCAGGCGAATAAACTTCGCCCTATCAGCATCAACACCTCATTCAATGCCTATGCAGAAGGCTCGGCACTGATTTTATTCGGTAGTACACATGTATTGTGTACTACCAGTGTTCTGAAGAGTGCAAAAGCTTGAATAAACTAGTCGTTGCCAGCAACAATGCCAAAAAACGGCAGGAAATTACAGCAATCTTAGGCAAGCTAGGCATTGAAATTGTTGCTTCTGATGCCACGGTATTTGTGTATGTCGAAGAAGATGCAGATAGCTTTGCTGGTAACGCACAAAAAAAAGCCGAAGCTTTCGCCCATGCCAATAATCTTCCCGCACTTGCCGATGACTCAGGGCTGTGTGTCGATGCTTTAGATGGTGCACCGGGTATTTACTCGGCGCGTTTTGCAGGCGAGTCCGCTAGCGATGCAAATAACAATGCGAAATTATTGCAATTGTTAGATCATAAAGATAATCGCAGTGCATATTTTATCTGCGCTTTGCATTTGGCATACCCTGATGATTCAGTATCACTAAGCAGTGAAGGACAGGTAGCTGGTAAGATACTAAAAGAAACCGTCGGTAATTCAGGTTTTGGTTATGATCCACTATTCTTCTGCCCTGAATTAGGCAAAGCATTTGCAAGCGCAACACCCGAAGAGAAAGCCTCTGTTTCCCATCGTGGACGGGCATTGCAGCACTTGGCTGCACAACTAAAAGCAAGCCGCTCTAAACCACAAAGAGCGTAAACCAGTAGCTTTCGCCTGCAAACAACATAAAAAAAACGGTAACTATTCAGCATAGTCCTCCCTCGCCCTTTTAAAGGACAAGATAAGGCACGATGAATGGTTACCAAAAAACAACACTACGGCATACAGGCTTATTGAGGGCACCTATTGCACCCTCAATATAAAGAAGGTGTTTCTAGTGTTTAAAGTGGCGGATACCTGTAAAAATCATGGCTAACCCATGTTCATTGGCTGCTGCAATCACTTCATCATCACGAATCGAACCACCTGGTTGAATTACCGCTGTTGCACCTGCTTCTGCCAAAGCATCCACACCATCACGGAAAGGAAAAAATGCATCCGAGGCAACGGCTGAGCCTTTAATGGATTCACCACCATGATGCGCCGCAATACGTGTTGAATTCACGCGGTTCATTTGCCCTGCACCCACGCCCATGGTTGTGCCATCTTTGGCAAACACAATGGCATTGGATTTCACATGCTTGGCAACCGACCACGCAAACAGCATATCTATCCATTCTTGCTCTGTTGGCGCACGCTCTGTGACCATCTTGCAAGCCGTGCGATCAAGCATATGTGCATCACGATCTTGCACCAATAAACCACCATTCACACGTTTAAATTCCAAACCGCCTGATACAGGTGCTACTGATGGCGCAAGCATCAAACGTAAGTTTTTACGCTCTTTTAATACCGCACGCGCTGCATCGGAAAAACCTGGCGCAATCACCACTTCCATAAATGTTTCTGCAATCAATTTGGCAGTTGCTTCAGTGAGCGGGCGATTAAATGCTGCAATACCACCAAAAGCAGATACCGAATCAGCCGCACGTGCGCGCTCATAAATCTCAGCCTGTGTGCCTTGTCCCATTGCCACACCACATGGATTGGCATGTTTCACAATCACCACCGCTTCGTCTTGCAAATCACGTACCAAAGCAAATGCTGCATCAGAATCTGAGATGTTATTGTAGGAAATCGCCTTGCCTTGCAAGACAGGGCAATCAGCCAAGGAAACACCATGATCTTCAGGGTCAGCATAAAATGCGCCCGCTTGATGTGGATTTTCACCATAACGCAAAACATCAGGTGTTTTAATAAACTGACGTGTAAAAATATCAGGAAAGGCACGCTTGCTGCCATCAGCATTGAGTGCAGAAAAGTGATTGGCAATCGCGCCATCATAAGCCGCAGTATGCGCAAATGCTTTGACTGCCAACGCACGACGTTTGCCTTCATCAAGGCTATCCGCATCCATGCTCTCCAAGACGGCCGCATAATCAGAAGGATCAACAATAATAGTTACAAATTTATGATTTTTAGCCGATGCGCGTACCATGCAAGGTCCACCAATATCAATATTCTCGATAGCATCTTCAATCGTACAGCCTTCTTTTGCCACAGCTTCACGAAAGGGATAGAGATTCACACATACCAAATCAATTTGCTCAATACCGTGTTCCTGCATTGAAGCCAAATCTCCTTCATTATCGCGGCGCGCTAGAATACCGCCATGAACTTTAGGGTTAAGCGTCTTTACACGACCATCCATCATCTCTGGAAAACCCGTATAATCGGACACATCACGCACAGGAATATTGGCTTCACGCAATAGCTTGGCAGTGCCGCCAGTGGAGAGAATATCAACGCCACGCTCGCTTAAATTGCGTGCAAAATCTTCAATGCCTGTTTTGTCTGATACGCTGATTAAAGCGCGTTTAATATTCGATTGTTTGGTGGGCATGCAAACTCCATAATTTAAAAATAAAAGGGTCGCGCAATATACGCGCCGAGCATGCTAGCCACAACCGAAGATATGAAAGTAATTGAAGAGAGAGCGCGCCTCATGCAGTGTACTCATCTTACAAAAAGGAGGGGGCTCCGAGCTAGATGCGTCAAGAAGCGGAATCAGAGTTAATCCAGTCTGGCAATATTACTGCCGACGACTTGCGTGCGGCCAAAGAAAAAAGTCGCAGAAATCGTGTGTCTATATTATTAAACCTCTTAGAAGGGCGTTCAGCAGAGAGTTGTGAAGCGATTACTGCAACTTTGGCACGGCATTATAAAATACCTCTTCTGTCGTTAGACAAAACCACGCCGCCTCACCAGTTAATGAAATTATGCCATGCCAAGTTAGCTAGAAAGTTGCATTTTCTGCCTATCGCGGAGTATGGAAATCAAGTTGTTGTAGGCATGGTTGACCCGCTTGACCTGCATTATGATGATGAAGTTCGCGCCGTTTTTCAAAAAAGCATCCAGCCTGTATTTATCAGTTTAAATGATTTCGAACGGAATTATCACCGTTTCTTCAGAAAAGGCATCTCACTACCCACCGAAAATTCAAATTTAATGAATACCCATGCTCTAACAAAGGCATTTCTTAACACGGAACAAAGACAATCATCTTTGGATCATAAAGCTCTGATTGCTAAAAAATTTGTCGCTACAATCATTAATAGGGCACTGGCTCATAAAGCCAGCAGCTTCTCCATTGAACCCCAGCAAGATGTTTGTTTGGTAAACCTTTTTCAAGATGGTCACACATACAATCTGTTTCGATTCTCCATGTCCAACCACGAAGCTATGCTTAAGGCGATGATGAACATGGCAAAAATTGACCCTTTCAAAAATACTGGCGTTGATCAATTCAGTCGTTGCAGGGTTCATTATCAAGGGCAGCAATATATTCTATGTTATAATTTCCGCCAGACTCCTACTGGAGAGCGCGTCGTTGTACATATTCTTGACCCTAATATGGCAAAATTATCCATAGACGACCTAGGCTTCTCTCGCCGTGCTATGGCATCACTCACAAAAAACCTAGAAAAGCCTGGTATTGTTCTTGTAACAGGCTCAAGCGGTTCAGGCAAATCAACCTTGCTGCAAGCAATGATTCGTCATGCAGCCACACTGCATAAGAATATTTTCACCATTGAAGATATTATTGGTTTGAAGGTTGAAGGTATCCGCCAATTTCAAATGAAACCCAATGGTCCCAGCAAAACACAAGTGTTGAAGGCTCTACAAAAGAACAATGCTGATGTTATTGTCATTGATGTCATCGATAAAGAAACATTTCCCGCCGTTCTCGATGCTGTCGAACATGGTTGCCTAGTCCTGCTGTCGCTGGATGCCGAAAATATCAGCAGCGCTATTTCCAAACTACTATGCACTGGTGTCTCTCGTTCAAGGTTGGCATCAACTCTAAAGCTGGCATGCACACATAAAACAGTACGTAAGCTATGCCCTGACTGCAAAAAAGTAGAAAAACTTCATCCAGACACAATCTTGCAATGGCAAATTCCAGAACACTTACAATTTCAAAATGCTAGTGGTTGCGAGGCTTGTAATCAAAAGGCCTATGTAGAAAATATGAGCCTTAGCGAAACGCTCACAATCACCCCTGAGATTGCTGAACTCATCAAGCAGGGCGCATCAGGGCCAGAAATCTTTGAAGCCAGCAGAGCCGCTGGCATGCTTACTCTTGTTGAGCTGGGTATGAATAAAGCTCTTGCAGGCTCAACATCTTTAACAGAAGTGCTTGCGACCATGCCCTATCAAGAACGCTTCTCCGTAAAATCTCGTATGCGTATAGGGCGCATCATGCCATTACAAAGTAATGAAAAGCTTGCTGCATCTAAAAGTAAGCTCTTTAGCAAACCTGAGGCGCAAGAGGCTGTTTCTCATACCGAAAAGAGTCTAGCCATCAGTTTTTCTAGTTCAGATGAAAGGACTGAACAGAAGGTTGTGCAGGATAAGCAAGAAGAAGCTCCAAGTAAGCCTCAACAAACGGCGAACAAAGACAATAAAGCATTAATTTTATTGGTCGATGATTCGCCTGTCACGCTTGAATTTACACGCCACATACTCAATGTATCAGGGCATTTTCATGTTGATATTACCGATACCGCCATCAAAGCCTTGAAGATGTTAGAAAAAAAGCAGTATCACCTTGTTATTACCGATCAAGAAATGCCAGAGCAAACAGGGCAAGAGTTTATTGAGACTATTCGCCACCACCCATCCTTTAATCATGTTGGCACCATTTTATTAACAGGTAACCTTAATGAAATGTCGGCATTAGAAAGTGGTGCGGATGGTTATATCGCCAAACCAACAGACCCTGAACTTTTGATTGCTAGAGCCAAGTCAATTTCTGATATATACAAACGCTTATCTGACAGCAGTACAAAACCCATAGCAACAGCTTCAACAACATCCAAACAAAGCGAAAAAGTTGAGTTTACAGAAAAGGATATGGCGAAAATATCAAGTTTTGAACTTGATGCTGGTCAGTCAAAGCCTGTAAAAAAATCTACTCCCGCAAACGTCGATGATTCAGAGAAAATAAATTCTGAGTTTGATAACCTCTTCGAATAAACTTTTCAAAACATCCATGCCCAAGCTAGTGTTTCGCTTATGCGTATATTATTTCTCCTATTATTATTTACAATGCCACTACACGCGGCAGAACTACAGCAAACAACCTTTAAAAATGGCGTGAAACTCATTGTTGAAGAAGATCATTCTGCCCCTGTTGCGATGGTGCAGGTTTGGTTAAAGGTCGGCGGGCGTGATGAAGTACCTGGTAAAACAGGGCTAGCACATGTGTTTGAACATATGATGTTCAAAGGCTCAAAAGCCTTGAAACCTGGCGAATATTCCAAACGCATTTCTGCGATGGGCGGCAATGATAATGCCTTTACCAGCCACGATTTTACTGCCTATTTTGAGACAGTTCCTGCGAATCAAGTCGATACCGTTTTAAAAATGGAAGCTGAACGTTTTTCGCATTTGGATTTGAATGCCGAGGAATTTGGACGTGAAATTAAGGTTATTATGGAAGAGCGTCGCATGCGCACGGAGGATGACCCCAACTCACACATGTTTGAGGAGCTTTCCGCAGCCGCACTACGCTTGCACCCCTATCGCAACCCTGTAATTGGTTGGATGCAAGACTTGCAACGCTTAGACATTCACGATGTACGCGCTTTTTATAAGCAGCATTATGTCGCGCGCAATGCAACCGTTGTCATTGTTGGTGATGTCGATTTTAAACATGTAAAAAGCATCGTTGCGAAGACTTTTGCTCGCATGAAAAATGTCGATGTGCCACCACGCTTCAATCCAACCGAGCCTGAACCTTTGGGTGCCAAGCGTGTAGATGTACACCTGCCTGCCAAGTCACCTGTCTTAGCAATCACCCTACCTGTACCTGTTTGGCAACCAGGTAAAAATGATACTGAAACAGCAGCATTAGCAATTGCCACCCATATTTTAGGTGGCGGTCGTACAGCTCTATTGCAACGTCAATTGGTGGACAAACAACGCAAAGCATTTTCAGCCAGTGCTGGTTATGACCCTTTTGGTATGGGCTTAGATTTATGGTATGCCTATGGCATGTTAGGAGCCAAGCAATCACCAGCCGATTTTGAAAAAGCATTATGGACAATTCTCAACCATATGGGCAAGCAGCCTGTATCTGAGAAGCAGCTACAAATCGCCAAGAAAAACATGGTTGCTAGTGAAATCTTTGCACAAGATTCTTTATATTTGCGTGCCAAGGAAATCGGACGTATGGAAACCGTCGGCATTGGAGCCATACACAAAGATGAGTGGCTAAATGCCATTCGCGCAGTCACAGCCAAAGATGTGCAAGAAGTCGTAGCGAAATACCTTCGCCCTGAACGCGCAACCACAGGCATATTAAAACCAGAGGTACACTCATGAAACGCATGTACATTCAGCTATTATCTTTTGCATGTCTATGCTTTGGTTTTGCGGCAAACTCTTATGCGGTGCCAGCTATTCAAACAGCCCAATTGGACAATGGCTTAAAAATATTACTGATTGAAGCGCATAATGTTCCGATGGTATCCATGCAATTAACCATGCCTGCAGGTAGCCGCTTTGATAAGCTTGGGAAAGCTGGAACCGCCAGCATGTTGGCAGCTGTACTCTCTGACCATACCGCAAAACATGATGATAAAGCGTGGGCTGAATGGTTAGACTCTGAAGCATTACGCTTGGGCGCATCGGCTAGCCGTGACTCATTAAGTTTATCTTTAACCGTTGTCAAAGATTCACTAACCGTCGGGCTGGATGCTTTTTCCGAAGCTTTATTACAGCCAGGCTGGCGTAATAAACGTTTTCTTAGCTTGCGTGAAGATGACATTGCCGCAGCCATTAAATCACAAGAGACTCCTGGCAGCCAAGCAGCACAAGCTACAGCAAAACTTCTCTATGGCACTCATGCTTATGGACACACCACCAATGGCACAGCTAAAAGCTTAACACATATTAAACTTAGTGATTTAAAAGAGCTTTATTTAAAACAACTTCGACCAGTAGGTTCTGTGTTAGCCGTTAGTGGTGATGTTAGCATGCAAGAAATTCTTGCTTTGATAACGCCACGCCTGAAAAACTGGCAAGGCAAACCTGAAATAGCTGCTTTGGACATTCAACAGCCTAGCATTATTACAGGCAAAAGCTCCCATGTAAGCTTGCCTACTAGTCAAACTTTGGTGCAATTCTCACGCTTGGGTGTGGCGCGTAGCAGCACTGATTTCTTTCCATTATTTGTGATGAATCACCTATTGGGTGGTGGTGGTTTCGGCTCAAAACTTATGGAAGAAGTGCGCGAAAAACGCGGTTTGGTATATGGTGTTTATTCATATTTCATTCCATTGGCTGCGCCAGGTCCATTTGTAATCACATTGCAAACACGGGCTGAACAAGCTGAAAAGGCAACGCAAGTTGTTCGCGATGTCATGCAATCCATGGCAGACGGCAAGATTGATAAGAAGCAGCTCAATGCTAGTAAAAGCAACCTTATTGGTAGCTTTGCGCAACGCATGGACTCCAACCGTGAGCGTGTTGGTTTATTAAGCATGATTGGTTTTTATCAAATGCCACTTGATTATTTGCAACACTGGACTGCACATGTGCAATCGGTCACGCTTGCCGAGGTGAAACATATGAGCAAAGTTTACTTACAAAACAATGACTGGAATATCACGGAAGTGGGACCAGCCAAGGAGAAAAAACAATGAAAACAGTTCTTGTTGTTGAGGATTCAAGTACCAGCAGAGATATTACCAGCCATTTCTTACAGCAAGGTGGTTTTCGTGTTTTAGAGGCTGAAGATGGTGCCGATGCCTTAAATATTCTCAAATCTCGCCATGTCGATTTAATTCTTACCGATATTATGATGCCAAATATGGACGGCTGGGGTTTATACCGCGAAGTTCGTGCTGATAAACGTTATAATCTAACACCCTTTGTGTTTCTAAGTGTTTTGGATGAATTGGATGACCAAATCAAAGGTCTAACCTTGGGTGTGGATGACTATATTACCAAACCCGTCACCCCCCCCCAGTTAATTGCGCGTGTAAACACAGCACTTATGCGTAGTGAGCGTTTAGCAAACTATTTTTACCGTAATCCCGTAACAGATTTAGCCACATCACGTTATTTTCGTGAACGTTTAATGCAAGAAGATGCGCGCTGCAAGGCATCTGGGCATGATTTAAGTCTCGTTGTATTTGGTATTGGAAATTATGTTTCATTGGTTAGAGCGCATGCCGAATGGTTTGCTGAAAGTGCTGCGCGTTTAACTGGGCAAGCATTAAAGAAGCAGGCTCGTCCATTTGATGTGGTCGCCGATATGGGGCAAGGTCGCATGGCAATTTTAATTCCTAATGCACCGTTGGAACAAGCCAAAGCTTGGGCTGATAGTGTTGCAAGCAACTGGAATGTGTCTTTGGTGTGGCCAGAAACTCAACAAAATGAAGCCGTCGATGTTGGCTATGAATGCGCTTCCATTTCAGGCAATGGCGATGCAATGGAAATTTTGGATAAACACTTGGCATCGTTTGATCGGAAATGGTAATTATAAACTGCTAACGACTTATGCGCATTACAGCTGGTGAATTTCGCAGTCGAACGTTAAGCGTTCCTGACATCGATGGTTTAAGGCCAACATCCTCGCGTGTCCGTGAAGCCATATTTAATATGCTTGGTGATATTGAAGGCTGGAAAATATTGGATTTATTTTCTGGTTCAGGTGTGATGGCAATCGAGGCTTTATCGCGTGGCGCAGAACAAGTCATATCTATTGAGCAAGATAGAAATGCTTGCCATCACTTGCGTTTGCTTGCGAAAAAATTTCATGTCGAAAACCGCTGGATCATTCAACAAGCCACATTACCCAAGGCTCTTAAGCTCATAGAGGGGCAATCCTTTGATTGGATATTTGCAGATCCCCCATATCATATGGGTATTGCTGAACAAGTTCCTCTTTGGTTACAACAAGAACATATCATAGCATCATCGCTGCTTATTGAAGAATCCGTGCGTGCTAAACCCAAATGGCCACTAGGCTGGCAAGCTTCCAGCCGCCGTTATGGCGATACCAACCTATATTTTTTACAACAGGAAACCAATTTATGAAGCGCACAGCTATTTACCCAGGTACTTTTGACCCTATAACACTTGGTCATGTGGATGTGGTTACGCGTGGTTTGAAGGTATTTGATCGCATTGTTATTGGTGTGGCAGAAAACCCAAAAAAAGGCCCTATGTTTGATTTAGATACGCGCCTAGCCATGGTACGTGAAACATTTGCCGATGATGAAAACATTGAAGCCGTTAGTTTTACAGGGCTATTGGTTGATTTGGCACATGAACATCATGCTGCGGCACTATTGCGCGGGCTTCGTGCCGCATCAGATTTTGAATACGAGTTTCAAATGGCAACCATGAACCGTCATTTGGATGAACGCATTGAAAGCGTCTTTGTAATGGCACGCGAAGACTACACATTTGTATCCTCACGCTTTATCCGCGAAATATCGGAAATGGGTGGTGATGTTACATCTTTGGTTCCAGCCAGCGTTCTTTCTCGTCTTTAAGAACCAGATTTATTACCCGACAAGCCCCCTTTTCAGCAAGCAATTAATCAGCCCAAACAAGCACTGGCTTACGCGCAGCTTGTGTTTCATCCAAACGTCTACGAATGGGCTTTACAGGTGCATCATGCAAGACTTGCGTATCGCCTACTTCACATTGTGCGGCAATTTCTAACATGGCATCACAAAAGCTATCCAAGGTTGCTCTGGATTCGGTTTCAGTCGGCTCAATAAGCATGGCACCATGTACAATCAATGGGAAATAGACAGTCATAGGATGAAAACCCAAATCAATAAGCTGTTTGGCAATATCGAGTGTTTTGATGCCATGTTTATTTTGATATTCATCGGTGAGCAAGCACTCATGTTTGCATAATCCTTCAAAGGGCACGTGATAAGCATCTTTAAGGCGATGCAAAACATAATTCGCATTTAATACCGCATCTTGCGCGATTTTATGCAAATGATTACGTCCAAAGGCAGCAATATAAGCATGCGCACGCAGCAATACCCCTACCTGACCAAGCGCGCCTAAAATAGTTCCACAAGATTGCTCACCCTGTGTTTCAATACGATAATCATCACCCACTTTCACAATGCGCGGCACAGGCAAATAAGGTGCCAACGTATCATTCACCACCACAGGTCCTGCACCTGGGCCACCACCACCATGCGGTGTTGAAAAAGTTTTATGTACATTAATATGCAGGCAATCAATGCCCATATCACCGGGGCGAGCTACACCCACCAAGGCATTCAGGTTCGCCCCATCACCATATACCAAACCGCCAGCATCATGCACCAACTGGCAGATTTCTTTGATGTCAGATTCAAATGCCCCAGCGGTATTCGGATTGGTCATCATCAAAGCTGCCACATCATCATCGAGGTGTTTTTTCAGCTCTTCTAAATCAATGCGACCATCCGCACCTGATTTTAATTCTACCGTATGCATGCCACACAACGCCGCAGATGCGGGGTTCGTACCATG
>Ga0256829_1000803_pt1 | contig 28428 bp, 21 predicted proteins | sample 131447metaG_FD_185979 | JGI IMG/M metagenome (GOLD analysis project Ga0256829, IMG submission 185979) | Hydrothermal vent microbial communities from Lau Basin, Pacific Ocean - 131-447 | ecosystem: Environmental > Aquatic > Marine > Hydrothermal vents | place: Pacific Ocean: Lau Basin | collected... | reverse complement strand
AAAAACTCTGCTCATTTCAGTTGGCGGCATCGATTCTGCGCAAGAGGCATACAAACGCATAAAAGCGGGAGCAAGTCTTGTACAGATTCTCAGCGGCATTGTATTTCATGGACCGGATATGATAATGAACATCAACAAAGAGCTTGTAGAACTACTCAAAGCTGATGGCTATGCAAATATCACAGAAGCCATCGGGGCAGATAGAAAATAATGAAAACACTTTTAACAATACTACTAATAACAGGAACATTAATGGCATCATCACTCCCAAAGTATGAGACAAAAACACTCAAAAACGGACTACAGATTGTAGTCATTCCCCTTAAAAACCACTCCAATGTCATCTCGACAGACATCTTTTACAAAGTCGGAAGCCGTAATGAAGTGATGGGAAAAACAGGCATTGCCCATATGCTCGAGCATATGAACTTCAAAAGTACGAAAAACCTCAAAGCAGGCGAATTTGACAGAGATGTAAAAAGCGTCGGCGGCGTGAACAATGCTTCGACAAGTTTTGACTACACCCACTACTTCATCAAATCAAGCAGTGACAACCTCAAAACTTCGGTAAATCTCTTTGCCGAGCTTATGCAAAACCTCAGCCTTAAAGATGAGGAGTTCCAACCTGAGCGTAATGTCGTTATGGAAGAGAGACGCTGGAGAACAGACAACTCACCACTGGGCTATTTGTACTTTAGACTCTTTAACAACGCTTACATCTACCATCCATACCATTGGACACCAATTGGCTTTATAAACGACATCAAAACATGGACTATTAAAGACATTAGAGCCTTTCACAAGACCTACTACCAACCACAAAATGCTGTTTTAATGGTGACTGGTGATGTAAATCCTAAAGATGTTTTCAAAGAGGCAAAGGCTGCATTTGGAAAAATAAAAAACCATGGAAAGATTCCTAAAGTAAAATTTGTTGAGCCAAAACAAGACGGCGCGAAAAGAGTTGTCATACATAAAGACAGCGAAGTTGAGATGCTAGCCATCACTTTTCACATTCCAGACTTCAAAGATCCTGACCAGGTAACGCTCAGCGTTATCTCTGAAATTCTTTACTCAGGAAAAAGCTCACGTCTTTACAAAGATCTTGTAGATAAAAAACGTCTCGTAAATTCTGTGTATGCATACAATATGGAAAACACCGATCCGGGACTTTTCATATTTATGGCTACCTGTAATCCGGGTGTAAAAGCTGAGACGGTAGAAAAAGAGCTCAGAAAACAGATAAACAAGATGAAAACGACAAAAGTCACAAAAGAAGAACTTGAAAAAGTAAAAATAAACACAAAATCAGACTTCATTTACTCTTTAGAGAGCTCAACATCTGTTGCAAATCTCTTTGGAAGCTACATCGTGCGCGGCGATGTTGAACCACTACTGCACTATGAAGAGCGTGTCAATAAGATTACTCCAAAAAAGGTACAAGAGGTTGCCAACAGATACTTCGACTTTAACACTTCTACTACAGTTATTTTAAAAAAATAACTGTTTGTTCCTTTTTTAAGCATCTTAGAAAAAAAATATGATAAAAATGTGATACAATTTCGTCTAAATTTCTCTTAGGCGGTATTTATCATGTTCAAAATCACTCTCCTTCTTTTTCTCTCTTTCAACCTCTTTGCCATTACAAACCAAGAAGTGGCAAACAAATGCGAAGCTGTTATGAAAGGCTTCAAAAGTGCAAAATCACAAATGCAAATGACTCTCATAAATGCCAACAAACAGAGACGCTCACGTGATATGAGTATGATGACCTTAGAAAACCCTAAGGGGAACAAGTCACTCATGACCTTTCTCTCTCCTGCTGATGTCAAAGGAACAAAGTTTCTAAACCATGAACACATCAACAAAGACGATGACCAATGGCTCTATCTTCCAGCGCTCAAGCGTGTAAAACGCATCGCTTCGAGTAGCAAGTCAGGTTCATTTATGGGCTCGGAATTCTCCTACGAAGACCTTAGCTCATTTAACCCAAAAAAGTACATTTTCAAAGGTGACGCAAAAATTGGTACACTCAATGGTGAAAAAGTCTACATTGGAGAGCGTATACCAAAGAGTAAAAACTCAGGCTATACAAAAGAAGTGTCATACGTTGATGCCAAGACCTTTCTCATTAAAAAAGTAGACTACTACGACAGAAAACACGAACTGTTTAAAACCGCTACTTTTGACAAATATAGAAAAATAAAAGGAAAATGGCGTGTAGTACAGATGACAATGCGCAACCACCAAAACCATAAAAAGACCATTCTTGTTTGGAAAAATGAAAAGATAAAACTACATCTCAGAGATAGAGATTTCAATAAAAGAGTGTTGAAAAAATAATGAGATTTTTACTACTTCTCATTGTTTCGACACTTCTGCTTGCTAAAACGCAGGACACCTGCTACACAGTGCAACTTACGAGCTTTAAACTCAAAAAGAATTCTACCTATGATTTTGAATCACACAATTACCCTGACACTTGCCAGCTTGTCAAAGTAAAATCAGTACATACAGTACGCTGCGGGTGTTATAACCGTTATGGTGAAGCCAGACGTGCACAAAAAAAGCTTTCCAAAGATTACAATGGCAGCATCATCATCAAAACATATAAGTACAGATTTAAAAAGCCTATGCCTAAACGCAGCGAAGTAAAAAAACAGATAATTCCAAACGCAGCACCTCACGTAGAAGAAATTCCACAACCTTCTCAAGAGCAAAATATGACACTAAACGCAGTAAATGAGCCTGAAGAGCCTGGTTTTATGGACTACATGTCATACAGGGGAGATATCAACTGGATCACGCAATCTTATCTCATCGCTCCGCAAGATAAAAATCCTGAAAATATCACGCTCAACGCAAATCTTGAAGCAACTTACAAAAAAGATGCCCTGCAACTCCATACAAAAGTCAAACTCCAACAAGATCTCAATGACCTTGAGAGCGGTGCAAAAGATACCCACAGAAGTTATGCTCGTATTGATGAACTTTATGGGCAGTATGAGTTCGATGATGGGCAAATTCTTGTAGGAAAAAGCCTGCGTTTTTGGGGTGCTTTGGAGGTACGTAACATTGCAGATGTTTTCAATCCGTATGATCTTCGAGCCGACCCTTTTTACAAAACAAAGCTTGGTGTCATCAATGCGGAATATACGCACTACACCGAAACAGGTGAGCTCTCCTTTATAGCGCAGTTCTATGAACAACCACGCGAAATGTCGGCCTATCCCTATGTCTACTACTACTTTCCACAGGGCATCAAATACTCTAAAGATCTCAAAGCACAGTATGGAAGATACCGTCCAAATCTCTATATAAAATACTCTGACTCTTATGATGGAGATGCCTATTCGCTTGATTACAATCTCATCTTTCAAAATGGTTATGACTCGCAACGCTACTACACCACGCATCTAACTGCTAACAATGAAGTGCAAACGAATGAGCATGCCTATCTTGTCAACAAGTTCATCACCTATGACACGCTGGTCTCAGGAGCAACACTCTACAAACTCGAAGCGATTTTCACGGATGTTTTAAATAACGATGAAATCTCTGACTATACACATCTTGGTTTGGGAGTTGAGCATACCATCCCTCAAGTTTACGATGAAGCAGACCTTGGACTCTTAGCAGAGTACTATGGTTACAACAGTTTTGATGGTGCCAAACGCAACGACCTGCAACTCTTTGAAGTCTTTCAAAACGACCTCTTCTTGGGACTGCGTTACAGCTTCAACAAAGGTGATGACTCAAGTATTGTCGGCGGCGGTATCTTTGACCTTGATTATGCTGAAGATGTTTACTACCTTGAATATAAAACGCGTATTGCCGACAAGTACAAAATAGATTTTGACTATCGTTATATCGAACCGTCAAAGAGTGAACCGACCGTGTTTAACCTTATGGGCAGACACCAGAGAATCAGCCTGAAAGTCGGCTACTATTTCTAGAGGATAAAAATGAGAAAATTTGTAGATTTAATTATTAAACTAAGATGGTACATCGTCATTTTAGTACCGCTTCTCACTGTGGCTCTTGGTTATCAGCTCAAACAGGCCCAGTTTGACGGCTCGTACAGAATCTGGTTTGAAGAGGGTTCACAAACACTTAAAAAATATGATGCTTTTAAAAACACCTTCGGAAACGATGACTCTATCATCATTGTTTTTCATGATGATAATGGTGTCTTTAACAAAAAAGCGCTGCATGTCATCGACCGACTTACAAACAAACTGTGGCAAACGCAATACATTGCGCGCGCAGACTCACTGACAAACTACCAGTATGTACATAAGAGCAAAGAGGATGAAGATGAGATTCTCATCGAGAATTTCATCAAAGATATAGACTCGCTCACTCCAAAAGAGCTCAAGCAAAAAGAGAAAATTGCCCTGCATGAGGACCTGCTTGTCAACCGCATCATAAGCAAAGATGCAAAAACTACGATGATAGTAGGACGTCTCAACCCTAAAGCGGGTGTCACCATTGGTGCATCCAAGCATATTATGAAAGACATAAACAAGTATATTGCCGATGAAAATGCCAGCGGCTACACTTTTCATCTTGCGGGCGGGCCTGTTGTCAACACAACATTTAGCACTTTGGCACAGTATGATGTAAAGACTTTCACGCCTTTAGTTATTCTCATTGCCATGCTCATTTTATGGCTGATTTTTAGAAAAGTCTCGGGTGTGCTTTTGACAATTTTAGTGGTTATTTTTACTTTTATCATTGTCCTTGCCGTGCAAACACTACTTGGCTACAAACTCAACAACTTCACGGCAAATATGCCTGTTTTCATCATTGCTATTGGTATAGCAGATGCCATGCACATCTTTTGGGTGTACCTTTTAGGACGCAGAAACGGCATGGACAACTACGAGGCCATATACAACACGCTTAGTAAAAATATGCTTGCGACATTTTTGACCTCACTTACTACTGCCATAGGTTTTGCATCACTTGGTATTTCACACATCGTGCCTATTAAAACACTTGGTATTGCCACTGCAAACGCAGCGATGCTTGCGTTTGTACTGACCATTCTCTTTGTACCTGCTGCATTGGCGATTTTAAACATAAAAGTCAAAGTAAAACCACAAAAAGATGACAAAGGCGTGGGCGAATTTGCAAGAAAATATGCAAAATTCATTTTAGGCAACGATACGAAAATTATTCTTATTATGCTCATTCTTGCCTCTGCAATAGGCTTTGGTTTGACAAAGCTCAAAGTGGACTCAAACGCAGTGAAATATTTCACAGAGGATGTCCCTTTTAGACAAACTGTAAAGATTATACAAAACACTCTTACCGGACCTCTGAGCTATGAAATAGTGGTAGATTCTAAAAAAACAGACGGTATCAAAGACGCTGCGTTTATGAAAACGGTCGATAGATTCTCAAAAGAGTTCATTGCCACATTTGCTAACGCTAGACATACCTCTTCACTTGTCGATGTTGTCAAAAAGTTCAACCAGGTCATCAACTCAAGCAAAACCATACCTGATTCCAATGAGCTTATAGCACAGTATCTGCTGCTCTACTCTCTTTCACTGCCACAGGGAATGGAGATAAATGATAAAATGGACGTCAACGAGAGGCTGCTGCGTTTAACAGCGTCAATGAATGTAACAGACAGCTCACAAGATCTCAAGCAAATAGCGTGGATAGAAAACTGGTGGAAACATACCCCCTACTCTGTTGAAGTAGATGGTCAAACGGCAATGTTTGCGCATATGCAGCATGATGTTACCGCTACCCTCATTAACTCTTTGCTTCTTTCAGTGCTTGTTACCTCACTTGTGATGCTGCTCATCTTTAGAAGTATACGCATGATACCACTTTTCATCATTCCAAATATTCTGCCTATCATTTTGGTCATTGGTGTTATGGGATGGCTGCATATCAATGTAGATATAGGCGTGGCTATCTCCGGTGCTATCATTATGGGGATTGCCATAGATGACACTATCCACTTTTTAATAAAATACACAGAAGCGCGTAAACGCGGACTCTCGCTGGAAGAGGCACTTGCCTATGTTATGCACTATGCAGGTTCTGCCATGATACTCACCACTGTAGTTTTAAGTTGTGCCTTCATTGTTTTTGTGTTTTCACAATTTATGCTCAACGCAAACTTCGGGCTTATCACTGCCATTGCCCTGCTCATAGCCGTGGCTATCGACCTTCTGCTGCTTCCGGCACTCATTAGTAAAATGGAGAAAAACAAAGGAAAAGAACTATGTTAGATATCGAAAAAGCTTACAATAAAAACTTCACAAAACTCAATGAAAAACTGCCAAAGTTTGTCAATAATTTTTTCATAAAAATGTTGCAAAAGCTCTTTCATGAGAAGACCTTTAACGAGATCCATGCAAAAAACTTTTACCAAAAGAACTTTGACTTTGCAGACTCTATGATAGAGCTTTTGGGCATCCACTACACAGTAGAGCCAAATGAGCTTAACAACATTCCCTCTTTTGGACGTGTGCTCATCATAGCCAACCATATTACCGGAGCTTCCGATGCATTTACGATGGTGCAACTCATTGCAAACGCAAGGGAGAATAGAAAAGTGAAAGTGATGGTAAACGGTATGCTTATGGGAATGGAGCAGGCAAAAGATCTGCTCATTCCTGTGGACAACATCAGTGGCAGCATCACAAAGAAGAGCTTTCAGGCCATCAATGAAGCACTGCAAAACGAAGAGGCTGTCATTATCTTTCCTGCAGGTATTGTGAGCCGTTTAAGTTGGAAGGGCATACGCGATCTTCCATGGAAACCAAGTTTTTTAAAAATAGCGCGTAAAAACCATGCTCCTATCTTACCTATCCGCATAGAAGCAAGGAACAGTATTCTTTTCTATCTTGCATCTCTCGTTTTACCAATGAAGTTCAGTGGACTTATGCTTCCAAGAGAGTTTGCCACAGCAGGTGATCTGCCGCCGCTGCATTATCACATTGGTAAAGTTGTTCCTCCTGCATCTTTTTCAGATAAGAAAATACCTATAAATGAGTATGTAGAGATGTTCTATGCACACCTCTACAACCTAGGCACAAAAAAAGGTGAAATTTTACATACACAAAACACCATCATCCCTGCAACAAACAAAATGTTGCTTAAAGCCGAAGTCCAACAAGCAGAACAACTCGGACGTACATCTGATAATAAACGTATTATATTGGCCGATGCCGAGCATGCAACCGCACTAATTCGTGAACTTGGCCGCGCTAGGGAAATATCATTTCGTGCCATCGGTGGCGGTACTGGAAAAACAAGAGACAATGATCTTTACGATGAGTACTACAAACATATCATTCTTTGGGATGATGATGCACTTGAGATCGTAGGTGCCTACAGAATAGGAGAAGTCAAAGATATTGTGGCCCACAGAGGTCTTGAAGGACTCTATACCTACCATTTTTGTAACTGTGATAATAGATTTGAGGAATATCTTGACAAATCTGTTGAACTTGGACGCAGTTTTATTCAGCCAAAATACTGGGGATCACGTGCACTTGACAACCTTTGGCAGGGGGTAGGTGCCTACCTGGCAAAACATCCTGACATCATCTACACCTATGGTACTGTCACTATCAATGCAGACACGCCGAAAAAAGCGGTAGCTGCACTTGTTTACTTCTACTCACGCTATTTTTCAGAGGGTGAGAGTTTTATGAAAGCAAAGATACCCTATGTTATGAGCGATGCACAAAAAATAGAGTTCGATGCACTTTTCAATGCCTCGACATACAAAGAAAACTTTGTCATTTTAAAACAGTATCTAAAAGATTTAGGCACAGCAGTGCCGACCCTTTTTAAACAGTACACAGAACTTTATGAAGAGGGAGCCGTACGCTTTTTAGACTTTAGTGTAAATGACGCACTGCACGGTGTTGTAGAAGGTTTCATCATTGCAGACAACTCAAAAATGAAAGCATCTAAACGCAAGAGATATATAAAAAATTTTGAATTAAACAACGATTAAGCATAAGCTTACAACCATTAGTATATAATTTCACAATTTTAAACTTCAAAAGGTTGTACAATATGAAGAAATTCTCTTATGCTCTGCTTGTAGCACTGCTACTTGGAAGTTCAGGCTGTGCCGTCAAGGATTATAACTATTTTGAGAAGAATGCGAATGCTACTTCAGAAAAAAACTCCACCAAAGTTATCACAAAAGTGAGTGATAAGGAGTATGAAAAAGAGGCAATGTTTGAGTGGAAAATCTCTCGTGGTGACAGAGTGGAAATTCAAGCATTTAACCAATCTTCAAATGCAAACAATGGACAACTTACACAGCTGCTTAGCAATGCCAGCCAACAAACCTTTACACAAAGATATGGTGATGAGGGTATACTCATTCCTGCTGATGGTCGCGTCAATTTACCACTAATTGGTTCAGTAAAATTAACAGGGCTAACAGAGAAAGAGGCCTCAAAAGTTCTCATAAAAGAGTATAAGAAATACCTCAGAAACCCTTATGTACATGTGAGAATACTCAATCAAAAGCTTTTTGTTGTAGGAGAAGTAAGACGTCCAGGGACTGTTCTTGTCACAAATGGGACGATGTCTCTTTTTGAAGCATTGGCTACAAGCGGAGATGTAACAGACTATGCAGACCGAACACACATTAAAATCATAAGAGGCAGTATGCGCCACCCTGAAATCCGTGAAATCAACCTTACAGACCTAAACGCAATCCGCTATGCGAGTTTAATCCTTCGACCAAATGACATTGTCTATGTACAACCACGTGACAGCAAAGCTTCTGTAGTTGGTGCACAAGAGAAACTCCCATTCTGGCAACTCATAGGTGCGATACTCGCTCCATTTAACACAGCTGTAGTATCTTATGGGGTGGTGACTAGATAATGAGTACACAAACTGAACTAAGCCAAGATGAGATAAACTTTGCAGAAATCTTTGGAGTAATACAGAGATACAAATACTCGATAATTACACTTGTCATAATTGCAACTTTTTTAGCTGCTGTTTTTGCGTACTTCTCTCCTAATATCTACAGCTCTTCTGCGACAATTTACATCAAAGAAGACAGTAAAAACCAGAACAATGACCTTTTAAATAAAGCATTAGGTATGCAAGGAGCAAATGTTGACAACGAGATAGCAATTTTACAATCACACACAATCGCATCAAAAGCACTCAATGATGTTAACATAGGGACGAGATACTTTAAAAAACACCATTTAAAGACTATTGAGCTCTATCAGGACACTCCGTTCATTGTAAGTCACTCCTTTTTAACAAAGAATGCAACAGCATCACTTTTCCACATTAAACCACTTGGTAAAGATAGTTTTAGACTTATCATAGAGCCAAGCCTTAAACAAAAAGTTATAAACGCGATCAAAGAGAAGCTTGGATCGGTCCCTGAAGATGAAAAACTCATAACATACAATAGTGTACATAACTATAATGAAGAGATTAGTACACAATGGTTTACCATAACTGTGCAAAAGGTTTATGACTTTGCAGATGAAGACTATAGCTTTACCATTCAAGAAAATAGTAAGATGACAAAATTCATCAAAGACTCTCTCTCTGTAAGCGCAGTTTCAAAAGATGCTACGATGGTCAATGTCACATTTCAAGACAATATCGCAAAACGTGCAGTTGATATTATTAATGCTATTAACAAAGCATATATTGGTGATGAGTTGGCAATGAAGACACAGAGTGCTAAAAAGACTTTAGAGTTTTTAGACACACAAATAGCCTCTATAAACAAAACACTCCAAAAATCAGCTAAAAACCTTGAAAAGTACAAATCTAAAAACCTCGTTGTGACACTTAGTGATAAAGCAACACTTACTACAGGTAAACTCTCAGACCTTGAGAGTAAACTCTATGAGCTCAATATGAAAGAGAACTTCTTTCAAAACATCGCCTCTTACATTAAAACACATGATGATATTGACGGCCTAAACCTCAGTGGTGCTGAAAATGCCAACCCTGTCATAAGTAATCTACTCATAAAAATTCAAGAACAGACGTCATTGAAAAAATCTCTGCTCATTGACTATACACCGCAACATCCAGATGTTATAAAAGTAACCCAAAGTATAGCTTCACTTAAAGAGACACTTAAGCAGACTATTGATTCGAGCCTTAGAAATATTCAAGAGCAAAAATCCACTCTGCAACACACCATAGACGAACAAAAGAAAAATTTAGAATCCCTCCCGGAACAAGAACGTAAACTTACAAGCTTAACAAGAAGTTTTGTAGTAAATGAAAAAGTCTACTCTTATCTTTTACAAAAACGAGCAGAGACCGCAATACTCCAGTCTTCCACAGTATCTGAAACAAGAGTCATTGACCCTGCTACATTGGCGGACAAGCCTGTGAAACCAAAACGTCTCTTTATTGTCATTGTAGGTTTTATACTTGGTCTCATCATTGGTGTGATGCAAGCGCTTCTTCGTGCAAAACTCGACAATACTGTTAAATCAATTGAAGATATAGAAAACACATCAAATCTTCCTGTCTATGGTGTTGTTCCAGTGCTTGACCCTAAAGATAAAAACAACAGTGCATTTCAAGAGGCTCTACGCGTTGTCAGAACAAATATGGAGTTCATTCAAAACAGTGATAAATCAAAACTTGTAACAGTTACCTCTTCTGTCCCGATGGAAGGTAAGACTACCATTATTTCAGAAATAGCAAAAATAGTTGCAAAAACACACAAGAAAGCCATTGTACTAGACTTGGATATGCGTCGTGCAAGACTCCATGAAAAAGTCAACTTATCAAATGGGCGAGGTATGAGTACACTCCTAGCAGGGAAAGATACCATTGCTGATGTTATCCAGCATACTGACCAAGAGAACTTGGATGTCATCACAGCCGGGCCAACCCCTCCAAATCCATCAGAGTTGATCATGTCTACGAAGATGAATAAAGTCATAGAGTTCTTACTTACTAAATATGATTATGTATTTTTAGATACGCCACCAGTCGGTCTTGTAAGTGATGCTATGATGTTACTCAAAGTATCTGATTTAAATCTCTTCATACTTAAAGCAAACTTCTCGAAAAAAGAGTTTATAGGGAGTATAGAGAGAATGGTGAAAGATCATAAGCTCCACAATTCAGGAATCATTTTAAATGGTGTTGCGTTTAATAAAAAATCTGGGTATGGATTTGGTTATGGGTATGGATACGGTTACTCTAATGAGTACTATAAAGGCGAAGGCTAAAGCAGGCTTTCGTTTAAAAATTCTTCCGTTTGAGATATAGATAAACCACAATTATAAAACTTTTTATCATTTGTTATCAGCACTTTACATCCATTTTCTTTAGCACATAAACACTGGAGAATATCTTCCAAATCTAAGTTTTTATCTAATGATACTTGAACAGCTTCTTTCAGTACACTTTCTCCAAACATTAAAATAGTCCAATCTCTAAAAACTACATTTTGCAAAAAACCTAAAGTACTTTCTTTATCTTTTAAAATATAATATAAAGTAGTTATCATATCTTCACTAATACATATTTCATAATTATTGAGCACTAAATATTTTAATAATTCTAATGACTGCGCATGATTAGGTCTTGATCCGTCAATTAAATCTGCTACAATATTTGTATCTAAAAAGATTTTCTTACTCTCCATACTTTTCCATCGCTACTTTTGCTTTGATTTGACTTGATGTAAGCTTATTAAATCGTTCATGAACTTCACCCTTACCCGCATACTTCATAAGTCTATCTAATTTTTCTTGTTGCTCTCTAGATATTTTATCTTCCAAAAATCTTTTAAATTCATCAGCATATTTTGGAGAGACAAATAGCCCCTTATATTTATGTGTTTTCTTGTCTTCAACATCTACATAATCATAACCATCTAGTATATTAGAATTTCTAGCTAACTCTCTCATTCCTATTACCATTGTCATTTTATATCCTTTGTTGTCTTTTTACACATTGTATCATATTGTATTTATGCTGTCAAATTCTAGAGCAGGCTGTCATTTAAAATGGTATTGTTTTTAAATATTTTCTCTATTACTTTGGAGTGTAAATTTCTTTCCAAATGCTCGAGTTGCCTCATTTTATGAGTATCACTCCCCACAAAATCTATTAACCCCTCTTCTGCTAATCTGTTTGCTATTTTTTGAACCTCTTTTGAATAGTACCCGCTAAAAGAGTTTAGGTTTATTTGAAAGAGTAAGCCTTTGCGTTTGAGCCATTTATACTCCTCAAAATTTTTATGGAAAAAAATATACCGCTCAGGATGCGCAAGCACCGGCTTATATCCTGCAGATATCATCTCAAAAATAGCTGATTCTAAAAAGATTGGCTTGTTAGTATAAGAAAGTTCAAAGAGTAGATAATTATCCCCAAAAGTTAAAATATCGCGCTCTTTTAAAAGGTCTAAAAAATGATCATCTAAAAAGTATTCTGAGGCTGCCTCCACTTCAATATCTATGCCTTTTGTAAGTAACTTTTGCTTTAGCTCTTTTAATCCATTTCTAATAATTTGAGAAGTGTTAGGATATTTATCTTGCATTATGTGAGGAGTTGTTATAAGTTTTTTAAAACCCAACTCTTTTAACTTACTTATGAGTAAAATAGAGTCATACATAGTTTTTGAACCGTCATCTATACCTGGAACAAGATGAGAATGTATGTCGACAAAGTAGTTGTTGTTATACTCTTTTTTACCTATCAAGCTAAATAGTTTTTCAAACATAATTTATCCTCTTCTTAATTGTGCTATAATAGTAGCATAAATTTATTATACTTTAGAAGGAGAGACAATGTATTTTCAAACTTTAAAGACAACTCTTATATCACTTATGGCTCTTACTGCACTTACTGGCTGTGGTGGGAGCTCGTCAAGCTCTTCTTCACAAGCCCCTCAAAATACGGGTAATGTAACAAATAAAACAATTCAAACTGCACTGACAGCTTCCTCGTCATATGCAGACCTTTTTAACAAGCTCAATACACAAGCAGATAAAACAGGACTACTCATAGATGCCTACGGTGTACAAGGTTTGAATGTTGATTGTGGTACACAAAAAGTAGTAACCGATAAAGATGGCCTCTTCACTTGCAATGGCACCCCTTTAAACTTCTACTTGGGGAGTTTTAAAGTTGGAACAATTGCTAAAGTACCAAAAGATAGAATTATTTACACTCAAGATATCCTGAATGTACCACGTGCAGCTACTACTCATCCTGATGTTACAAAACTCTCTATGATTTTGCAGTCCCTCGATGAAGATGCAGACCTCAGTAATGGCATAGAGCTGAGTCAAAAAAGTATAAACCTGCTTGATAATGAACTAGCTAACTTTACAACTATTCATCAGTTAACACTCAACGATACATACAACATTATAGACAACGTTATAGCAGCACGAAAAGCAGACAATGCAGATGTAAAACTAAAAAAAGTCTCTCAAAAAGAGGCACAGATCAATCTTACTGAAGCACTTTCAAATACTCCAAGTGATAGTGTTGATATGAGAAAGTTTAACTCTATATCATTATAATCTTACAAATATCGTTTTAAAATATTTGCTACAACTACTGAATTTTTTTCTTTTAAAAATGTATTGTGATTTGTATCAACTTCAACAAACTTTAGTTGATTATGAGGGAATAGATTTTGCCAACAGTATAACTCTTGTTTATGTCTTTGAGGATTTTTATGCTGGGAAGCAATAAAAACTATACATTTCGTAGCTTGGTTCATAACTAACGGATGATACTTATGCATTAATGAATAGTTGTTGAGTATGAATTTAGGTAATGTTTTATCTAATAAAACTGATTCATCTTCTTCTTTTTTTAATATCGAACCTTTCAAAGTACCATAAACATATCGTGCTTTCACTAAAAACTTATAAATAGGACTTCTCCTAACAGTTGGTGATGGTAAATCCATTATTATTAATAACTTCACTTCACTGCCCAATTGTCTAGCAATTTCATATGCAAGCAAACTTCCAAATGAAAATCCTAAAATGACATATGGCCCTTCATGCACTTTTTTCATATGTTCTATGTATAACTTTGCAATTTCTTCAATACTCTTATGTAACACAACATCTTCATCAAACCCATTTGCCTGAAATGTATAAAAAGGATGTTCATCACCCATTGCCTTTACCAAGTACTGATAACTCAGCCCTATTCCACCAATTCCAGGCACAGCGAATATTGGTGTTTTATTCCCTTTTTTTTGTAGAGGAGTAATAAGATTATAATGAATTTGCTTAGCATGTAACTTTTCAACGAGTTCTTCAACTGTCGATGCTTCAAAAAAGACCATAAGAGGAATATTATCTTGAGTTATTTCATTGAGTTTCGCGACTAATTTTATAGCTAATAGTGAATGTCCTCCTAAATCAAAAAAGTTATCTTTTATTCCCACTTTTTCAACCCCAAGTACTTCAGCAAACATATCACAATAGTGTTCTTCTGTATGATTACGAGGAGCTACATAGTTCTCTGCTAACTTCTGCTTCTTATAATAATTCTCCAACAACAACTTTTTATCTACTTTATTATTTGCAGTTCGTGGCAATTTTTCTAGAACTTTGATGTGTGTCGGAATCATATAGTTTGGTATTTTGTCCTGTAAAAAGTCTGAAACATTACAACTATTAGTCTTAAAAGCAACAAATGCAATTAAGACATTATTTCCTATTTTATCTTTTACTGTATTGACTGAACATTCATAAACATTTGGACATAAACTGATATGGTGTTCAACCTCTTCCAATTCAATTCTATACCCTTGAACTTTCACTTGATTATCTTTACGACCAATAATCTCTACATAACCTTTTGAGTCAAAAAAACCAATATCTCCTGTTTTATAAAGTTTCTCCGGTACATATAAAAACTGTTCATCTGTCCTTTTTTTATCATTTAAGTAAGACTCTGCTACGCCTTTTCCTCCTATGTATATCTCACCTTGTTCACCATCGGGCAACTCTTGGAGTGCATCATTTAGTATATGAATAGTCTGATTTGCAAGAGGATATCCATAGGGAACTTTGTCACCATCAAAATCATTAAGCTTATAGTAAATAGACCATATGGATGCTTCTGTAGCCCCACCAAGTGCAATCATATCCACCTTAGGTAAACGTTTTTGTAAATCACCTACTAACGAAGGTTTAATGACATCTCCACTCAAAAGTATTAAACGCAGTACGCTCTCTTCTAGTTTATAATCTAACAATAAATTTATAACAGCCGGTACAGAGTTCCAGATTGTCACACCTTCATCTATCATCATTTTATGCCATTTTGCAGGTTCCAGCTTATCGTCTTCATCAGGCATTACTAACTTTGCTCCAACAGAGAGAGAACCAAAAATGTCATAAATACTCAAATCAAAATTAAATGCTGAGATATTAAAAAACACATCATCTTTATTTACAGAAAAACGCTCATTTATATCATAAATGGTGTTTGCCACTGACTCATGAGTTATTACTACACCTTTAGGATTTCCTGTTGATCCAGAGGTGAAGATGGTATATGCTATATCATTAGATGCGACTTCTATTTCAACTGTACCTGCTTCTTTTTCAAAGTCAACTATTTCTGTTATATTTATGCTATGAACTTCTTCAGCACCTAACTGTGTTGTAACATCTGTCAATATAAGCTGAACATCTGCTTGTTTTAAAATATTGTTCACCCGTTCAATTGGAGTATCTGACGATATAGGAAGAAACGAAAAACCTGCATAGCCACATGCAAGGGCAGAAACTACTTGTTGCCAACCTTTTTCATAGTGTATAGCAACATGTGAATTTTTCGAAAGCCCATACGAACTAAATTGTCCTGCTAAGTCTGCAGCAGCATTATGAAGTTGCTTATATGTTAAGCGCTTAATGCTTGATACAAAAGCCTCCCTTTCAGGATAGAGTAAAGCAATCTGCATAATTTTCATTGGAAGTAATGTCTTATCAAGTTCTTTATATGTTTGATTGTATCTTAACCTCTGCTCTTTTTGTTTTAAAGGCAATAACTCAAACATTTTACTTCCTACGTCTAGTTTTTTCATACTTCCAATCTTTTACAATAAATTTTAATACAGTTTATTATATCATAGGAATTCTATTTTTTAGGGGGGGGGGATATATATAAAATTTATGAAAAACATTGATATATGGATAGCATCATTTAAAAAGTTAAGCTTTTTAGCTTCGAAAATCTCTTGTTTAAGTGATAAAGAACGTCAGCAAGCTGATCAATTTCATTTTATAAAAGATAAAGTGCATTATGAGTTATCTCATATATTTTTACGTCAAATATTACATAACTATTATGCTCATATATCACCAAGTGAGTGGAAGTTCTCACTTACAAAATATGGCAAACCATATATAATAAACAAACTCAATTACCCCATAAACTTTACTCTTTCAAAAAGCAAAAGTATGGTTGTCCTTGCATTTTCTACGAAATATGACATAGGCATAGATATAGAACAAGTAACAAAACTCCCTACTATAATAGACTTTTACAATTTAGTGTATACTTCTCAAGAACAGAAATTACTTTATGATGATCATGATAAAAAAGAGACATTTTACCATTTATGGACATTAAAAGAAGCTTATTTAAAAGCCTTGGGCATTGGTTTTTATCATAATCCACTTGATATTAATTTATCTGATATTGCGATGAAATTACGCTCTGTAAAGAGTTTTTATAAAACACCGAACTACTATTATTCAGATACTATTGATAATAATGTTCTCTCTCTTGTAGTTCTAAATAGCACATCTAAAATAAAAATTAATTTTAAAAATTTCTAAAGTATGATACAATATAGACAAGTATAAAAAGGGGTACCCTATGAATTTGAATAATAAAAAAGTGATATTTTTACTCTCGACTGTAGCCTTGGTGATTGTAGTGTCTCTTCTTGTGTATCAAAAACAACACACAAGTCTGTCTACTACAATAACGCAAAAAATGGCAAAAGCCACGCTACAAGCCACACCTCTAAGCTATAAAGGTTCCACACTCCTAAATGAATTTAACAAGACGACCATAGACAACTACCCAACAGCTGCAGGAACCTTTGACCTTTCAACTATGGCTTCTCAAATCACTTCTCAACTTACTCAAGCTTTCTCAAACGCAGCAGGCAAACCTCTACCTCTAGTGGCAAACTGGAATGTAGGTATACCAGAGTACAGTGATGGACTTGACCCAATGTACATGATAAACAGACTTGCAAATGGAGAGCATATAGTTCCTACCTGGAAACTTGACTCATACTACAATGATACTATAGGGCTTAGCTACTATGAAGCATCCATAAAAAAAGCTGCTGAGCTCGGACTACCTTTGGTATTTATACTTCCTTCACCAGAATCTGCACTTATAAAAGATGATGTTTATTTCTCTATGGATAAAAACAATAACCCTAACGTCATTACTCCAGATGGAATAGTGCTACCCAAACTCAGCCCTTTTGGACCAAATAACCTCTGGAATGAAGTGGGCGGACAATGGAGCACAACTTCACTAATGGCACAACTTCAAGTATGGTACCCTAACCCTCCACTTGTGCTTTTTATAGATGAAGATAGCAGCAGTAAACTTTCATGGAGTGACTTAAATAGTTCTTCGCGCTACCAAACGCAGTACCCACTAGATGGAACAGATGAATTTAAACGCACACTTGTAAATGCTCAATGGGTAGAAAAGTACCGTCAACTTCATAAAGGTTTTAAAGATGGCTTTACAAATGACAACTGGAAACAAAACAGTAAGTTTATAAGCCGTAATCAATTAGCATCTAATATGGGAACAACAAGTGACTGGCAAAAAAGTGCTACCACGACAAACCTACATGCCAACATTTGGCCATTGACTGCTGATGGATTAACTGTTGATGTGGCTCTTGATGGTAATAAAACGCTACTAAACAACCTTCCATTTATGCTAGATGAAGCTAAAGATATAAACCCTCACTTTGTTACTCAGCTTAGCATTGATGTACATCAAAACATTACAGATGCAAATAAATACAGAGGCTACACTCAGATGGCTCTTTGGTTGCTACGCCCAAACATCATAAGACAGATGTCGTATGAAGCTACAAAAGCAGACATAAACCCTCTTTTTCAAGAGGTAGTAGATTCTGTAGAACTCATTAATGGCAGTGATCAATTGGCAGACTTTTGGAAGAACGGTAAGCTTGTAAAAACAGGTGACGGTAAATACAACACTGATGTACCAGCAATATACCAAGCTCTTCCAAGAGAATTTTTCTTACAAACTGATGCCACTTCACCAGTGTATGCCTTTGCTTTTGAAAAAGGTGTGGCACCTTATCGTGAATGGCTTATTTATGTTCAGTCTCCTGAAGGGAATTTAACCGATGTTGCTGTTACCATTCCTGAGTATAAGGATATTTTGGTAGATAGTAGTAATATGGGGAATTTTTATGTTTTAAATGAAAATAGTAATGATACAAACGCAAACACTACTCTCAATTCAGAAATAAATACTACTGTAGTACACTTGGCTCCATCAGTAAACTTTTATGTTTCTCTTGATGGTAACGACAATGCATCTGGAAGCATAGAGGACCCTTTTAAAACATTAGAAGAAGCTAGAGATGCCGCAAGAAGTTTAAAAGCAAATACAGTACACATCTTCCTTCGTGGAGGAACTTATGCACTTAGTAAGACATTTGAACTTACAAAAGAAGACTCTCGTACAGCTTCTACACCACTCATATTTCAAGCTTATAGTGATGAAAATGTTACTCTTATAGGTGGCAAAATAGTAAACAACTGGACGGATGTAACTGACCAAAAAATACTAGATAGATTACCAGAAGTAGCAAGAGGACATGTGAAAGTAGCAGATTTAAAAGCATTAGGCTTGACTGAATATGGTTCACCTAAAGGTGGTGGGACAGAACTCTTTTTCAATGGAGAGCCCATGACACTTTCAAGATGGCCAAACAAAGGCTTTACTAAAATCGAAGGTTTAGTGTATCCAGGGACAAAAGTTTCTCATGATATAGAAGGTAGCGAAACAGGAGCATTTTACTATAAAGGGGATCGTCCTTTAAGATGGAAAAATGATAAAGACATCTGGGCTGATGGTTACTGGTTTTGGGACTGGTCAGAAGAGAAGCAAGCAATAGAAAAAATTGATTATGCAAATAAAATTATTTCACTAAAAGGTAAACATTACTACGGGTATAGAGATCAGAAACCATATTATGTATTTAATCTCTTATCTGAATTAGATGAACCACAAGAATGGTATTTAGATAGAAATACAGGATTACTGTATTTCTGGCCTAACAAAGCAATAAAAAATGATACGGCAATGGTTTCGTCATTGTTTTCTATTCTCAATATTGCTGATGTATCTTATGTCAATTTTTATAATATTAATTTTTCAGCATCAACAGGAGTAGCCATCAACATAAAAAATGTGAACAATGTATCTATAAATGATGCTACAATCAAAAATACAGGAAGTTGGGGTGTTAAAATAGAAAATTCAAGTAATTCAGGTGTAACTTCATGCCATATTAGCCAGACAGGGGATGGTGGAATTTATTTGAAAGGTGGTGATCGTAAAACATTAACACCAGGAAATTTATATGCTACAAATAATGAAATACATGATTATGCTAGAATTCACAGAACATATAAACCTGCTATATCTCTTAATGGAGTAGGTAATATAGCTTCACATAATCATATTTACAATGCACCACATATGGCTATTTTCTTTCAAGGAAACAATCATGTGATAGAATATAACGAAATAAACAATGTACTTCAAGAGACAAATGATGCTGGTGCTATTTATGGTCTCAGGGATTGGTCTCAAAGAGGTACAATAATTCAATATAATTATTTTCATGATATCAATAGTAATAAACATAATTCAAGTTCATGTATATATTTTGATGATCAACTATCTGGAATGAAGGCTATTGGCAATATCTTTTATAAAGTTAATCGTCCTTTCTTAATTGGAGGAGGCAAAGATAATATTATTTCTAATAATATTATTATTGATTCTTATCAGCCAATATATTTAGATAATAGAGGACTTACATGGTCTGCAAATGACCAAGACAGACTTATTAATGGACTTAAATCTATGCCATATACATCTAAAATTTGGACAAGTCAATACCCAGAGCTTAAAAATCTATTTAATACGAAATTAGCAGCACCAACAGGCAATAAAATTACAAATAATCTATTTGTCAATATTGAAAATTGGGATTCAGCAATTGTTCCAAATGCAAAACAATACATCATACTTAAAGATAATATTAGTAAGACTATTGATATCAATGATAGTTCACTCTCTAGCATCATGAATAGTTTAGTAGAACAAACTAGTATCTATGGTATTCCATATAATAAGATAGAATCCAACTAAACGCTAAAAATGGAATCTAATGTTTCAATATACTTAACAGAAGAAAAGTTTTCTTCTGTAATCTTCATATTATATTGTTGAACTTCTTTCAATATAGTAAAATTTTGACTATAAAATATTATCGCACTTGCAATCGCTTTTGGATTTTTAACTGGAACAAGAGTTCCATTTTTACTACTTACCACTTCGGGAAGATAATTATGTTTTGTAGTCACAATTGCATTACCTGCTCTCATAGCCTCTAAAATTGAAATAGGAAAAGCTTCCATTTTATAATAAGTCGGTAATATAAATAGGTCACTATTTTTCAATAAATTAAATTTTTCTTGACCATATACAGTACCTATATAAGTGATATTTCCATTTTGAGAAATAAGTTTATTAAATTTTTTCTCAGTTTCTTTTGCACTATGTTGTTCATCATTCATAAAAGCACCAGCTATCATAAGCTTGTATTGAACTCCACTTTCTTCAATATATTTTACTGCTTCAAGTAAATCAAAAATTCCTTTACTTTCTATTAGGTTAGACAAATAAAGAAGCTGTATTACTTCATTTTCTGGTTTACTATTTATACAATTGAGTTCATCTGAATAAAAATTTGACACTACAGACAATTTCATATTTGGCCAAATTACAGAAAATTCTTTTTTCATTGATGGTAATAAAACTACTGAAGTATCTATCTTACTATATGCTTTGTGGAGTAACTTCTGATGCAATGGTGATAAACTCTTATAAAATTCATTGACTCCTAATCCATGTAGATGATTTATAATTCTTTTATTAAATAAAGATGATATATAAAGTAAATATATATCTTTTATACTTCCAAACTTACTACGACTACAAGTAAAATAAACGACATCAATATCATCATACCTAAAAAGTAAATACGTTATTTTAATTAAAGAATTTAATGTCTTTCCTATTTTCTTGAAAAGAGAGTCATTTTCAAAGTTTTGATTTACCAAATATTTTTCAAATTTTGTCTTAGTATATATTTCTTCAAATGCTATTGATTGTCCATGTATAGGTGGTGTCATAGGTCCGACAAATAATACTTTAGTCATTTTTCATTACCTTTTCAATAGCTTTTAAAATTTTTGCTGATTCCGTTATAGGGGAAACTTTTAAACTATCTTTTATTTGTTTTTTATCAAATTTTATATTCATTGAATTTCCAATTACTGTAGTAAAACTTTTAATATCAAAGGGATCAATAATAAAACCATTTTTACCCTCTTCAATTAAATCAAAAGTAGATCCAGCATATTTTGAAGCCAAACAGAACAAACCACTTGCTAATCCTTCATTTAACACCAGTCCCCATACTTCTAAATAAGAAGGCATAACTAATATATCTGACATAGAAAAATATTCTAATATGTCTTCTTGTTGTTTATATCCTAAAAAATTCACCTTATTGCTCAAACCTAATTCTAAAACCATATTTTTCAACTTCTTTTCATCCGCACCAGTTCCAACAATATTTAATTCCCAATTAGAATTTTTTATTTTATTAAATGCTTTTAAAGTATTATCTAAACCTTTTCTTTCTAAAAGTTGTCCTACATATATAAATCGAACAATTTCATCATTTTGAGAAGCATTTTGTGTAGAAATTTTAAAAAAGTCACTATCCACTGTATTCCTTCCAGTAACTATATTCTCATTGTTTACTCCAAAATTTATTAAATATTCTGTCGCCTTTGTCCCATATGTATAGTAACCATCAAAATTATTAATGAATATAGATTTAACCATATTTACTAATTTATTTTCAGATCTAGAAGAAAGTAATGTACTACCATTCCAAAAAATTGATTTTTTTTTAAAAATTTTAATATATAACAATGCTTCCCAATATTGATAATTATCATAACCAGTTATGATGACTACTTCTGGATTCTTTTTAACTAATCTAAAAAATAATGAAAATGGAATAGTGAAATGAAATCCCCAGTCTAATTTTTCAAAAAATAAATGACGAGATTTTAAGAAACTTATAAAATGTAAATTTTGTATATTCCACAACCTATTCTTTTCTATTTTTGAAATACATATCACTTCCAAATTAATATTTGTATTTATCTCTTTCCAAACCGGAATCCTGTAAGGTGTAGGTATATTCGTAAGAAGTACGCACATATTATAATCTCCATATAATTTTTTTGAAATATTGCTTTGTTCTAAAAAATAGTAAAAATAGTAAATAATATAAAAAAATAAAAGTTACAGAAGTAGAAATTCCACCCCTCATAAGATGAGGAAAATAGACTAAATATGTTAAACCCAACAAAAGTTCAGATTCATTTCTAGGTCTTATCATCTTCATCGCGATATATAAAGAAATATATCCGAAGAAAAAAGACAAAACTATAACACCATAAATTCCATAATTAGCATAAAATTCTCCTGTAATTGTCATACCCGAACTATATTCAGCACCTCTTGTCATTCCATAAAACAATTTTGGTAAATATGTAGTTAACCCTTCCGGTTTATCATTCCATATTTCTCGTGGAATCCAGAATAAAAAAGGTTTAATTAAACTACTACCATAAAAATAATCATGTATTTTAGGAAAATAGGATATTACATGTAAATATGCTTCATACACAAAATAATTGTCAGTTAATTGAAATATTTCTGCAGGACTTGCTGTGGATATATAATGATAAATCTTGGAGAAATCTATTTTTCCAAACACTCTTTGATATAACATTACTATTAAAATAAAAAAACTAAAGCAAGATAAAATGATAATTTGTAATATATAAAAATTTTTAGATTTAATATAATAATATAAAAAAATATACATATACATCATCAATATAAACATACGTGTATATTGATTAAATAATATAACTGAAGATAATAATAAAAATATAATAGCCAACTTATATTTTTTCATATCAAATAGTTTTACAATTAACTGTGCACTTATAATTGCAAATAATGGTGTAAAGAGATTATTAATAGAAAGACTTAATACTAATAATAGCGGATATATATAGTAATATTTCCATACTTCAATAGGTCGAATATTAATAGTTTTCTTTTTAATTTTACCTATTGCATAAAAACAACCAAATGAGAAAAAGACCACTGATAATAAAGAAACTTTTATAGCAAAATTATTAGAAAATTGTTGAACATATATTGGTGGTAAAAAGTTAAAGAACAGGAACCAAAATATAAAAAATATATATATTTTAGCAAGAGAAATATGTATTTGATTTATCATACTTTTTTCACTCTAGGAAGAATCATTTTTTTGTAAAATAATATTTCCATAATATAACTAATAACTACTGTCACTGTAAACATAATAGTTATTTTTAAATAACCATTTATATTTAAATTATTAAATAAAAGCATTATTGGGTAATGTATAATATAAAACGCAAATGAAATAGGAGCAAACTTTGTAAATACCTTTGTAAATACCTTTACTATTAATAAATTTTTATAATAAAATGGTTTTCTCGCAATAAAAATAAAAAAGCCAATAAATATAAAACCATCAAGATAGTGTCTAATTTCAAGTATAGGATGATTTACATAATGAAATATTTTTTCATTATATATAAATATTGAATAATATAAACTTATTAAAAATATATATAATATAACTAAGAAAATTGTATACTTAGTTTTTTGTACATATTTATCATGATAAATTAAATATAAAAATCCTCCACTTGCCCATATGAAATAATACATTAAAAATAAAGATATTTGATTAAAATAAAGTTTATAAGTCAAAATACCAATAAATGAAATTAGCATACTAGAAGTCATAAATATGAATAATCCATTTTTTTTCATATTGATACAACTAAAATGTATAAAAAAGATAATATAAAACCACCATTCATAGCTGAGTGACCATAACGGCTCATCATGAAAAATAGGGCTAACCCATACGCCTGGTTTTAATTCTGGCTTATCCTGGAACATTAATATATTTAATAATAATTGGTATAAATCAATAGACCATATTGTATATACAATGCCATAAATAAAATAAGCCACGATTAATGTTGGCAAAAATATTGAATATATTCTTGCAAAACGATGAATAAAATAGGTTTTAAAATTGTAATTATGTTTTGTTTGACTCATTACAATGACATATCCAGATAACAAAAAGAATAAAATTACAGCCTCTTGTCCAAATATAAAAAATTTTGCTATATAAACATTACAATGAGTATACTTCACAAATGTATGATGAAAAAATATATAAAAGGCAGCAAATCCTCTTAATGCTTCTAATTCAATAATTTTCATGAAAGCATCCTATAGAATAAAATATAACATAAAGATAAAGAAAAATAAAATACTAAAAAAACAATAGAAAGCATATAGACTGATAAATGTACAGTTAACAATAGGATATACATAATTACAATACTAATAATTGTTGAAATTAGAACAATCATGACTTTATTATGAGCTATCATAAATTTATTAAAAATAGACGATACACTAAAAAAAATGGATGTTATAGCTAAAATCTGTAAAATTTTATATCCTTGTATATAATTTTCACCATATATACTCATAATATTTTTAGAAAAGAAAATAAATATTAAAGCTATGACTAATGTAATAACAAAATTAATTCCTAAATTAATATAAAAAATATCTTTAGACTCCTTACTACCAAAGTTTTCAGATACTTTTGACAACATAGGAAGAGCAACACTAGTGGTTGCACCAGTAATAATCATTATAATAGTTAACCACTGAAATGCAGCATCAAATATAGCAATATCTTTAAACTCTCCAATACTATTAATTAACAATACTCTTGCATACCAAAAAGAAGCACTTGTTAAAATAATAGAAACTAATAATGGAGAACTAAAAGATATAAAATTTAAAGATTTTTGTTTAAAAACTTGGAACGAGAATGCGCATTCCTTAAGGTCAATTTTTTTTGTTACAAAATAAATTTTGATAGCAAAATCAATTATAAAATAAAATAGAATAGAATATATGGCACCAAAAAAATGATATTTATCTATACTAAATAAAATGATTGGAATCATTAAAGTAGAAATAGATACACTTATTTTTGTTAATAATTTATAAGACTCTAGACCTATCAATATATTTTGACTCATTATTGACATAATAGAAAATACCAATAATAAGGCTCCTACTGATAGTGCTTTTGTTAATAATTCTGAAGATAAAAAAAATAGTTTTGACATTTCACTGGAATATAGGGTAATGAATAATGCTAACATTACAGCAATTAAAAGATATACAAAAAAGATACTAATTACTTCTTCACATAGTTTTTTTTGCTTATCTTGTACTTGCGCAATATTTTTAATTGTACTATTTCCAAAAGCACCACTAACTATATTTTCTATTAAAGAAATAGTATTTCGCAACATCATAAATTGCCCAAAAATTTCTTGAGAAAGTAATCTTGCCGCTACAATATTAGCAATAAACATTGCTAATCGTCCGAAAGAATTTGCAATTAATAATAAAATACTACTACCAAGAATTTTTTTTAATAATACCATTTATTGAGAATCACTTTTTAAAAACTGAGGTAATTTAGATACATTTTTTATAAAAATTGTAGAATATCCACCTATTCTATTTTTTCTAAGTGCTCTTATATCTTCTTTGGTTTTCTTTTTTAGATTTTGTAAACTTTTATTACTCTCCCCACCAAGACGCATTTTTATGAGAACATCTTCAAGGTATGCTGTCGTTATCTTTTGTACTCCTAAAAAACGCAGTACAGTATCGTAATCTGCTGCTATTCTAAAGCTAGTATCAAAACCACCATACTTTTCATACACTTCTCGTTTTACAAAAAATGTAGGATGAGGAGGCATCCAGCCACGTTTTAATTTTTTAACATTAAATTCTCCACTTTTCCAATAGCGTACAACTTTATCTACATTCTCTTTTTTTACATACACCAAGTCACCATATACAGAATCAGTACCTGTTCTTTCAAACAGTTCATTAACATCTTTAAGAACATTTTCATGTGCATAAATATCATCAGAGTGTAAAAAGCAAACAACATCACCAGTCGCATTTTTTATACCCTTATTAAGTGCATCATAAATGCCACCATCAGGTTCAGAGATTAAAACATCTATATTCTTTTCATATCGCTTTATGATATTTAAAGTGTCATCACTAGAATTACCATCAATCACTATATATTCTACATCATCATAGCTTTGAGACAAAACAGACTCTACTGCACTAGCAATTGTTTTTTCATTATTATATACTGCGGTTATTACAGATACTTTCATATTCTTTCACTTCTCTCAAAATCATCACTAACCCTAACAATATCATCTTCCCCAGTATACTCACCAACCTGAGCTTCTATGAGTACTACCGGAATTTTTCCTTCATTAGAGAGACGATGGAGGTCTCCCATCTTGATGTATGTTGATTCATTTGGTCTTATAAGTTCTGTAGTATCACCTACTGTTACAGTTGCTGTTCCACTTACCACTATCCAGTGTTCATTTCTATGGTAGTGTTTTTGTAGACTAAGGCGTTTACCTGGTTTTACCTCTATGCGTTTTATTTTATAGCCTGGTGTATCTTCTAGTACTGTGTAAGTTCCCCATGGTCTATGACCTGTTAAGTGGATGTTATGCAAGTCAGATACTTTCTTTATCTCTTTTACTACCTCTTTTACTTTTTGGGAGCTTCCTTTTTTACTTACAAGGAGTGCATCACCTGTATCTACTATTATGAGGTCTTCTACATCTACTGTTGCTACATATTTATCTTTTGCATAGACTAGGTTGTTTTTAGAGTCTATGGCTATATGTTTCTCTGTACGAGTATTGTTATTCTCATCTTTTGGCAGCTCTTCAAAGAGAGCATCAAAGCTTCCTACATCACTCCACTCTATGTTAGAGGGTACTACTTTTACTTTTGTACTCTTCTCCATTACAGCGTAGTCAATGCTGTCTTCTGGAATATTAAGCATATCTTCATGTTTTATACGTATAAGGCTTTCATCACTCTCTTTGGCATTGTTATAGGCTTGTAGTGAACTCTCGTAGACTTCAGGAGCGTAAGTTTTAAGCTCTTCGAGAAATACTCCAGCTTTAAAAAGGAACATCCCAGAATTCCAGTAGTAGTTTCCTGCGTTTAGATACTCTTGTGCTGTTTGTGCATCTGGCTTTTCATGAAATGCCCTTACATCAAAATTATTTGCTTCAATGTAACCAAATCCAGTCTCTGCAAATGTTGGAGTGATGCCAAAGGTTACTAGGTTGTCTTTTTCTGCTAACTCTTTAGCCGTTTGCAAAACCTTTTTATACTCTACTTCATCTTTTATGAGATGATCTGATGGCGTTACAAGTACTAACTCTTCAGGATCTAATGCAAGACAAGCAAGTGCAATAGCAGGAGCTGTATTTCTTCCTACCGGTTCTAGTAGGTATTTGTTATTGTTTTTATGTAACTCTTCGAGTTGGTCAAGTGCTAAAAAGTACTGCTCTGCGTTTGAGACTATAAACTGAGAGTCACATACCTTTGAGTTTCTCTCTACTGTGAGTTGAAAGAGAGATTTATCATCAAAGAGTTTTACAAACTGTTTAGGCATAAGTGTTCTACTTATTGGCCAGAGTCTTGTGCCACTTCCTCCGCATAGGATTATGTTAGTCATTTTTGTTCTCCTAAAAGTTGTTGTAGTTCTTCTTTTGTTGGTAAAGTATCTTTCAGTTCTTCTGGCAATGTCTCTTTTACACTATATGTCGATACACCCATTGGTTGAGAAGTATTTAGTAAAGAGTACTCTACTTCCATACTGTCTTTGTCACTACACAAGATAATTCCTATAGCTGGATTTTCATGTGGCATCTTCACGCTTTCATTTAAAAGATTTAGATAAAAGTTCATTTTTCCCGCATACTCAGGTTTAAATTTTCCCACTTTTAACTCTATTGCTACAAGAGCATT
>Ga0256829_1000802_pt1 | contig 28433 bp, 33 predicted proteins | sample 131447metaG_FD_185979 | JGI IMG/M metagenome (GOLD analysis project Ga0256829, IMG submission 185979) | Hydrothermal vent microbial communities from Lau Basin, Pacific Ocean - 131-447 | ecosystem: Environmental > Aquatic > Marine > Hydrothermal vents | place: Pacific Ocean: Lau Basin | collected... | reverse complement strand
AGGGCTCGGTTCTGTTGATCGATGAGATCGACAAGTCTGATGAAGAGTTTGAGGCGTACCTGCTCGAAGTCCTCTCAGACTACCAAGTCACGGTGCCGGAGATTGGCACAATTCGCGCGCAAGTTCCGCCCTTGGTGATCCTGACGTCGAACAATATTCGCGAGCTTGGTGACGCATTGAAGCGCCGCTGTTTGCATCTGCATATCGACTTCCCGGAAGCCGAGCGCGAGCAGGCGATTGTGCGCGCCCGCGTACCTGATGTGTCAGACGCACTGCTGAAGCAGTTGGTTGATTTTGTTCAAGGGCTTCGCGATCTCGACATCCGCAAACGACCTTCGATTTCTGAAACCGTCGATTGGGCGCGGACATTGTTGTTGATGCACGCCACCGAGCTTGATGAAGATATGGTGCGTTCGACGTTGAACGTCTTGCTGAAGCATGAGAGCGATATCCAGGCGGTTGACAAAGATGTTCGAACGCTCGCCCGAGCCGCTGCATCGGCAAGCTAAATGGCCGAACAAGTCCTCACCGACTTTATTCGCGCGCTCCGCTCTGCGGATGTTCGCGTTTCGACGGGTGAGGCGATTGATGCGGCGGAAGCGGTGAAGCTGATCGGATATTCGGATCGGCAGCGCCTATTGGATACGTTGCGCTGTGTCCTCGCAAAATCGCCCGCTGAAAAGCTCGCGCATGATCGCCTGTTTGACCTTTATTTCTCGCGGCAACAGGTGCCGCAAAACGAACCGCCAGCCCAAGAAGACGCTTCTGACTCAGACTCGTCAGACGGCGAAGGCCCGGGAGATCTCCTCGATTTGCTCGAGACAGGTGATGAGACGGCAATTGCGATGGCGATGGAGCGGGCCGGGAAGGAGGCAGGCCTTCAGGATATCCGCTTTTCGACGCAGGTTTCTTATTACGCGCAGCAGATGATGAAGTCCCTTGGCGTGGAGCGGCTCGAAGGCGAAATGATGCAAGCCTTTCGCGAGCGGACCGAAGATGGCCAGGCTTATGCTGAAGAGCTGATAGAAGGGCGCAAGCAAATGTTTTCGCGCGCCCGTGAGCACGCCAAGCAGGCCTTTGAGACCTATGGCGCAGGCGCCACGTTGGCGTTTCGTGAAGACGTGCTGGCTGAAACCGCGCTCACGGCCCTGGACGTGCGCGATTTGGGGCGCATGCAGGCCTTGGTTCAGAAAATCGCCAAACGCCTCGCCGTGAAGCATTCGCGCCGCCGCCGCAAAAAGAATCGCGGTCAACTCGATGTTCGCAAAACCCTGCGCGCGAATGCTGGGTTTGACGGGGTGCCATTTGATTTGGCCTGGAAACAGACCAAGCGAGACCGCGCGAAAATCGTTGCGGTCTGTGATGTGTCTGGATCGGTGGCCCGGGTCGTTCGCTTCTTCTTGATGCTGCTCTATAGTTTGAATGAAGTTGTGCCGGATATTGAGTCCTTTGCCTTCTCTGGCCGATTGGAAGATGTCGGCGACACGTTGGAGACAGACGATTTCGCCGCGGCGATGGACAAGATTGTCAATTCGATTGGCATGAGCTCGACCGATTATGGTCAGTCGCTGTCAGACCTGAAAATGAACCATTGGAACACGCTCGATCGCCGAACGACTTTGATCGTTTTGGGAGACGGCCGATCGAATTACGGTGATCCGCGCTTGGACCTGTTCCGCAAGGCGGCTGGCCGTGTCAAGCGGGTCATTTGGCTGACACCAGAAGGCGAGAGCCTCTGGGGCAGCGGCGACAGCGAATTACCGCGCTACCGCCCGCATTGTCATACGATGAAACAAGTGACGACGATCAAGGACCTGGAGCGCATCCTGGACGAAGCCCTGTCGCGTTATTCGTAAGGCACGAGCAAGCTTGCAATATAGTCGGCCATCAGGCGCCCTGACTGCGTGAGTCGAAACGTGTTTTGATCGTGTTGGGCAAGCCCCTGGTCGATCAGGTTTGAAAGAGTTTCAGCCTCTATGGAGCGCCCGAACAGGGTTTCAAATCGTTGCAAATCGAGCCCGCTGGTCGGGCGCAGGGCCATTGCGAGAAACTCTGTCGCTGTATCCTGACGCGTCAGCTCGAGCGTTCCGGGTGCTTTCGCATCCTTATAGTCCGCTGGCCGCTTTGCTGCTTCTGTCGCGACGCGCTGACCATTAATGGTCAGCCGGCCATGTGCACCGGGACCCACGCCGATCCAATCACCACTGGCCCAATAGATATGGTTGTGGCGAGATTGATAGGTCGGCGCGCTGGCATGGTTTGAAACTTCATAGGCTGGCAAGCCATGCGCCTCGCAAACCTCTTGTGTGAGGTCGTAAAGATCTGCCTGATCATCCTCCTGCATGGGCACTAAGTCCCCGCGGGCGGCGCGCTTTCCAAACGCTGTTCGTTCCTCGATTGTGAGCTCGTACAGCGATAAGTGCGGCGCGCCGAGGGCGAGTGTTTCAGAGAGTTCTTGCTGCCAGGCCTCCATGGTTTGGCCTGGGCGGGCATAGATTAAATCAACCGAGTAATTGTCGAACTGTTTCTGAGCGCGTTCGACCGCCTGCCGAGCGTCGCGGCCGGTATGATCGCGTCCGAGGAAGGAGAGCGCCTCATCATCAAGGCTTTGGATGCCGAGGGACAGACGGTTTACCCCGGCCCGTGACCAATCGACGATATCGCTGGTGAGAACATCATTGGGATTGGCTTCGAGCGAGATCTCTGCGTTTGATTTGAGGCCAAAACTCTCCTGCGCCGCTGAAAGCAGGCGCTCGATTTGTTGGGGCGTGAGCAAAGACGGCGTGCCGCCACCAAAGAAAACAGAATCGAGTTTTGGGTGATCCGGCAATTTGGCGCGATGGGCGTGAATGTCATCAACGATAGATGCAACAAGCGGCTCACGATCGCGGTCTTTGGCGGCATAAACGTTGAAGTCGCAATAAGGACAGATGCGCGTGCAATAGGGCCAGTGGACATACAGCCCAAACCCATATTCTGGCCCGACAGCGTGCATTAGAGGAGCGCCGCTTTGAGCTTCTCAAAAGCCACGGCGCGGTGGCTCATGGCGTGTTTCTGGGCGGGTTCAAGCTCTGCAAACGTGACCTCATGTCCAACCGGGACAAAGACGGGATCATATCCGAATCCCATTTCACCGCGTGGCGGCCAAGTCAGTGTACCGTGGACTTCACCGCGAAACGTGACTTCTGTTCCGTCCGGCCACGCGACGGCCAGACAGCTCACAAATTTTGCGCTGCGGTCTTTGGCATCAATCGCGTTTAGTTCACGCTCGACCTTTTCCATTGCTTTGTAAAAGTCGCGTGGCTCGCCTGCCCAGATCGCAGTGTGCACACCTGGCATCCCGCCAAGGGCTGTCACTTCCAGTCCGCTATCGTCAGAAAGAGCTGGAGCGCCGGTTGCCTGCGCCGCAGCGCGCGCCTTGATCAGAGCATTTCCTTCAAATGTGAACTCGGTTTCATCCGGTTCATCGAGATCGAGTTCGATCCCCGAGACCACCTCAAACCCCAATGGTTCAAAAAGATCTTTTAGTTCAGACACTTTGCCTTTGTTGTGTGTGGCGGCCACCAAACGGCCCGGCTGAAGTTTTCGCGACATGCAATGTGGCTCCGATCTTGCTTTTTGAACGAATGACCTTATCGTTTAACGGTAAGTTTGTGACTTTGTGCTATGTGACAAACGTAGCGAAATGACAGAAGGATGACATAAACGCATGTCAGGCACTCGCAAGAATTCAATGGCGGCGGTTCTGTCAACCGTAGTGACAGTGATTTTCTGGCTCGCCATCGTTCTCGGGACAATTCTGTTTGTGATTCTCGGAATAGGTCTGCTGGGCAGTCTAAATGGCGGCGAATTGGACTTGCCGCTGGTTGAAGCGCGCGCAGATGGCGTCCCAGCTGGACGGATTGCGGCGGCGCTTGTCGGACTGCTCGTGTTTGCGCCAGGCATCGCTTATGTCTGCGCTCAGCTCAGAAAAATACTATCGACATTGGCCGACGGTGACCCGTTTGTGCCAGAGAATGCACCGCGCCTCACTCATATTGCGATTGCAATCGGTCTCGTCGAAGTCATCCGCATGGCGTCTGTCTTGATCCTGGCTGCGACCGTCGATCTCGGCGAGGGCTATAAGGCGAACATCAATATAAATCTGTCAGTTTGGGGAGCGGTGATCGTGCTGTTCATTCTGGCACAAGTCTTCAAAGAGGGCACGCGCCTTCGCGAAGAAGAGAAAATGACAATTTAGGAGGGCCATGACGTGTCAATTCGTGTGACCCTTGATCGGGTTTTGTTGGAAAAAAGAATGTCGCTGACCGAGCTATCTGAGCGCGTCGGCGTAACACTTGCCAACTTGTCCATTTTGAAAACCGGCAAAGCCAAGGCCGTGCGATTTTCAACCTTAGAGGCCTTGTGCCGCGAACTTGATTGTCAGCCCGGCGATATTCTCGTTTTCGAGGATGGCCAATCAAATGAGGCCAGCGAGGCCGCTTAACCAAGCCGCTCGTTGAGGAGCTCCAGCGCAGCTTCCGCAAACAGATACATGTTCTCTTTCCGGTCACTCAGGCCCGTTTCGATCGTGCGTGACTGTTCCGTTGACCCAACCACACCAACACAGACATGTCCGGCCGCATCGCCATAGCCATTGCCGCTCGGCCCGGACGCACCGGTTTCACAAATCCCCCAGCTTGCATCCAGTTTTTCGCGGATCGTTCGCGCCATCAGCAGCGCATAGGGCTCGGTTGCGGATCGCATGCCTTTAATGTCGTCTCGGCCGAGGCCCATAAGTCCGCGAAAAGCTTGCGGCGTGTAGATGACCCCGGCGCCGCGATAGAACGTAGACGCCCCGGGGACAGCCAGCAGCGCCGCCGAAATCAGGCCTCCGGAGGACGATTCCGAAATCGCGATGGTCTCGCCTCGCGACTTCAACGCCGCGCCGATTTGCTCAGCGAGTGGGAGTAATCGTTCCATACTTATCCAATCGCCGCTTTCTGCGCCGCGAACAATTCGTTGCAGCCTTTTTCAGCCAGCGCCATCATCGTATCGACCTCGGCGCGCGTCATCGGACGCTCTTCGCCAGTTCCTTGCAGTTCGATGAAGCCGCCATCTGAGCTCATCACGACGTTCATATCCGCCTCGCCTGCGCTATCTTCTGGATAGTCGAGATCGAGAACCGGAACATCCTTATAGACGCCGACTGAAATTGCCGCGGCCTGTTTGAGGATCGGGTCCCGTGTGATGACGCCTTCTTTTTGCAGATACCGGCAGGCCAAGGCCAGCGCGACGAACCCGCCCGTAATCGACGCGGTGCGCGTGCCACCATCGGCTTGGATTACATCACAATCGATGGTGATTTGGTTCTCGCCCAGCGCTTCCAGATCGACCACAGAGCGCAGCGACCGCCCGATCAGACGTTGAATTTCCTGCGTCCGGCCAGACTGCTTTCCGGCAGCGGCTTCACGGCGCCCACGTGTGTGCGTCGCGCGTGGCAGCATGCCATACTCGCCTGTGACCCAGCCGGACCCCGAGCCGCGCATCCAGCCTGGGACCTTATCCGTCCAGCTTGCTGTGCAGAGCACATGCGTATGCCCGAATTTGGCGAGGCATGAACCTTCAGCGTAGCGCGTGACGCCGGTCTCTAAGCTGATCTCACGAAGCTGATCGGCGGTGCGGCCAGAGGGGCGAGCGAAGTCTGTCATCTGTCAATTCTTTCATAGCTTAAGCTGCAGGCCGCAAATTGCGGGTTTTGGGACTTGTGTCTAGGCTGACTTTCAACCTGGTGAGGATGGGACGTTGGACATCGCAGCGATGAAGGCAAAGGCGGCGCAATCAAAGCGCCCGCCGCGTAGTTTTGCGTATGAGCTGGCGCGGGTGTTCTTCTATGGTCTGTATCGCCTCATGGGCTGGCGCGTTTTGGGGGAGGCGCCACCGAACAAGAAAATGGTGATTATCGCGGCCCCGCATGAAACCAATTGGGACCTTACCCAGATGCTGGGCATCGCTTTTTACTATCGCATCCCGGTCCGTTGGATGGGCAAGAAAAGCCTCGGCGAGGGTCCGTTCGGTTGGCTTATGCGCTGGTGGGGCCTGCTTCCCGTGGATCGATCAGGCTCAACCAAACTCGTCGACCAAGTGGTTGAAGCTTACGAACAGGCCGATGAGATGTGCCTTGTCATCGCGCCAGAGGGCACCCGCGCGGATGTCAAAGCCTGGAAGACCGGATTTTACAATATCGCCCTCGCTGCGGAAGTTCCCGTTGGGCTCGGCTTCATCGACTATGAGAACAAGTTTGGCGGTCTCGATGGGGCCTTGATTCCTTGCGGCGACTATGCTGCGGACATGGAAAAAGTCGCCAAGTTTTACGCCGCCCGCGTGTCTCGCTTCAATCACCCGCTCACCGGCGAAGCGATGAATTCAAAGGATATGGCTTAGGTCTTGGGCTGTTGGCGCATGAGCGGCTTGAATGGGGCGAGTTAAGGCCTCTCGGTTAGCGCCGCATTCGCGGTCAATTCGGCTCGCAAGATTGCCGAGCGAACTAAGTATCATCGTTCTCAGTGACGCCTAATTGCAATTCTATTTGCTCAAGCAATGATGTGGCGCTGTTGTGAGCGCCGCCGAGCATCGTCAAATGTCCTTGCCCCCAACCAAGTTGAGTGCGCAGGGTGGCGATGAGTGATGGACTCTCCGCAACTAAATTTAAAAATTCTGCCTTCTCTAAACCATAGTATGGAGACAGGCCGTGCTCTATCCCAACGTCTATCGCGCGATCCCGAGCGGGTCGAAACGAGACATCTTGCGCTTTGACCAATGAACCCGTGAGATAACGATAATTTTGCAAGTCTCGCACAAGCCCCTCGTCCTGGAGCAAACCTAGCTCCCCGCCACTCACCAATGCGTCAAATGCGGTTGTGCTAGGCTGTGCATTACCTACAAGAACGGAGTATCCCCATAACTCGCCATCCAAAGTCTGGACGGCGTCATCGAATTCCTTAGTACGGTCGCCAAAATAAGCTTCCACGAATTCCTCGTACTCGACGTCATCGATCCCGGAAAAAAAGTTTAAATTTCTATCATTCTGGACGGACGCGGTCTCCAAAGTGTAGCTAATAACCGTAATTTTTCCATACGCGCCATCTAATGCGGTCTCATAACTGGCAATGTCGGATCGGAGGTCATTCGCAATATTCTGAAGAATGAGAGTTTCGCGCTGGCGATCACCTTGCGCATCATTCCAGTTTGCGACTTGGATACCGATAAAGACACCAATTACAACGATGACGAAATCAATGCCGACCGCGAACCAATTCTGGTTTTTAACGTGTTTTGTAACGCGGCGAAGCAGCATCCTTGTCCCCAATCTCGTTCTTAAGGGACCATGGAACAAAGTCGAAAAAATGCAAAGCCTTACATCTGACGGTGTTACCGTCAGCGTCCTGTGTGGATGGCTCCTGCATTGCAAGGTCTTTTTTGAGTTTTCGGTGCACCTTGGTCTGGTACTGACCTGTGTCCGGCCTGTTTGCGCGAATCTACTCCGCTGGCCCTTATGGATTCCGTGAGCTGAGTCCCAAACCGTTTTGCGGACTTTTCATGTCCATGACGCTCGTGGGTTCGTTCAGCTCCCGGGCTGACCCGGATTACCATAAACTCAATTCGTCCTTGCAAGTCTCATGTTCTGTTTGGTTCCTTCGTTCGTTAGGCAGCGGCAGCGTGTCTAAATGGCTCGCCTCGAGAGAGCACGGCCCAGATAATCCGTGCGGTCTTGTTGGCCATTGCGACAGTCGCCAGCCGAACCGGCTTCTTCGCCAGTATAGATGCAGTCCACGGGTCAACGCGGTCGGGACGCGAGATGGCCGCGCTAACGCGTGACGTCATCGCGATCACCAACAGCTTTCGCAGATACTTATTTCCCATTCTGGATATTCGCCCGAGGCGTTCTTTCCCGCCGGATGATTTGTTGATCGGCGTCAGTCCGACCCAGGCGGCAAAGTCACGCCCCGTCCTGAACTGCTCACCACTTCCGATGGTCGCAACGATTGCCGACGCATTGATCGGCCCGATGCCAGGGATAGTTTGAAGAAGCTGGACGCGTTTGTCCTTGCGAGCGACACGAACGATTTCCTTCTCCACTATGATCAGCTTCTCATTAAGCCCCAGGAACTGGCGACACAGCGCTGTGATTGCGCTTCGCGCCATTGCAGGTATTCCTTCGGCACCACCAGCCCGCATTTCAACTGCGAAGTCGCGGATATAATTGACGCCTTTGCGGATTATGTAGCCAAACTCTCCAACCAGTGCTCGAATGGTATTCGACAGCTGAGTGCGCTGACGGATCAAAAGCTCACGCACGCGATGCTGAGTTAGAACGCCTTGTTGCTCGACAGACTTAATCGGAACAAACCGCATTGTGGGGCGGGTTACGGCTTCGCAGATCGCTTCTGCATCTGCTGCGTCTGACTTACCGCGTTTTACATAAGGTTTGACATAGACCGGCGCCATGAGCCGGACATCATGGCCCAGCTTTGTAAGCTCACGCCCCCAGTAATGGCTTGATCCGCAAGCTTCCATGCCGACAAGACATGCTGTTTGCTTCTTGAAGAAGTTCAGTAACTGCGCTCTTCGGACCGGCCGGTTGAAGGCAACAGATCCATCTTCTCTCACGCCATGAACTTGGAAAATGTTCTTGGCCAAATCTAATCCGATTGTGGTAACTTGCATGTGGGTGGCTCCTCTTTGTTGCAGCACTTTTGACGGTGACTGCGTATTATGGCGCACTTTGACGCCGGGGAGCAGGAGCCATCCACTCCATCCGTTTTAGGGCGGCTTAAGCCGCTCAGTCAGACTCCGCACCGCGCCTTCCCAATTGAAACTCCTTCGCGGGCGCCCTATTCAAGACAGATGAGTGTGGACACATCCATCATGCAGGCGCTCAACCAGCGTTCGCGTGATATCTTCAAGCAGATTGTCGAGACCTATCTCGAAACCGGTGAGCCTGTTGGCTCGCGGACCTTGTCGAAGGCCGGGATCGAGCTGTCGGCGGCGTCGATCCGCAATGTCATGTCCGACCTCACCGATCTTGGTCTGCTCGACGCGCCGCATGTCTCTGCCGGGCGGATGCCGACTCATGCGGGGCTGCGCCTCTTCGTCGATGGGTTCTTGGAGATGGGCGATCCCGGCCAAGCTGATCGTGCGGCGATTGAAGGCCGCCTGAACAGCGCGGGACGAGATTTTAGCGGTGTATTGAAAGAAGCCTCATCGCTTTTATCAGGTCTGGCGGGCGGCGCGGGGCTAGTCTCATCGCCCACCCAAGACGCCGCGGTGCGCCATGTCGAGTTCGTTCCTCTGTCGACCGGCGAGGCGCTCTGCGTCCTGGTGAAAGAGCAAGGCGATGTCGAGAATCGGCTGGTCAAAATCCCCCCGGGCCTGCCGCAAACCGTTCTGATTGAGGCTGGGAACTATCTCGCTGCGCGTATGAAAGGACGGACGCTGCATGAGGCGGCGGCGGATGTGCGGTCTGAGATCGCTACGCACCGGGCTCAGCTTGATGCGGCAGCGGCAGACCTTGTCCAACGCGGCCTGGCGGAATGGAGCGGCGCGGCACCGGGCGAAGAGCGCCGCCTGATCATTCAAGGCCGGGCAAACTTGCTTGATGATGCGTCGGCGGCCGAAGACATGGAGCGCGTGCGCCAGCTGTTTGATGTGCTCGAGCGTCAGCAGGGGTTGCTGGAAGTGCTCGACTCGACGCGCGATGCAGACGGTGTGCGTCTGTTCATTGGATCAGAAAACAGTCTTTTTCCGCTTTCGGGTTCAAGCGTGATCGTTGCTCCCTATATGAACGCCGAACGTCAGGTGATTGGCGCGCTCGGGGTGATTGGGCCGACCCGGCTCAACTATGCGCGGGTGATACCAATGGTTGACTATACAGCACGGATGGTTGGAGAGGTGCTCGGCAAGCACCGCCAAGAATGAGTGAATTGAAGCGATGAGTGACGAAACAGTCAAAGACGACGCCCCAGATCTGGGGCCAGACGCCAGCAAAGCCGATCTCAAAGCGGCCGCGGATGAGATTTTAAAGGCGGCCAAAGCGGCAGAGCCTGCGCTAGAAGCCGACGCTGAAGCAGACGGCGACATTGAAGAGCCAGTTGAGCTGACGGCGGATCAGCAGATCCTCGCGCTCGAGGTTGAAAAGCAAGAGCTGCGCGATCAAATGCTGCGCGCCATGGCTGAGATGGAAAACCTGCGCAAACGGTCAGAGCGCGAGAAGAGCGACGCACGCGTCTATGCGATCGAAAAGTTCGCCCGCGACCTGTTGAGCGTTTCGGACAATATGGCCCGCGCGCTCGAAGCATTGCCTGAAGCAGAGCGCGAGGCCCTGACCGATGGCGGCAAAGGCCTGCTTGGCGGGATCGAAATGACCCAAAAAGAGCTACACACGGTTCTAACCCGTCATGGCGTGACCGCGATTGAGGCAGAGCCCGGCGCGGCCTTTGACCCGAACCTGCATCAAGCGGTTGCAAATATTCCATCTGAGCACCCGAACGGCACGATTGCGAGCCTGTTCCAAGCCGGTTGGAAAATTGGCGATCGAACTTTGCGTGCGGCAATGGTTGCGGTCAGTGCAGGCCAGGCGAACTAGTTCGGTTTTAGGCGCCAAGCGGTCACTGTCCCTGGCTGCCAGTTCGGAACGATGATCAAATCGCCAATACGCGTAAGGTCGTTCTGGTAGGTTGGTACGTCTTCGGTATTATGGATATCGGTGACGTCCCCGTTTGGCGCGACGTGCCAAATCTGTCCGGGCCAACTGGAGACGAGATATCCACCGTCATCGAGCACGGCGATGCCGTCAGCATTCTCCATGCCGCTGGCAATCTCGGTCAGATCTCGCGCGCCCAGGGTTTCAAACAATGATCCCGAACTCATGGTTGCGATGAGTAAACGATCGCCGTCGGCCGTCAATCCGTTGACGCCGCCGAGCCGGTCATCCGCAAGCCATTCCTTGTAGCCGTTCACGTCGATCTGAAAGATACGCGCGGACCCGGAATCGCTCAGATAAACGCCGTTTTGCCAAACGGTGATATCGTTGAGAAAGCCAGCGCCCTCGATCGGATAGGTATTGTCGATTTGCGCCGTGGCCAGGTCGATCACGTGATAGGCATCATAGTCCGACACGAAGAGTTTGCCGTCGCGGATCGCCATGCCCTTTGGCGCGTTTAGGCCCTCCACCCATTTTTCTTCAAGAATGTCTCCTTGTAGAGACACGCGGCTGATCCAACCTTCGCCATCCTTGGCGTTTCCCTCACCGACGACGTTTGAGATGTAAAGGACATCACCATCAGCCGCGACGCCCTCTGGCGCCGAGAACCCGCTCGCGACCCATGCCTGCTCCAAATTCGGAAGATTGCCGCTGGATGAAGTCTGATCATCTGTAGCGGTTTCGAGAGTCGTCGGTTGTGATTCAGCCGCTGCGCCATCACTTGATGCATCCTCGTAGCTGGTTTGAGAACACGCCGCGAGCGCAAGGATCGATAGGGATGTGAGCAAACGCATAAGCAATCTCCATTTGTCTTGTGACAAGTGTAACGCAAATTGTGCGCGTTTGCCCACTTAATTCTTTGCGAGATTGAACTCCATTAAACCCCTTGAAGATGTCCCGACGTTTCCCACATGCGGTGGGAGCGGAGGTGATCGGACTGAAACACCGTCTTCACCTTCGACAATCTTTGTGTATAGAGCCGCAGGTTGCTGGTGCTGCATAGCAGGCCGATTCGAGGCAAATGGCGGCGGCTAAGGAGAGAAAAATTATGGGTAAGATTATTGGAATCGACCTCGGCACGACCAATAGCTGCGTCGCTGTCATGGATGGCGGAGACGCCAAAGTTATCGAAAATTCAGAAGGCGCACGCACGACCCCGTCTGTTGTGGCCTTTACCGAAGGCGGCGAACGCCTGATCGGGATGCCGGCGCGCCGTCAGGCTGTGACGAACCCGGACTTTACGTTCTATGCAATCAAGCGCCTGATCGGTCGTACCTTTGACGACCCGACCGCGCAAAAAGACAAAGAGCTCAGCCCGTTTGAGATCGTTAAAGGTCCGAATGGCGATGCCTGGGTGAAAGGCCGTGACAAGGATTACGCACCGCAAGAAGTGTCTGCTTTCATTCTGACCAAGATGAAAGAAACCGCTGAAGCCTATCTTGGCGGCGAAGTTACCCAAGCGGTGATCACGGTTCCAGCTTACTTTAACGATGCGCAGCGCCAGGCGACCAAAGACGCCGGTAAGATCGCTGGTCTTGAAGTGCTCCGCATCATCAACGAGCCAACCGCTGCGGCGCTCGCTTATGGCCTTGATAAAGATGCCAACAAAATCATCGCGGTTTACGACCTCGGCGGCGGGACATTCGATGTCTCATTGCTTGAGATCGGTGACGGTGTGTTTGAAGTTCTGTCGACCAATGGTGACACATTCCTTGGCGGTGAAGACTTTGACCTGCGCATTGTCGACTTCCTGGCCGACGAGTTCAAAAAAGAACAGGGCATTGATCTGAAAGCCGACAAGCTCGCGCTTCAGCGCCTGAAAGAAGAAGCTGAGAAAGCCAAGAAAGAGCTCTCTTCTGCTTCGTCTTACGAAGTGAACCTGCCCTTCATCACGGCTGATGCAAGCGGCCCGAAACACCTCAATATCAAGCTGTCTCGTGCGAAGCTGGAAAGCCTGGTCAGCGACCTGATCAAGCGCACCATTGATCCGTGTAAGAAAGCCCTGGCTGACGCCGGTAAGAACCCGTCTGACATTGATGATGTCGTTCTGGTTGGCGGTATGACGCGTATGCCAGCGGTTCAAGAAGCGGTGAAAGGCTTCTTCGGTAAGGACCCGCATAAAGGTGTGAACCCGGATGAAGTTGTGGCGCTCGGCGCGGCGATCCAGGGCGGCGTTCTGCAAGGCGATGTGAAAGACGTTGTCCTGCTCGACGTGACACCTCTGTCGCTCGGCATTGAAACGCTTGGCGGTGTCTTCACCCGTTTGATCGATCGCAACACGACGATCCCGACCAAGAAGAGCCAAACCTTCTCAACCGCGGAAGATAATCAGCCAGCTGTGACCATTCGTGTGTTCCAAGGTGAACGCGAAATGGCGGCGGACAACAAGAATCTCGGCCAGTTCAACCTGGAAGATATTCCACCGGCCCCGCGCGGTGTGCCGCAGATCGAAGTGACCTTCGACATTGATGCAAATGGTATCGTCTCGGTTGGCGCGAAAGACAAAGCGACCGGCAAAGAGCAGCAAATCACCATCCAAGCTGATGGCGGCCTCAACGATGCTGACATCGATGCGATGATGAAAGATGCTGAAGCCAACGCTGAGGAAGATAAGAAGCGGCGTGACTTGGTTGAAGCCAAGAACAATGCGGAAAGCCTCGCGCATCAGACTGAGAAGCAGCTCGAAGAGCATGGCGACAAAGTCGGCGATGATGTGAAGAAAGAAATCGAGGATGCTGCTGCGGCGCTGAAAACCGCTGCTGAAGGTGATGATGCCGCTGACATCCAAGAGAAGCACCAGGCGCTGATGACCGCTGCGATGAAGCTCGGCGAAGCGATTTATGGCGCTCAGCAAGCTGAGGCAGCAAATGCCGATGCGGCTTCGGATGCGGCTGCGGATGGCGACGATGTCGTCGACGCAGACTTCGAAGAAGTCGACGACGAGAACCGCCAAAGCGCCTAATAGCCGTCCAAATAGAGTTTGAGAAAGCCCCGCTAAATGCGGGGCTTTTTTGTTGGCTTAAGCCGCGTTCGCCGCTGAAGAAATGAGGCGTGCGGCCGTCTCGTCGCGGTGCTTTTTCAGGTAGCGCATAAACGGCGTCCCGCCGGTGCCGACTTCTGTATCGTTCCCGGAGGCGGCGCGTTGCTGCTTGTTGATATAGCTCGCGGCATATTCCAGATGCCGGGTGCGGAAGTCTGCGATGGCTTGAATGATCGTATTGTAAGCCTCAGTAAGTCCGCGGTCGTCTGCGCCTTCAACAAAGGTTCGTAAGTGGCTTGCAGCCCGCGTGTCTTCAATGAACCGGCGATGCGCAGGGGGACGATAGATGTGCAGCTGATCCAGAAATTCCCGCAATGGGTCTGCGGCATGACCAACTCCCATGAGAGCATCCATGGCCGGAACGATGGATGATTGAGATCCGGTTTGGCCGCGGAAGGCTTGTGCCTTGGTGCCATACTTTTCCACGCCCTCATAAATGATGCCGTCAGGCAGGGCGGGATTGTCTTTCCAGCCGTGAATGTAAGGCCGAACGCGTTCGAAATAGATATAAGGATCACAGCGCTCTGGCATCCGGTCGAAGATCGAATTGATCGTCTTCCAGGTTTCTCCCATGCCTTCCAGAATGCTGCGAGTGGTTGCCACATCGCCCGCATTGCTGGCCTCGATCGCAGGGCCAAAGGCGGCGAGCGCTTTGCCAGCAGCGGCTTCAATCGCAACATGGATCAGCACAAACCAATTCTCGTCCTGACCGTTCAGGAAGTTTTGGATCATATAAATATTGTCGAGATCAATCGGACGGCTCGAGTCGACCAGCCCCCAATTGTCGAGCACATAACCGGAATAGGGCAGCAGTGGTTGTTGGCCAAGATGCTCAGCCAAGGCGACCATTGGCACAGCCAAGTTCGCTGGCAAAGTCTGCGGCGCGTTTGGCTCGCCCCAGACGAAGGCCTGGACCATGAAAGAGTAATGCACCATGCACATGCGCGCTTCAGCATCGCTCAAGCGGTCGAGTGGGAGCTCTACCAATGGCAGGCGTTCAATCAGAAGATCGCGCACACGGCCGGTGGGAATAAGGTCGGGCAGCGCCATCGCAACCTCTCGGATCACTGCGAGCTCACCAGAAAGCTGCACCTCATTTGCGTCGTGCCGGCACAAGAATCCGCGTTCAGCAGACATATCATAATCGGATAGATTCAACATTTATTGCTCCCATTTCGAATTTTATGCAAAAATACACGACTAATCGCGCAATTTCTCACTTTATTCTCTGTACTGAGAGTGATATGCACAATGAATGACGGAATTAGATGCGATCAACTCAAAAATATTGTCTGAGCTCGAATCGGATGGGCGGATCAGCAATACGGATTTGGCGGCCCGCGTTGGGCTTTCGCCCTCGGCCTGCTTGCGGCGCGTTCAGGAGCTTGAGCGTTCAGGCTGGATTAAAGGCTATCGCGCGGTATTGGATCGCAGTCGGCTCGGGGCAGGTCTAACTGTCTTTGTCATGGTCGGCCTCTCGGCCCATCTCTCAAAGGACGCACGCGCATTCGAGCGGGCGATGGAAGCTGCGCCGCAAGTTCGCGAATGCCACAATATCACCGGCGCGGTCGAATATCTGTTGCGCGTCGAAGTGGCGGACTTGCCTGCCTATAAAGACTTCCACGCCGACATTCTCGGTGTGCTACCGCAAGTGCGCTCGATTACGTCGCATATCAGTCTCGGCTCACCGAAAGATAAGCGCGCTTGAGCACGGGCTTAACTTGCCCCGTCTTTTGCCCGCGCGGAGACGCTCTCATACAGGTCCTCCCCCCATGAGGCGACTTTGCCATTGAATAGAAACTCTGGCGGGACAACTTCCGGGCCTTTGCCAGGCGGCAATGGCGGCGTGAAATAGCCGAGCGCATAAGAGCCCATGGCGTATCCGAGCATCGCTTGCAGTTCAGGATCGAAATCCTTGGCGATCTCGGGCGGGCAGGATAGGTATTGGTTCTCTTCCTGGCGCAGCCACCCAAGCGCGTAGGTGATGTTCAATCCGATGCGGTCCTGGTCGGACACATTGGCGCCGCCGCTATGCACAACGGACCCGGAATAGACGAGCACAGAACCGGCTTCCATTTCGGCATACTCTACTTCGTCGCGGCTTGGTTCGCGACCAGGATCCCACTGGTTAGATCCTGGAATGACATTCGTCGCGCCGTTCTCTTTGGTGAAATCGGTGATTGCCCAAATCGTATTGAATTGCGGCTCAAGCGTTGGCAGCAGATAACCGCCCCAGGCGAGCCGGTCGCGGTGCAGCGGCTGGACGGGCTGTCCGGGTTGGATCCGAATAAATTGGGTCAAGTGAAGCTGGATCGTCTCGCAATAAGGTTTGAGAAAAGTCTTTGCGCCGTCGACAATTGTCTTATTCATCACCGCATCTCGGCACGCCGCAGAGCGCGCAACCAGGGCGCCTGTGCGCGTAGTCTTGCGGCCAGTAAAATCATCGCGGCCAGTTTCGGTGGCGTCGATGAAAGGCATGCATTCAGACTTCATTTGAGCGAGGGCGGACCTCGACAGAGCGCCCTCAACGATACAGGCGCCGTCGGTTTTGAGCGCTTCGCTGAGCGCCTCTGGCGAGGCGTCTGTGGGCAAATGCTTGAGCGGCATGGGGATCCTCCATCGTTTCTTATCCGCTCAGAAAACGCCTGGATGCCGCGCGAGTCTAGCGAATGCGCCCAAAAATAATAAAATGAACGCGTTCACATAATTTCATTCTCGTGCTACGCAGCGGGGAAATGAGGAGGAAACCAGATGTCCAATCCCGTCTTCGACAAGCCGCCAATCGTTGATCGTGACTTCGTAAAAAAGTTCATGGTGTCTGTGGATCGCCCGCTCGATTACGGCGTCTACTTTCTGTTTCATGACTGGTGGGAAGGGGCGACGACGGAGGCGATCGACGCCTATATGGAAGAGCTTCACAACATTCCAGGCGCGACGGCGTTTCTCAAAGAGGGCTACATCGCTGAACCGCTGACGGTCGAAGGTTTGCGCGATTATGGGCCGGGGACGCTTGGCGCCGCCTACCGCGATTTTGTTGAAGAGAACAATCTGATCGAGAATTTCGGACGCGACTATCGCGCTTTTCAAAAGCAGCTGAAAGCCACGGGTAAGCTCGATCGTATGCCGGCTGATATGGCTTATATGATGGTGCGCGGGGCCCAGATTCACGACTTCATGCATGTTCTGACGGGCTATGGCGCAACGATTCCAGGCGAGCTTGCTCTGGCCTCATACTACCTCTCGCAGATCCGTTTTCCCTATCATGCGATCCGCTTGGCGGTGACCATGGCGCATACGGCTCTGGTCGCCCCGAAAGGAGTTGTTCCCTCCATGGATGCCTTCGTGGATGGTTGGTATTACGGGCGCAACTCCAACAATATCAATTTCGAAAAGTGGGAAGAGCGGATGGGCGAGCCATTGGCGAACTTGCAGGTGGAAATGAACTTGCGTCAAATCGCGAAAGCCGCCTAAACCGCCTGTATGGCAAGACCCAAGGCAAGTCCCGAACAACGCGCGCAGGTGCGGCGCTCGATCCAGACCGCCGCGGCGGACTTGTATCGCGAGCAAGGTCTGTCGGGCATCTCCGCCCGTGCCGTGGCGACCAAGGCGGGTGTCTCCGTCGGCACGATCTATTCCTATTTCGGTGATCTGACCGGCTTGATGCAGTCGCTCTGGACAGGGCGCATCGCGCAATTGGAAGATGAGTTTCGCGCACTTGCCGCCCAGCACACAGATCCGCTTGCCCGGATCGAAGCCTTGCTGCGCGCCTATCTCGAGTTTGGGATCAATCAGGACGTCTTGTATCGAAATGCATTGATGTTTGTGCGCCCAACCATGCTTGAGACGCCTGATAAGCAACCCCTCAGCGATTTTGCTTTTCCGACTTTGCTGCGGGCTGCGCTCTTGGAAGGGCAGGCGGCTGGCGCGATTGTCGACGAAGATGTGGACACTTTGGTTCAGGTGCTCTGGTCCGGCGTGCACGGGGCCTTGGCCCTTCCGGTTAACATGGACCGGCTGGATCTGATGGAGACCGGAAGTATCGCCGCGCAAACGATCTCTATATTTCTGCGTGCTCTGAGGACTCAATAAGCGGAAGATCACTTTGCCAAGGTCTTGCCCGAGTGAACTGAGCTCGGAAGCCGCGAATGGTTTTGATTGGGTGGTTAGAGGTGAATCTGTTGTATTTGTGAGAGATTGAGGACTGCCGTTCCTCAAACGCGAGCATGTTAGTCAGAACCTGTCTTGTGAGACTGTCGAGACTCCTTGCTTGAATTATCAGTTCCGGATCTGCATCTGGTGAAACTAGGGTGGAGATTTCCATTCCCGGCCCGAGGTCGCTCCGATGAGCGACAGATTGCAAAAACGCATTTTTCATATCGCTGAGCTCTTTGACTGAATTGAGAATAGTGTTCCTCAAATTTACCAGCTCAAGGATATCGCTCGCTAAACCTTTTGCGTGTTTTCCTGAGATCGTGGACAGCTGCTCGGCGGGAATTTGAAAATCAGCGTTCTGGTGGCCGATAATTTCTGGAATCACTCGCCAAGGGTGAAGTACCCACTGATTGTCCCCAAGAGCTTCATAGTACCGAGAACTAACGCTAAACACATCGTTGATAACTTGCATCAGACCTAAGTATAAAGCCCAGCTATGGTTGATTGTGTTTTCTCGGCGTTCAGAGCGATGGAAAAAGTAAGTCGTTCCGAAAGATATTCCTCCGCCCACAAAAGCTCCCAATATCGCCGCCCAGAACGGCGAAATTCCGACTTCTGATTGAGCGTCAATGCTGCCAAGAAATACGAATTCAGGCCAGTTCCAATCCAAAATGTATCAATATCCCATATCCCGCATTTTTTTCTTATACAGGATTCGACGTTGAGATACGACGGAACTAGTCCGAGCGGCTATTTCATTCCCAGCTCAGCGCGGGTGCGGATCGCCTTCGCGGCGCTGATGCGGACCAGGTGGCGACCTTTCTCGTCGCGCCAATCCGCCTCGACAAATCCTGTCGTGCGCCCGCGCGAGACGAGGCGACCCTCAATTGTGATCAGGCCATGTGGAACCGGGCGGAAGATCCGCGTCTGCAGTTCTGTGGTCGTGAACCACTCGCCATCTTCCAGACCAGAGGCCATACACATGGAGACGATATGGTCGCTAAACCCGGCAACCCAGCCACCGAACACGCGGCCTTCTGAAATGTCGCGATCGCCGCTATTCGGCCACTCATAGCGGACATAGCCGTATCGGACCTCTTTCAACCAGTCTTCAGGACGAATGCCGAGATTGGTGATGCCCGCGGGCTTATCCCATGCGTTCGATTTCAACCGATCAAAGAAGACCTGCTGCTCGGCGGATAGTTCTGTACGGCTCATTCGGGAATATAGGCTCGGGCTTTGAGCTCGACGAAGCCGAGCGGATTGAACAGAGACGTGATCCCGATCAGTGTATAGCAAGAGAAGAACGGACCAGGCATCCATTTGGCTTTGGCGCGGAACATCGGCTCCATGTGGCGCTCGAAATCTACGTGATAGCCCGTCATGTCGACCACATCTGCGAGGCTGCCACCGGCTTCCTTCAAGATCATATCGATCTCGGCAAACGCTTCATCGGCAGCGCGAAAATACGCTTCGTCGGACGGTGTTTCACCGTCCTTCAAAGCGGCGATCACGCCAGACAGAAAGACCATGTCGCCGGCGCGCACTGCCGGGGCGAATTGCATTTGTTCGGTACGGTCTTTCAGACTGTCCGGGACGATCATCTTTGGCATGCTAGACGACCGTCTGGCCGCCATCGACCACCATCATTTGACCGGTCATGAAGCTGCCCGCATCGGAAGCCATATAGACGGCGGCACCGGCGATTTCGACAGGTTCACCAATCCGGCGGAGCGGTGTGGTTGAGGTTGCACGTTTCAGCGTTTCTGGATTTTCCCAAAGCGCGCGGGCGAAGTCGGTTTTGATCAGACCTGGCGCAATCGCGTTCACACGGACATTGTCTGGGCCGTATTCAGCCGCGAGGTTGCGCACGAGCTGGAAGTCAGCGGCTTTAGAGATGTTGTAAGCGCCAATCACCGGTGAGGCGCGCAGACCGCCAATTGAGCTGACAATGATCACGGAACCATCTTTGCGCTCACGCATTTGCGGGACGCACATTTGCACCAGCCAGTGATTGGAAATGATATTGTTCGACAGGATCTTCTCGAACGCATCATCTGAGATGCCTTCCATCGGGCCATAATATGGGTTGGAGGCGGCGTTGCAGACCACGATGTCGATCTTGCCAAAGGCTTCATTGGTCGCGTCGACCATGGCTTGCAGCTGATCTTTTTCAGAGATGTTGGCCGGGATCGCGATCGCTGTGCCTTCGCCATATTGATCGTTGAGCGCGCCCGCGACTTCCTGACATGGGCCTGGCTTGCGCGAACTGATGGTCACTTTTGCGCCGGCAGCGGCGAACTGTTCCGCAATGGCTTTACCGATACCGCGAGACGAACCGGTGATAATGGCTGATTTTCCTGAAAGATCGAACAAGCTCATTTGAGCGCTCCCTTTTAACATGTGTGCTGGAGGGGTGATACGCGGCGGACTGGTGTAAGAAAAGGGTTTCGCGAGGTCAGGCTTTCAGCGCCGCCCAAGCGATCATCGCCCAGCCTGCGAGCATGCCGAGACCTCCGATTGGTGTAATCGCGCCAAACCATCGCGGCGCGCCGAGCGCCATGGAGTAAAGCGTTGCTGCAAACAGGACTGCGCCAGCCAATAGAACTGCTGCTGCCAGGCCGAACTTTTCCGCATTGTGGGCCGACAAAGCCGCCGCGAGCGCTGCATGGACAAGCAAATAGAGCGTTGCCGTATCCCACCATCCGGTTGCTTTTCCGGTCAGTGTTTCGCCCAACGCGTGCGCGCCGAAAGCACCCATGGCGACGGCGAGAAATCCGGCGATTGCTGCAAGAAAAGTGATCATCAGGCGGCCTCTATTGGGATCGAATAGTTTACCACAGCATGGCTTGAGAGTTTATCGCTGCCTTCGGCGCGTACGTCGACGGAAATCACCGCGAGCGTTTTACCGAATTTCAGGATTTCTGCCTCAGCCACAACTGCGTTGCCGATGCATGGCCGCATGAAATTGATGTTGAGGTTGCTGGTCAGCGCCATGGGCGTGATGCCGATGCGCGTGAAGATCGCAATATAAGCAGCACTATCGGCGATCGCCATTTGGGTTGGCCCGTTAATATAGCCGCCGGGACGGAGATTGCCTGGGTCGACCGGCTGGCGCACACGGGCATAGTTTTCGCGAACTTCTAAAACGCGCTCTTGCTCGCCCGAGCCCTGAAACACCGAGTCATAAAAGGCATTCACTTCTTCCACGGTTACCACTGAACCCATGTTCTCCCTCCGATAGGCATTGACGCCTGCTTGGCTTGAAGGCCAACCTATAGACCGAACTTGATCCGAAAAGAGATCACGCCACGGGAGGAACCAGACGATGCTGACCAAAGGTGACGAGTATCCTATTCACCAAACCCCTGAACCTGTTGCGTATTCGGGCTCAGACCGAAACTTTTACGACCGATATTTTTTCAACGGCTATTCCGCAGATGGATCGGTGTTCTTTGCTGCCGCCTTTGGTGTTTATCCACATCTCAATGTGATGGATGGCGCCGTCTCCATTCTCAAAGACGGGGTTCAAAAATCGATCCATGTATCGCGTCTGCTCGGCATGGAACGGATGGATACGAAAGTCGGTCCACTCTCGGTTGAAGTGATTGAGCCGCTGAAGCGCATTCACTTAAAGCTGGAAGAAACAGACGGCATCGCGCTCGATGTTCAGTTCACAGGACGACACTTCCCGATTGAAGAGCCCCGGTTCACCTATCGCCAGGGCCCGCGCATGCTGATCGACTGCACGCGCATGACCCAAAACGGTCACTGGCAAGGCAGCTTGAGCGCAGATGGAGAAACTATCGAGGTCAAAGACTTCCAAGGCACCCGAGACCGGAGTTGGGGTGTCCGCCCAATTGGTGAGCGTGACCCGCAGCCTGTTTTGCCGATGCAACTTCCGCAATTCTATTGGCTATGGGCGCCGATCAATTTTCCCAATCTGTCTTTGTATTTCCATGTCAATGAAGATGGCGCGGGCGGCGCATGGAATACGCGCTCAGTGCTGGCGATGGACGGCGCGGACAATGATGGCCTGCTCCACCTCAACCGCCCGAAAATGGATGTTACTTGGCGCGAAGGGACCCGCCGTGCGGCCGGTGCCGTACTGCATGTTGAAGACGGTCAGGGGCGCCCCCACGAGGTCACCTATGAGCCGCTTTCAACATTCATGATGAAAGGCATCGGCTACGGACATCCGGACAAGGGACATGGATCATATCGCGGTGATCTTTCGGTGACGCGCGAAGATCTAACACCCGATAATCTGCCCTGGCAGCAACCGGATAATCTGCACATTCAAGCCATCGTGAAAGCCACCCATAAAGGTCCAGACGGTCAGACCAGTGAAGGCATCGGTATTCTCGAACAATTGACGCTCGGGCCGCATGCGCCGAGCGGTTGGAAGGATGTTCTCGATGCTTGAGCAAGATCTCGCGGAGAAATTTGCCGCTTATGCGGAAGCTCGGCTTCCCGGCGCGAAGAATGCTCGGGTCGATAGCATCAACCGCATCCATGGCGGCGCCAGTCGGCAAACCTATTCGATCGACTTGGCCTATGAAGATGCCACTGGCCCAAAAGTGAAAGGTCTGATCCTGCGCCGCGATCCACCCGACAGCCTGATTGATACCGAGCGCCGGGTCGAGTTTGCGGCGATTAAGAGCGCTTATGGCCAGCGCGATTTGCCGGTGCCCGAAGCGCTATTCCTGGAAACAGAACCCGACGCCTTGGGCGCGCCGTTTTTTGTCATGGGCCGGATCGAAGGCGGTGACCCGGTCAATCCATTTAAGATTGATGATATCGAACCGCATCGCGCCGCCATCGGAGAACAATTCTTCCGTCATCTCGGCTCGATTGCGGCATTGCCCGTAGACGGCTCGGCTCTGGCAGAAGAGACCGAGACGCCAGCGCTCGATCAATGCTGGCGCCGCGAGCTCGATTATTGGGCGAATGAAATCCGCTCCAATGCGAAAGACCCTCAGCCAGTTGCCGAAGCGGCAATCCGCCATCTAGAGCGCAACCCGCCGCCGCCAGCGCAGCGCCTTTCAATTGTGCATGGGGACTATCGAACGGGGAACTTCCTTCAGGATGGGAAGGGCACACTGACGGCCATTCTGGATTGGGAAATGGCGCATATTGGCGACCCTTATGAAGACCTTGCCTGGGCGACAGATTTGCTCTGGTGCGGCAATGATCAGGAGCGCGCGGCAGGCTTTATTCCTTGGCCGGAGGCGATTGGCATTTGGCAGGAGGCGTCAGGCTGTACGTTTGATCCGGCGGCGTTCGAATGGTGGTCTCTATTTGCTCATGTCAAAGCGCTCGGGATCTGGGTGACCTCGGAAAAAGCGTTCGCGAATGGCGAAAACGACGACCCAATCTTGGCCTGGTCAGGATGGTTCACGCATGCCGCACATGAGCTGATGCTCGCCATGCGGCTCGGCCCGAAATATGGAGCAGGCGTATGAGCGATATTGGCATGATCCTAGACCGGATTGGGCGCAAGCTCGTCACCGAAGTCGCGCCGAAGCTCGAGGGTGATTATTCAGGCGGCCATGCGGCGATGAGCGGTTTGATGTCGGTCATGGCCGGCGAAGCCTGGGACGGCGCCGCAGACCGCCTCGTAAACGAAATCGCGGGGATGCGCGGTCTGTTCGCTTTGGCTGGAAAAGAAGTGGCAGTCCCGAAGAGCGAAAGTTTCAAAGTCTCTGACCTCACTGAGGAACGCAATGCGCTCGCGGGGTATCTCACAGCGTTGCAAATGTCGTTGGAAAACCGCGAAGACGAAGAAGCGAAAGAGTTGAACGCCAAGATCTGGATGCACCTAATGGCAACCGCGATGGCCCGAATGCCAAGCCCGCCCGACTTTCCGGATGCTGATGAATGAGGGGTGTTCTGGGAGATAGAAGTTCCACCAATCGCCAAAGTCTGTATCCTTCGATCTGAAGTCGCCTAGTCCAATGGTGGGGCCCTTGAAGCAGGTTAGAAAATCCAAATTCTTTGCGCATATTGAGCGTGAGCAAGGCGATCGTCCTTGGGGCTCATTCCTGGATGCTGGATCCGGTTTGCATTCTCTGGGTTGGGTGTCGCAGCTCGATACAGAGCGATGGATTGCGGTTACCGGCGCGCCTCAGGATGCCGAAAAAATGCAGGCGGCGACAGACGGAGTGCGCCGACCGCAAGACCAAATCCTACTCGGCAATTGGGCCAGAGCAGATCTGCTCAAAGGCGAGGTCTTTGACACCGTATTGGCAGACTATCTGCTCGGCGCCGTGGAAGGGTTTGCCCCTTATTTTCAACCCTACCTGTTCGCGCGCCTGCGCCCGGTGACGGGGAAAGTGCTCTACATCACCGGCGCTGAGCCTTATGTGCCGGAGAATGAGCCATCAACCGAGGCAGGGCGTTTGGTTTGGCAAATAGGTCGATTTCGCGACGCCTGCCTGCTGTTGTCTGGCGATTTACCTTATCGCGAATATCCATCGGCTTGGGTCCTCGATCAATTGGTTCGGTCGGGGTTTAAACCTCGCAACATCAAACGCTTCGACACCCGCTATAAAAAACGGTTTGTCCGTACACAGATTGACCTCAGTCTTGAAGCATTAAAGCGCGTGCGGGACCGAAATGCAGCACAAGCGCTCTCTCAGTGGGGAGAGGCGCTCAAGCAGGAGGCGTTAGCGCGGGTTGCGTCCGACGATGGCCTGGCTCATGGGTCTGACTATGTGATCACAGCCGAGCCCGTTTAGGGGCGATAGTGACCACGCTAACCCACGCTGCGTCCGTCTGGGCCGCTATAGGCGCGTTCGACTTTGGCGACGCGAAGTTCATAATGTGAATACCAGCGCTCAATGCCATTTTTCTGGGCCAGGAGGTGCTGGGTTTGAGCTTTCCAAGCTTGAATGCTCTCTTCATCTTTCCAGTATGAAACGGTGATGCCCAGTCCGTCTGCGCCGCGGGTTGTATCAATTCCGAGGAAGCCAGGCTGCTGATCCGCCAGCTCCACCAGGGCCTGTCCCATGGCGTCATAACCATCATCATTGTCGCCCAATGTGCTCGTAAAGATGACGGCATAGTAAGGCGGCTCTGGGGTGTTTGAAAAACCACTCATTGTCGTCAGTTCTCCCGTTTTACCTGTCTTACGCGCGGTTCTGCGTGGGGGCGTTGCGGGCAAATAGCCACCCGATTCTTGCGATTTGGAAAATAGATTCTGGCGTCAGGTGCCGACCTAGCCCCACAGCTCGCGGCTTGGAGGTGACACTACGCCATCATTATAGCGCAGCTTATGCGGCACATCTTTTTCGAGCCAAAGCGGGCCATCCAGATCAATCAGGTCAGCTTCTTGGCCGAGCAGGATGGCCGGCGCCATGCTGATCGATCCGGCGACCATGCAGCCGACCATCGTGCTCATGCCGCAGCGTTTGGCTTCCTTCATGATGCGCAGCCCTTCGGTCAGGCCGCCCGCCTTGTCGAGCTTGATGTTGATCGCATCATATTTCTTGGCGAGCCCTTGCACGTCGCCGCGTGTGTGCATGCTTTCATCGGCGCAGATCGCCACGTGTCCTGGGCGACGGGTGAGCGCGGCGTCCTGGCCCGCTGGAAACGGCTGTTCGATCAGCACGACGCCGAGATTGGCAGCCTTCGCAGCAAGAGCTGGAAACTCGTCTGGGTCGAGCCCTTCATTGCCATCAAGGACAAGCTTGGCATCGGGCCGCGCACGGCGCACCGCTTCAACGCGAACAATGTCATTCGGACCGCCAAGTTTGAGCTTCAGGATTTTGGCATTGGTCGCCTTCGCCGCTTTCGCCATCGCGTCCGGCTCATCCAGGCTAATCGTCATCGTGGTTGGCAATGGTTTGGGTTCTGGCAATCCTGCGAGTTCCCAAACCGGGGTCCCTGTCAGCTTGGATTCCAGGTCCCAAAGCGCGCAATCGGCAGCGCATTTTGCAGCGCCTGCAGGGAGGCGTCTTTGCAAATCCTGGCGGGTCAAACCTTCCTGGATATCGCGTTCGATACCGGATAGCTGCGCGACCACACTGACCCGGCTTTCTTTGTAACGGGCATAAGGGACACACTCGCCGCGACCGACATGCTCTCCGTCTCGGATCTCGACCAAGACTGTTTCCGCCGTGGTTTTGGAGCCGCGGGAGATTGCAAATGCTGCCTTGAGCGGCGAAGACACGGGAGTGATGGTCATCTGGCGCATGGATGAAGTCTTTGCCGGAAAGGTAAAATTTGAATGACGCGTTGGGGGCCGTCTTAAACGTTGGTGGGTTAAGGTAAATAGTGTCCAAATCGAGCGATCCATCTTTTTCGCCCTCTATTGAGTATGAAGGAGGGGCGCGTCCGCGGCTTGTGCTGCGCGGCTCTTGGGTGGTTACGGCTTTAGGGGCGCTCGACGAACAGCTTCGTGCGCTGGCGGAGCGCCACGGCGCTGATGCGCTTGCGGAATTGGACCTGACCGAGCTTGAAAGCATGGATACAGCCGGCGCGTATCTGGCCGATCGTGCGCTTCGCGGTTTTGTTCCATCCACCCCAGACGTCGTTGGGGCGCAGCCAGAAACATTAGCACTGCTGGAACAGGCACGTGCGCTGGCCACGCAAGAAGAGCACGCGCCGCCGGTTCGTGAAGACGGGCATGGATTTGTCGATCTGCTCGAGCGTACAGGCCGCAATGCCGAACACATGTGGCATGAAGCGCTGGAAACCCTGTCATTTTTAGGCGGGACTCTGGTGGCGCTGTCAGCCGCGATTTGGCGCCCGGCCAAGATGCGTTGGACGGCGCTCGTCTCTGTGATGGAGGATGCTGGCCTCGATGCTGTGCCAATCATCGCGTTCTTGAGCTTCTTTGTCGGCATGGTGGTCGCCTTTATCGGGGCGACGACGCTGTCGCAGTTTGGCGCAACCATCTTTGTTGTCGAGCTGGTGGGCTTTGGCGTTTTGCGCGAACTCGGCGGGGTGTTGGTCGCGATCATTATCGCGGGCCGCACGAACTCGGCCTTCACGGCGCAAATCGGGGCGATGAAAATGCGCCAAGAGATTGACGCGATGCAGACACTCGGGCTCGATCCGATGCAAGTGATTGTCGCGCCGCGTGTGCTTGCGATGATGATCATGGTGCCGGTGCTCACCTTTATCGGCATGTTGACCGCGATCGCAGGCGGGATGACCGTTGGCTGGCTGGTGCTCGATATCAATCCGACTGTGTTCTTTAATCGCCTCCAGGACAATGTCCCCATCGATCAATTCTGGATCGGCATGTCGAAAGCTCCAATCTTTGGCTTGGCGATTGCCTTGATCGGATGTCGCCAGGGTCTTGAGGTTGGTGGTAGCGTACAATCGCTCGGCCACCACACGACCAAGTCTGTGGTTCAGGCCTTGTTTTCTATCATTGTCATCGATGCGCTCTTTGCCATTTTCTACATGGAGATGGGCATATGACCGAGCTTGCGATCAAGGTTCGCGATCTGAAGACGGCCTATGGCACGCACGTTGTGCATGAGCATCTCGATATGGATATGCGCAAGGGCGAAGTCTTGGGCGTGATCGGGCCATCGGGGACGGGTAAATCGGTGCTTCTGCGCGCTATTGTTGGTCTGAAACAGCCTGCGACAGGCGATGTGCACGTGTTCGGCGAAGACGTCATCCATCTGCAATCTGCTGACCATGCTGCGCTCCAACGTCTTTGGGGGATTATGTTCCAGGACGGCGCGCTGTTCTCGAATTTGACCGTGCGCGAGAACGTCATGGTGCCGATGAAAGAGCATACTGATCTGCCGCTACCTTTGATGAAAGAGCTCGCGGATCAGAAAATTCGGATGTCTGGATTGGAGACATGGGCCGGGCGCAAATACCCGTCTGACCTGTCCGGCGGCATGCGCAAACGGGCTGCCTTGGCGCGCGCCTTGGCACTTGATCCGCCCCTCTTGTTCCTTGATGAGCCGACCGCGGGCCTCGACCCGATCACGGCGGCTGGGTTTGACCAACTGATCCGTGATTTGCAAAAATCGCTTGGGCTGTCTGTATTTTTGGTCACACATGACGTCGATACGCTTGCTGTGACCTGCGATCGTATCGCCGTGTTGGGCGAGAAACGTATTCTCGCAATTGGCACGATGGATGAATTGAGACGAAACCCCCATCCTTGGATTCAGGACTATTTCGGGGGACCGAGAGGCCGCGGCGCAATTATGGGAGCCGGATAATGGAAACACGTGCGAATTACGCGCTGATTGGTGCCTTCGTCATGATGGCGGCTGCGGCAGTGATTGGATTTGCGTTATGGCTGGGATCCTCGCAATTCAATCGCGACTACTCAATTTATGATGTCGTCTTCCCCGGGCCGGTGACGCTCGAGGAAGGGGCGTCGGTGCGATATATCGGGATCAAGGTCGGCGAGGTTGAAACCGTTCGGATTGATCGCCGCGATGCCTCCATGGTGCGCGCCCGGCTTCGCGTTGACCGTTCAACCCCAGTGAAAACAGACTCGACCGCGATTATCGATTTTGC
>Ga0256829_1000801_pt1 | contig 28454 bp, 26 predicted proteins | sample 131447metaG_FD_185979 | JGI IMG/M metagenome (GOLD analysis project Ga0256829, IMG submission 185979) | Hydrothermal vent microbial communities from Lau Basin, Pacific Ocean - 131-447 | ecosystem: Environmental > Aquatic > Marine > Hydrothermal vents | place: Pacific Ocean: Lau Basin | collected... | reverse complement strand
AGCAGCACCCATTTCCGCCATGGAAGCATGATGGGTAGGTTCATCCGTACCCTTCTTAATCATATCGCTGATACTGTTGGCAACAGCAATTGCGATAGCAGCCGATGGCATGCCTGTTCGCGGTGGTGTTGGGTTGATAGGTGTTCCATTTGCACTTTGCATAGGTTTACTAATCAAATGCGGTGGGGCAAAAGCGATACCAATGGCAAACATGTTTTTGTGACTTGGTGTTTGGTAATGTTTTGGCCAATCACCAGCGCTCCATTCTTCGTATGGGCGAGGTGTGTAGTCGGCATCAACTTTCATGAAACCATTGGGTGCAAAAATATCGCTTGTAATGTCTTCACCATCTTTATTAAAAGCTTTTAAACCAACGCCCGCAAATGGTGGAATCAACATAGAGAAATCAAATTCAATTTCATGGGTTGAACCATCCAGAGTTTCATAGTGAATTTTTCCTGCTTCAACTTTAGAAACATGGGCACGCGTAATCCATTCAATATCGCGCTCTACCATCAGTGATTCTGCGAAGGTTTTACCGTTGGTGATATAACCACCACGTTTAATATGAACGCCACCCATGCCAAAGTCGCCAAGCTCATACTCATTACTTAACCATACGATACGTGCTTTATCACGAACACCTGCTTCTTTAAGCACATGTTCAATATTATAAATATATTCAAAGGCAGCACCTTGACATGTACACATGCCATGACCCGTACCAATAACAAATGTGCATTCTTTGCCTTCGCGCATAGAATCAATAGTTGCTTGAAGTTTTTCACTGGCTTCAATAGCATGACTTGGGGTACAAACCGAAACAGTATGACCATGGTCAGGTCCTAGTCCTTCTGTTGCTGCAAAGTTAAGTTTTGGTCCAGTTGCATTGATTAAATAGTCATATTCAATGGTTTCTTGCTCTCCAGCTTTGCTTTCCAATGTATATTCAATGGTAACAAATGGTTTTGTATTATCTTTGCTGCCATCGGGGTGAATCGATAAAGCTTTGGCTTGTCTAAAATCAATATTGGTTTTCTTTTTATATACTTCTGCAAGGTCGAAAGTAACGTCTTCTTCTTTCATTTGACCTACGCCAACCCAAATATTTGATGGAACCCAGTTCCATGTTGCATTTGGAGAAATCATAATGATTTCATGCTCCCTGCCTAATGATTTGTTTAAATATCGTGCTGCTGTATGACCAGAAATTCCAGCTCCTAAAATAACCACCCGTGCCATAAAAACTCCTCTCACTGTTTTTGAATTTAGCGCATAAATATATTATACAATAATAATATGTCAACTTAAAAGGGGCTCGTATTGCATTTGATAAGTATAAGTAAGCAATACGCAGGTGCGTTGAGTTTGCAGCTTACAATATATGAACCAAAACCCTTATCTGCCTATAAGTCAGCTTATACTTTGTAATTACGTTTAAAAAAATGTTTTCGAACAAATACACCATATAAAAGTTCAAAGAGCACGGCTATCATAATAAAACCAGCAAAGACGATGACGGCTTTAGGGCTTGTATTGTAGGTATAGGTAATGAGGGTTAGCAATGCAGCGAGACTCAAGGTGAAAGCAGCAATAAGGACTTCTGCTCGCGCATGAATTTTATGGCGAAGTTTGAAAGCTGCGAAATTAACAATAGTGAAAACAAGCAAGAATCCTGCACTGCCAATAATTGCAATTTCATTCAGTGAAATGGCGTTGGCAATGCCGATACTGAGTAATGAAATAACAATGATGTCATGGCTAGGTATATTTTTTCTAAGTGTGCTGAGCTCTTGTGGAAGCTCTCCTTTTCTAGCAAGAAAATAACCCAACCTTGCGTTGCCATAAATGGTGGCATTGATGGCAGAGAAGGTTGAAAGAAGAGCTGCGATTGCTACGACAGTAAAACCAATATTACCTAGGGCTGGTTTAGCAGCAATAGCTAGTGCATAATCTTTGGCTTCTAAAAGTTGCGCTTCAGGAACAACGCCGACAGTCACCAAAGAAATAAGAACATATAATAAAATAACAAAGATTGTTGCAGTAAAAAATGCTTTAGGAAGATTCTTTTCCGGTGATTTGATGTCTTCTGCAGCATTGGCAATGAGCTCAAATCCTTCATATGCAACAAAAATAATCATACCTGCAGTAACGATGGCTAGTGGTGATTCCCAATGAGCGGGGGATAACTTGTCGGGGTCAATATAGAAAATACCTGATATGATGATAAGAATCAACAAGGTAACTTTAATCAATACAATAATAAATTCAGATTTACTGACAAATGAAGTGCTTATTAAATTAATGATGGCAGGTAAAATAATAGCAATGGTAATCAAAAAGTGGTGCTGTAAAGATGTAGAGCTACCATGTAGAAAAGTTTGCCCATAAGATGCAAATGCTGATGCATAAAGTGCTATTGTGATGAGATAACTAAGCCAAAGCATTAAATTTACGCTACTGGATAAAATATTGTTGCCGAAAGCTTGGTCGATAAATACTACAGTACCACCACGGTTTTGAAAAGTTATCGATAGTTTACTGTAGGCGTACGCGGTTAAAAGAGCCACAAGACCTGCAAATAAAAAAGCAATAGCTGTTGCTCCATGTGCTAAAGATACTGCCTCACCAAGTACAGCAAAAATTCCACCACCAACCATGCCGCCAATACCAATGGATATGGCACCCAATAGCCCAATACTTCTTGTTTTTGTGTTCAAGGTTGCATTACTTTAAAAGGTCTTTGTTATCTACATGTGTCCACTTGCTACGTGGGCGGTCGATATATTGAAAGTGCTCGTTGGTGAAGCTGCCCTGAATGCAGGTGACACGGTAAAATCTACTGTTGGGCTTTTGTTCACCAATGGCTTGGTTAAAGGTAACAGGGCCTGTTAAATAATATACACCTTGGTCAACCCTGCGGTTTTCAATGTTGTCCACGATAATATTAATGGTTTCTTTAAGAATAGGGTGGTTGGGCGTGGAGGCAATGAGATAATTGGTGTAATGCTCTTTATTGACGAGAAATAACTCTTTGTCTTCGGGTTTAATCAACCATGCCAATGGCCAGACGAGGTGAGCATCAATGTCCATATACACACCACCTTCATGATTGAGTACAAACATGCGCCATAAATCGGCTTGGGCTGCTCCATTGGTAAGTTGTTTGTAGGCAGTGATAACCTCTGGCGATGCATATTGCTCTAAATATTCAAGGCGTGCTTCTGTGCTAACATAGCGGTAGTCATAAGATAATGACATCAAGCGGTTAAATAGATAATTGATATATACTGGAAAAGACGCTTTGTTGGTGAAGTTGGTTTGCCAAATAATTTTGGGGATTTGTTGTTGCTTTTTCGATTTGCACTTGGCTGAGCTGTAGTCAGGGATAGTAAAACGATAATTGGGCAGCACAGCATGAAACACATAGCTCAATGCCTTAATCAATGCGCCAAAAATTTTAATCAGCCGGTTGGCAACAACAATATGAATTGGCATGTAAACTCCTAAATATCAGTGGGGCATATCTTAACTAAACTGATATAAAAAGCGAAAGGTTATAGGGGTGTGAAATAGGTAAGGGAAATAAGTACGATGCCAATGCTGACAAGCAGGTACAGGTTGGGTATAAAATAAGGTCGTACTGTCAGTTTGGTTTGTTTAAAATCTTACTGTCGAATGCGTGGGTCAGCCCAAGCATAAGCAAGGTCTGCGATAAGGTTGCCGAGAAGGGTTAGAACTGCTCCAATGACGGTAATGCCCATGACCAAGGGATAATCTCTTGAAAGCACGGCTTCAAAGAACAATAAACCCATGCCAGGGATGGAAAATAGTTGCTCGACAATGACTGAGCCGCCAATCAGTCCTGGAATGGATAGCCCTAAGAGTGTAATCATGGGCAAAAGTGCGTTTTTTAGAGCTAAGCGGTAGTGGATGGATGTTTCGGAGACTCCCATGGCGCGGGCGGTGGTAATATATTCGCTGCGAATCACATCCAACATACCTGTACGCATAAAGCGAGACATACCTGCAAGCCCACCAATGGCTGAGACAAATACGGGTAGTATCAGATGTTTGAGCAGGTCTAACTGCTGATGGACCCAGCTCATTTGCTGCCAGTCGTAGTCATGTATGCCTGATATGGGCAGTAGTTGCATGTTTACACCTAGAGCCATCATCAGCAATAAACCCAACCAAAAAGAGGGAATGGCAAAAGCTAGAAAGACAAATACGGTTAAACTGCGGTCTAACCATGAATCCTTGCGTACAGCGGAGACCACGCCAATAGGTACGGCAACAATAAGAATAAATGCCATGGCAAGTATGTTAATCCAAAGGGTGACGGGTAAACGCTCGGTGATTTTATCCAATACAGGACGACCATCAGCAGAAAATGAATTACCAAAATCCAAAGTAGTAAGTCTACCTAACCAATCAAAGTATTGTTGATATAGTGGTTTGTCCAAACCATAGAAGTTGCGTAATCGTTCGATGTCTTCAGAGGACACTTTAGGGTCGAAAGCTTGACCGACCACCGATGGTTCGCCTGGAGCAAGATGCATCATACCAAAGGATATGATGGTAATGCCCAGCAGCAAGGGAATCATGCCCATGAGACGTTTGAGTGCGTAAGCTTTCATGGCTGCAAGCGTAAGGGGGGAGTTGAGCTTATGCAATGTGCTAGATAAAAAACACTCATTTAATCAGCCTAAGTATGAGGGTGGATATAAGAAAATAATTCTTGACACAAGTAAACTTATGCACTTTTTAAAGTGATGCCATACATTTGTCACAATTTAACCTAATTTCTCCTTCAGGTATGTTATTTAGTGATGTAAGTTACTGTTAAATAAAGGGTATGGTTGTATTGCTTAAAAAATATGCAAAAAGCTAAGTGTATTGTATATTTAAGCTGATGCAGGTTACACACAGTATTATCCACAAAGTTATCCACAGGATTCGTGGACAACTTTTTTGGGTGTTTAAAGGTGAGCCTAAAGCTTAAATAACCCTTATGTTTTTGGGTGTGAAAAGCAAAAGATGCAATCTCGCTGAATTTTTATAAGCTACGGCTTATGTTGAAATCTTATGTATCTGAAAGCTGTGAACATGTAGCAAATTTGCAGCTTTATTTGTCGCAAACATCGCATGATGAAGCCTATGCCAAGGTGGCAGCAGCGCTTGATGATGCAGGGCTTGAAGTAACATATGCGCTTGAAGTAAGCGGAGGCTGGAAGCTTGGTATTTATGGGCAAGGCTCAAGTGGTAAGTTTTTAAGCAAACAATTTCGCAAACTATCTGAAGAAACAGGCATTGATATTGCCTTTGTTGAAGCCAACCCTGTACCAAGCTTGGAAGCACCAGGCATTTTATTTATGGATATGGACAGCACATTGATTCAGTGCGAATGTATTGATGAAATTGCAGATTTTTTAGGTATCAAAAAAGATATTGCAGCTATTACACAGCAGGCCATGGAAGGTAAGTTGGACTTCTCGGAATCATTGGTTGCTAGGGTGAAGCTATTGGCAGGTTTGGATGAATCAGTGTTAAAACGTGTGTATGAGGAACGCATTCGTTTGACCAAGGGTGCTGAAAACTTAATTAAAACGGTTCATGAAGCGGGTTGGAAGGTTGGTTTGGTATCGGGTGGGTTCACCTATTTCACAGCTTTGTTACAAGAACGTTTGGATTTAGATTTCGTAGCAGCCAATACTTTAGAAATCGTGGATGGTAAACTTACGGGGCGTGTGCTTGGTAGTATTGTTGATGCCCAAGTGAAAAAAGAGCTTTTAAAGCAACAGAGCGAAGTATGGGGCATTGATTTGGCGGCATCGGTAGCATTGGGTGATGGGGCGAATGATTTGCCTATGTTAGAGACTGCTGCTGTGGGTATTGCCTTTCATGCTAAACCCAAAGTACGTGAACTTGCGCCGTATGCATTAAGTAATGGTGGTTTAGACCAAACTTTACATTTACTTACCCCTTATGCTTCAGATAACCTATAGAGAGTGAAAAGATATGACGATTAGGCGAATACTGATTTATCCTGAAGACTGTTTAAAGCAGGTAGCAAAACCTGTGAAAGTCTTTGATGACCCAGCTTTGCACGAGCTAGTACAGGATATGTTGGATACCATGTATGATGCACCAGGTGTAGGGCTTGCTGCACCACAGGTTGGAGTATCGTTGCGCGTGGCTGTTACTGATGTGGACTGGCGGAGTGAAGAAGCCGAAGGTGAGCGCAGTCATAAAGTATGGATTAATCCTGAATTTCTTTGGAAAAGTGAAGAAACGGATATCAATGAAGAAGGGTGTTTATCCCTTCCTGATATTTATGGCGATGTGGAGCGTCCGAATGCTGTGCGTCTGCGTTGGTATGATTTGCATGGCAAAAAACACGAAGAAGATTTCACAGGTTTTCAAGCGGTGGCATTGCAACATGAGTTTGACCATTTGGATGGCAAGGTGTTTATTGATTACTTTTCGCCGCTTAAACGTCGCATGATTATAAAGAAGTTGAAGAAGAAGTACCTATCATGATTAAAGTAGTTTTTGCAGGTACACCTGCATTTTCTGTGGGCTGCCTAAATGCTTTAATGCAAGCAGATAACGTAGAAGTAGTGGGGGTGGTATCACAGCCTGACCGTAAGTCAGGGCGCGGTATGAAGCTCACCCCATCACCTGTGAAGAAAGCAGCCTTGGCAGCCAATATTGATGTGATTACCCCTGAAAAACTACAAGATAATGATGAAGCATTGCAATGGTTAAAAGAAAAAGACTGTGATGTGTTGGTAGTGGTGGCATTTGGCATGATTTTGCCAGTATCTTGGCTTGAAACACCTAAAGTTGCGCCGATTAATGTACATGCATCGCTGCTGCCACGTTGGCGAGGTGCAGCACCTATTGAACGTGCTTTGCTGGCAGGTGATGATGAAACGGGTGTTTGTATTATGCAGATGGAAGAAGGCTTGGATACTGGTGGCATATACCTTGAAAAGCGCATCCCCATTACGCCTGAAAGCACAGGACATACTTTGTGGTCAGAACTAGAAGAATTGGGTGCACAAGCTTTGATGCAGGCTTTACCAAACATTGTTTCAGGTGAATTAGAGCCCAAGCCGCAAGACGAGGCGGGTATGACTTATGCTAAGAAAATAACCAATGATGAGCGGGTGGTTGATTGGGCTTTGGATGCTGAATATATTGAGCGTTTAGTACGTTGTTTTACACCTAAGCCTGGGGTGCGTACATCCTATCAAGGTAAGATGCTGAAAATTATTACTGGTGAAGTTCTAAATGGTTCAAAACAACAACAAGCAGGTGTTGTGGTTGATATAAAGCAAGGTTTGGATGTAAGCTGTGGGAATGGTCAAGTCTATCGCATCACGCAAATTCAACCTGAAGGTAAAAAAGCTATGAATGCAGCGGATTATTTACGCGGCGTGCAAATAAAAATTGGGGAAGTGCTGGCTTGAAAAAAGTCGGCATTGTAATTGCTGTTGAAAAGGGTGATGTGGTCATTCGTGCACAACGCGACTCATCGTGTGGTTCATGTGCGGGTAAAGCAGCCTGTGGCACATTGGGCTCTTGGAATCTTAAGGAAAAGAATAAAGATGACTTTGATATTCGCTTGCCCAATGCTTTAAATGCCAAAGAAGGTGATATTGTGACGGTAGAAGTACCCGATCAATTGATTTTAACAGCAAGCATGATGTTTTATGGTTATCCTGTGTTGGCATTTTTGATTGTTGGCGGGCTTGCATTTCAATTTGCTGAAAACTTCGGTTTATCTGGTGACTTGTTTTCTGCTATTGGTGGTCTGCTTGGTGCAGGTATGACATGGCTATGGTTGATGAAGCGAGTCGATAGTTTTGAAATGCCAAAAATGGTTGAAATTCAAAAGTGAGAACCCAATATACAAAAAGCCGCGCGTTTGATTTCATAAAAGATTCATGTTGCGCTTTCAATGTTTTGCATGCTTGAACTCATGACGATAGGAATAAGGAGATAGACCTTGAAACAGATGATGAAACCTTTATTGATTGCAACACTGATGCTGGTGTTGCCACATTTAACCTATGCAATGCCAGATAGTTTTGCAGATTTGGCAGCAGAACAAAAACCTTCGGTAGTGAATATTAGTACCACGCAGTATGCCAAAGCACCACAGTTACAAATGCCATTTGGTCATATGCCTGGTTCTCCATTTGATGACTTTTTTCGTGGTTTTTTGGATCAAATGCCCAAACAAGAGCGTCATGCTTTAGGTACAGGTTTCATCCTTTCTAAAAAGGGTTATATTGTTACCAATAACCATGTGGTTAAAGATGCGGATGAAATTGTAGTGACTTTAAGTGATGGCCAGGAGCTCGAAGCCAAATTGATTGGTACCGACCCAAAATTAGACGTAGCTTTACTGAAAATTGATAGTAAAGGTTTAGCTTTAAGAGCTGTGAAGCTTGGTAACTCGGACAAATTGCGAGTGGGTGACTGGGTTGTTGCCATTGGTAATCCTTTTGGTCTAGAGCAAACGGTAACTGCAGGCATTGTATCGGCAAAAGGACGGGTGATTGGCTCAGGTCCTTATGATGACTTTATTCAAACCGATGCCGCGATTAACCCTGGAAACTCAGGTGGTCCATTGTTTAATATTGATGGTGAGCTTGTGGGTATTAATACAGCTATTTATTCGCAAAGTGGCGGAAATAACGGCATTGGCTTTGCTATTCCGATTAATTTAGCAAAATCAGTATTTAAAGATTTACGTGAAAATGGGCATGTGCAGCGGGCAAGACTGGGTGTACGTATTCAAGATGTAGATAAAGCGACCATGAAAGCTTTGGGTTTGAAAAATCGTCAAGGTGCTTTGATTCCTCAAGTTGAAGCTGGTTCTGCGGCTGATAAAGCAGGGATTCAAGCTGGTGATGTGATAGTGGTAGTTGATGGTCAAGTGATTCATAAAGCACATGATTTGCCGATTAAAATTGCACGTCATCAACCTGGAGACAAGGTGCTGGTTGAAGTCATTCGCAATGGTAAACGCAAAGTGATTCCCGTGATTGTTGAAGAAATGCCTGATGATATGGCAGCGCAAAAACAGCAGCAGAAAACATCGCTTGCTAAACATGGTATCTTGGTGCAACCCTTGACCAAAGCTTTGGCTGAACAACTACGCACACGAAGTGATAAAGGGGTTGTAGTGAAGCAAGTTTTACAACGTTCGCCTGCAGCCCGAGCTGGTATACAACGCAATGATGTTATTTTACGTATTGATGGGCATGTGATTGATAGTGTTCGTACTTTTGAGAAGTATGCTAAAAATCTTAGCAAGGGACATGCGTTGCGTGTGCTTCTTGATAGACGTGGTGACCAAGTATTTGTGATTATTGTGCCACCTAAGGTGAAATGATTTATGTTTTTTTATCACAAATGATGACTTGAAAAGGGTTATTTACTCTGTGATGATGCATGTAAAAAGATAGGATGTTTTAGGAAAGTACGGGTACGATGTGCTCGTGCTTTTCTTTTATGATATTGAGAATGCATGTGAATGAGATGAGAATAGCACTAATAATAGTAAAAGAGGAAAATGATGAATAAAAGACTTATAGCTGCATTGGCGTTGGTGGTTGTGGTTGGCGTTGCATTATCAACATTGATGCCTGAAGCGGTAAAACCAGTACGGGTTGGTGACCTAGTCAAACCAATCAGTTTGCCAGATTTACAAGATAAACTGCAAGGTTTGCCAAAGGGTAAAGTTGTGTTGCTAAACTTTTGGGCTACATGGTGCCCTCCTTGCCGTAAAGAAGTACCTTCTATGGTGAAGTTATACAATCAATTAAAAGATAAAGATTTTGAAATTGTTGCAGTTTCAGTAGATAGAAGTCGGGATGATGTGGTGAAATTCGTTAAAGAACAAAACATGACTTTCACTGTGTTGCACGATGTGGACTCCACAACAGCGCAAGGATATGGTGTATTTCGTTATCCAGAGACTTTTATTATTGATAAAAATGGTAAGATTAGACAGCATTTGAATGGTGCTGTGGAGTGGATGGCACCAGAGCTTACGGATTATATCGAGAAATTATTGGCGGAACCTATTACCAAGTGAATGTAGATAGCATTCAACAGCGTATTCATGAGCTTAGGGGCACTTTAAAAGGGCATAATTACAAATATTATGTATTAGATGCTCCTGAAATTACAGATGAAGAATATGATCAATTACTTAGGGAGCTGGCTGATTTAGAGCAGCAGCTTGGCAAGCCTGTACCTAATGATTCACCCACACAGACCGTAGGCTTTAAACCCGATACCGCATTCCAAAGCCGTAAACATGCAGTTCCCATGCTATCACTAGCCAATGCATTCTCTGATGAAGAAATCAGCGATTTTGTGCGCAGGCATAAAGATATTTTGGCAGATAATGAGCCGCTTATTTATATTGCAGAACCTAAAGTCGATGGCTTAGCTATTAATATTTATTATGAATTTGGACAAATGGTCTATGCTGCCACGCGAGGTGATGGAATTACAGGCGAGGATGTGACCGACAATATTCGCTCAGTGGCAGGTATTCCGTGGTCGCTTACAGGTAATGTGCCCGATAAGTTTGAAGTGCGTGGTGAAGTGTATATGTCCAAAGCTTCTTTTCAGGCTCTCAACCAAAAACAGCAAGAAGCTGGTGAAAAAGTGTTTGCCAACCCTAGAAATGCAGCAGCAGGCTCTTTGCGACAATTGGATGCTTCGATTACGGCTAGCCGTAAACTTTCCTTTTTTGCCTATGCCACAGGATTGGGTGGAGATGAATTTGCCTCCAGTCAAAATGAGTTGCTGCAAAAATTAGGGCAACAAGGTTTTGCAATCCAAGAAACAGCATTGTTAAAAGATGAGCAAGCGATGTTTAAACATTACCAAACTTGGATGAAAAAACGTCCCAGCTTGGACTATGAGATTGATGGTATGGTGTTTAAGGTTAATGATTTTAAGCAGCAAAAATTATTAGGTGCAGTGGCGCGTTCACCACGTTGGGCGATTGCTTATAAATTTCCTGCAGAAGAAGTGGAAACGGTGGTTGAAGCCATTACTTGGCAGGTGGGGCGAACAGGTGTGATTACGCCTGTAGCTAACATGAAACCAGTGAATGTAGCAGGTGTGATGGTATCACGAGCTACCTTACATAATATCCAAGAACTGGCGCGAAAAGATGTGCGTGTTGGGGATAGGGTGGTAATTCGTCGCGCAGGTGATGTGATTCCTGAGGTGGTTAAAAGCTTATCTATTGGTGAAGAACACCGTGTTGAATCAACACCTGTGCCAGAACATTGTCCAGTATGTGATGCGGCTGTAGAACAAGAAGAAGGTGAAGCTGCGATTCGTTGTACAGGCGGACTCTCATGTTCTGCGCAACTCAAAGAGCGTATCAAACATTTTGTATCGCGTGATGGTTTTGATATTGAAGGTTTTGGCAGCAAGCTTGCAGAAAGTTTGGTGGATAAAGGTTTAATCAAAAATATTGCGGATGTATTTAACTTGGATTATGAAGTATTATCCACTTGGGAAGGTATGGGTGAGAAGAAAATATCCAACCTTCAGCAGGCTATAGAAAGTAGAAAAAACATTGCTTTATCGCGTTTTATTTATGCTTTGGGTATTCGTCATGTGGGGCAGGCTACGGCAACGTCTTTAGCACAACACTTTCAAACGTTGTACGCATTACAGCATGCCAGTGAAGAAGATTTAATCGAAATCAATGATGTGGGCAAGGAAGTAGCAGCCTCATTGATTCATTTTTTCATGGAGGAACACAACCTGCAAGTATTAGAGAAAATGTTTAAATATGGTGTTCAGGTGCAGGCAGAAGAAGTCGTTGAAATAGATAGTAATCACCCCTTGGTTGGGAAAACAGTGGTTATCACGGGTTCATTTTCCAATATTAAACGCAATCAAGCTAAAATATTATTACAGCAACAGGGTGCTAAGGTGGCAAGTGCAGTGTCCAAAAACACGGATATTTTGATTGCGGGTGAAAAAGCAGGTTCAAAGTTAAAGAAAGCTGAAGAGTTAGGCGTGCAGGTTGTGGATGAAGCTCAGCTTTTACTATGGTTGACTTAAACTTTAAAAGTTAGGCAATAAAAAAGGCTTCCGAAGAAGCCTTAATAAATTGTAAAAGTTGGTTTGATTAAGCTTTGATTGCTTTAATGTTAGCGTTTAAACGAGATACACTACGTGATGCTGTTTTAGCATGCATAATACCTTTGCGACCAGCGCGAGCTAACAATGATGTTGCTTTAACCATAGCTTCATTTGCTAGTTTTTGGTCGCCAGCTTCAATTGCTTGGTGTACGCGTTTGATTGCTGTACGCATAGTGGATTTTTGTGCGCGGTTTTGGTCGCGTTTTTTAATGTCTTGACGGGCGCGTTTTAAAGCTGAAACATGATTAGCCAATTTAAAGTTCTCCTGATTGCTAATGAGCAATACTCAATTTAATTAATAGTATAAAATCTAAATTTCCGCGAAATATACTGTGCAATATCTTAGTGTCAATAGTGGGGTGTGTAGCTTCATGTAATTTTAATAATTGCTGGACGAGCTTGCTTGTTGCGGTTATAAATTCGCCCATGAAAAAAGTAATTATAGCACCCTCAATTTTATCGGCAGATTTTGCCAACTTAGAAAAAGAAATTAAAGCCATTGATGAAGGCGGATGTGACTGGGTTCACGTTGATGTTATGGACGGTACATTTGTACCACCAATCACTATTGGTGATAATATCGTTAAAGCGATTCGCCCGCATACAAAAAAAGTAATGGATGTTCACCTGATGGTGGAGCATCCTGAAACACAAGTTGAAGCTTTTGCTAAAGCTGGTGCGGATATGATCACCATACATCAAGAAGCATGTGTACACTTGGAGCGCACATTACAATTGATTCGTTCTTTGGGTTGCAAAGCTGGTGTTGCGCTTTGTCCTTCAACCCCAGTTTCAACATTAAAAAATGTTTTGCATTGTACCGATTTGATTTTATTAATGAGTGTAAACCCTGGTTATGGCGGACAGTCGTATATCCATGCGGTTACAGATAAAATTAAAGAGGCACGTGCCATGTTGGATGCTGTTGGTTCAGATGCCTTCTTGCACGTTGATGGTGGTGTTAGTCCTAAAACGATTGAAGAAGTGTCTGCTGCAGGTGCAGATTGTTTTGTTGCTGGCTCTGCAGTGTATAATACACCAGACTATTCGGCTGCAATTGCCGAGCTTAGAAGTTTAGCTTCTAAGAATTAAATTAATATATATTAATATTTCATCATGTAAGAAAAGCTTGTTATCAAAGCCTTTTTTATTTTTTGGTGGCAATATGTGAATACAGATTAAAAATAGGGTTATTTTTTTCTTGCCTAATCTGTTTGATTTTGTAACTTGCGCACACATGATTTTGGTGACTATGTTACACGGTAGTATTGATTGACTGGTTAAGTTTATTTTTGGTGTTTTTTGAATAGGGGAGAGTTCATTATATGTTTCACTTGAAGAAAAAAAATATAGGTCGTTTTGCTGTTGTGCTGCTGACGTTACCTTTAATAATGTTGTTTGCAGCAGAGGCGTATGCTGATGATGTAAGTAATGCACCACAACCATTTGAGTTTCCACATGCACGACATGCTGGCAAGTTTAAAATTAACTGTATGTACTGTCATAGTGGTGCTCGTCGCAGTAAAGTGGCAGGTATTCCTCCCGTAGCGAAATGTATTGGCTGTCACTCTAACCTTCCTTCAGTGCGTGAAACGCCTCGTATTAAGAAGCTGTTTTCATATTGGGAAAAGAAAGAGCCTATTCCTTGGTTGAAAGTTCATGATTTGCCTGATTTTGTTGAATTTAATCACAAGCGCCATGTACAACGCTTTATCTTTAAAGATGGTCGTTCTACGCAACAAACATGTGGTATGTGCCATGGTGATGTAAAAACATTTTCTGTTGGTCGCAAGGTTAAACCATTGACTATGGGTTGGTGTTTAAGCTGCCATGAACAATTTCAAGGGGAATCTGATGTAGGTCTTCCTTTGCCTGCGAAACGTTGGATGATTCCCGCCGCAGCAACAGATAAGCCAATTTTAGATGTTAAGCATCCGCAGCCAGCAGTGCTTGATTCTGAGCACCCTGTAACGATGAAGGCATCGGATATTAAGATTATGACTGAAAAATTGCCAAAATCTTTGAAAGAGAAGTTTGCCCGTGCGCCGCATGATTGCTGGCAATGTCACAAGTAAGCTGTCTGGTATTTAAGGAGATTTGAGATGAGTCAAAAGAAATTAAACGATGAGTTAAGTCGCCGGACGTTTTTAAAGGCAATGGGGCTTACCAGTGCTGGTAGTGCTTTGCTTCTAACGGGTTGTGGTGATACTGATATTGTTAACCAAGTGGACCTTGAGGTTCGTAAAGAACTTGTTTTGCCGTCAGTTGACCCTGAGGATTTTGTGCGCCCAGGTCGTGAAGTGCACTACGCATCTACATGTCGTCAATGTCCCGCAAATTGTAATATTCATGTAAAAACACGAGAAGGTCGTGTTATTAAGATTGAAGGTAATCCAACTTCATCAACCAACCTAGGTAAGTTATGTGCAATGGGTCAGGCTGGTCTGCAAAGTCATTATAATCCAGACCGTATTAGCAAACCTATGATTCGCAAAGGTGGTAAGTTGGTTGAGACAACATGGGCTGAAGCTGAGACCTTGTTGAAAAAACATTTGGGCAAGAAAAATTCAAAACTTGCATGGTTAAGCGGCGCTACAAGTGGTCATCAGGCTGTGATTACTAAAGCTTATATGGATGCAGCGGGCTCTAAGAATAGCTTTGTGTTTGATACTTTGCCACCAGCGGTAGGGCTAGCTGCCAATGAAAAAGTATTGGGTCATGCTATGCCTAAGTATGATTTTGATAAAGCGAAACTGATTGTTTCTTTTGGTGCTGATTTCTTAGGTACTTGGATCTCGCCAGTTCAATTTGGCACACAATATGGTCAATTTAGAAATGCACCACGTGGTACATTGGTTCAAATCGAATCGAAGATGACTTTAACAGGTTCGAATGCAGACCGTTGGGTTGCAATTAAACCCGGTACGGAAGCTCACTTAGCATTAGCGTTGGCTTCACTGGTTGCTGCTGATTCAAACTTTAAAGGTGAAGTGCCTGCTAAGTTGGATGTTGATGTTAAAGAAGCTTCTGCAGTTACAGGCGTGTCTATTGAGCGTATGCATAAGTTACGTGACATGTTGGTTTCACATAGTCCAAGTTTGGTCTTGTCTGGTAATAGTGCTGAAGGTTTCGCACACGGTACAGAAACAGCAAACGCGATTCATTTGTTAAATATGATGCTAGGTAATATTGGTGAAACAATATTGCCACGTACAAAACCAACGTTCCCAGAATTGCAGCCGCAACTTGGTGGTTGGGCTGATTTGAAAGCGTTTATTGACGGTTTGGCAGATGGTAGTTTTGATGCAGCTGTGGTTTATGGTTCCAATCCATTGTATCAAGCACCAAGCTTCATGAAAGCTGAAGAAGCTTTTGCAAAAGCAAAAATGCGTATCGCATTCTCTATGTACCCAGATGAAACAACCATGGCTTGTGATTTGGTGCTTCCTGTGCATACATATTTGGAAGAATGGAATACATCCATGCCAGCATATGCAGCTGAAGATGGTCATCTGAATATCCATCAGCCAGTGATGAACCCTGTGTTTGGAAAAGAATCTACCTACGCTTATGGTGATATTATGCTTGGCTTGGTGAGTGAGCTGGATGCAACATTTAAGAATTGGGATAACTATGGTGCTTATATTCGGGATTCTTTAGCTACCATGAAACCTGCTTTAGTAAATCCACCTAAAGCAACCACAACGGGTCAAACCGATGAAGAAGGTTTCCAACAAGGAATCTTGGCATCTGGTTTTGTAACCATTAAAGAAGCTGCTGTTTCTCCAATTAAAGCCAAAGCTCCTGTGGTTCGTTTGCCAAAATTAGCAGCAGGTGATGGGAAATATGCTTATCATCTTGTTCCGTCAGCGCGTATGGGTTTGTATGATGGTCGTCATGCGAATAGCCCTTGGTTGCAAGAGCTTCCTGACCAATTGACTGCTGTGATGTGGGACTCATGGGTTGAAATTCATCCAAATACAGCGAAGAAACTTGGCTTGATTACAGGTGATAAAGTGAAGGTATCTTCTGCAGCTGGTTCTTTGGAAGTTGATGTTGTTATCTTCCCTGGTATTCAAGAAGATACAATCGCTATTCCATTGGGTAATGGTCATACAGAATATGGTCGTTATGCTAAAGGTGTGGGTGTGAATCCATTTAAGATTTTAACACCACAGTTTGATAAGGTAACTGGCGAATTGGCAACACATGCTACTAAGGTTTCTATCACTAAAGTTGCAAACCGTGGTGAAGTCGTAACACGTGCGCATGGTGATTTGGTGCTAGCCAGTGAAGCGATGTCACAAAAAGGTCGTGAAATTGTTAAATCAGTATCGGCTGAAGACTTCGATCACAATGAAGGGGAGGGATAAGTCATGAGTTTATCACGTATGTTGGAAAACTGGTCTCGCCTTAACCAAAGAGACTATTATAAAGATGAACCTATTATGTGGGGGATGTCTATTGACCTGAATAAGTGTACGGGTTGTGCTTCTTGTGTTACAGCATGTAATGCGGAAAACAATATACCTGCTGTAGGTAAAGAAAAATGTGGTAGTGGTCATACCATGTCTTGGATGCGTATTGAACGCTATTGGGACTTACCTGAAGGTGAAGCTGATTTATCAGTCGAAGATAGTGAATATCCTGAACGTGGTGCACATTTTGCACCCATGATGTGTCAGCAATGTAACCATGCGCCTTGTGAGCCTGTTTGCCCTGTGGCTGCAACGTATCACAATCCAGATGGTTTAAATGCACAAGTCTATAACCGTTGCATTGGTTCACGTTATTGTGGTACCAACTGTCCATTCAAAGTACGTTATTTTAACTTCTTTGATTATCAAGAAGATATTCCACACCCAATGGAAATGCTTTTAAATCCTGATGTTACAGTACGTAGTAAAGGTGTTATGGAGAAGTGTACTTTCTGTGTTCAGCGTTTGCGTAATGCAAAAGGTGATCAAGCGGATAAAGGTATACGTGGATACGTTGAAGATGGCGCAGTACAAACTGCCTGTCAGCAATCTTGTCCAACAGATGCAATCGTGTTTGGTAATCTTAAAGATGAAGAAAGTAAGGTTAGCCATTCATGGGAATCACATAAAGTCGAATTAAACAGGCACGAGCAATTCCATACTGAAGGTGAGCGTGGCTACCGTGTTCTTGAAGAGCTGAACACTGAACCAAGTGTGATGTATTTGGATCGTGTTCGTGATACAAACGCATAATTAACCTGTTGTTATGATGCACACAGCATCGCAAAAGTTTTGAAGAGGGGAAGCACCAAATGAGTGATTTTAAAATGAAGGATATAGAATGGGCTAAGATCAATGAAGATGTCTTAGCTAGTCTAGAATCGCCAAGAAAGGCATTTTGGATTGTTTTAGCGGTTTGTTTTGCGCTGGTTTTATGTGGCGTAGCAGCTGAAATATACCAATATAATATGGGTCTTGGTGTGGCGTTAATGAATAACCCGCATTATTGGCAAACATACATCTCAAACTTCGTATTTTGGATTGGTATGAGCCACTCGGGCACATTATTGTCTGCAATTCTATTGCTAACACATGCTGATTGGCGCAAACCAATTTACCGTTTTGCTGAAGCCATGACTTTCTTCTCCATTGCTACAGCAGCTATTTTCCCAGTGATTCATATTGGTCGTGTTTGGGATATGTATTGGGTTCTTCCTTACCCTAATCAACATGCGATTTGGCCTAACTTCCGTTCACCATTGCTATGGGATGCATTTGCGATTACTACCTATGCAACATCATCAGCATTGTTCTTATACATTGGTATGATTCCTGATTTGGCAATCTGTCGTGATAAAGCCAAAGGTTGGCGTAAAAAGCTTTATACAGCCATGTCATTAGGTTGGATGGGTAGAGCGACTGAATGGGTTGCATTCCAAAAGACTTATGTATTGATGGCTTGTTTCTTGGTTCCTTTGGCAGTATCAGTTCACTCAATCGTGGCATCTGACTTTGCTATGTCGATGATGCCTGGTTGGCATGTAACATCGTTCCCTCCATATTTTGTGGCTGGTGCATTGTATTCAGGTTGTGCTGCAATTATCACATTATTTGTTCTTTTACGTTACTTGTTCAAGTTTGAAGCATATATGACACCGGAAATCATGGATAAAACAGCTCGTTTAACATTTGCGATCGCTATGGCTTGGAACTTCTTAAATCTTTCAGAGTATGCATCAATTTGGTACTCTGATAACTTATTCGACCGAGAAATGTTGTGGGATAAATTTACGGGTCCTTATGCAGGAATCGTTTGGACGATGTTATTCTGTGCAACAATCGTGCCATTTGCTATGGCATGGAAGAAAGTTCGTGTAAATATGTGGGCTATGTTCGTCATTTCACTATTGCTTCAATTGGGTATGTGGCTGGAACGTTTTCAAATCGTAAGCCCACCACTTGCTTCTAACCATGAGCCTTGGACACAAGTTGCTGTTTGGCCTGGTCTAGTGCAAATGACGATTACAGCAGCGAGTTTTGGTTGGTTCACCATGCTATTCCTTATCTTCTGTAAAGTATTCCCATCTGTATCCATGTATGAAGTTAAAGAGATGGTTTATCATCGGAATAAACATGGTAAGCAAAAACTTCAAGACCTTGATAAAATTAAAGATGATATGATTAAAACAGAGGAGGGGTTGTCATGAGAAGGATAAGAAAAAAACATTTCCTCTTTGCTACATATGATGATTTTGATAAAGCTAAGGATGTTGTGGGTGTGCTTAACGCACTTGATGACAAAGAAGATATTATTGACAATATTGAGTTGTATTCGCCCATCGAGCATCCTGAAGTGAATGAGCTTTTAGGCGAGTTCCATCAACCTATCCAACGGTTTACATTTTTTGGAGCTATTACGGGAACAATTTTAGGTTTTATTTTTGCTGCAGGTGTTGCACAATCTATGTTTACGGTGCAACCCCAAGGTGGTAAGTCTGTAATCGTATTCCCACCTGATATCGTGATTGCTTATGAAATGACTATTTTACTTGGTGTATTAAGTACAATCGCTGCATTTTTAATTTATTCAGGTTTGCCACGTCGTGTTAAATCTTATTATGACCATCAGGTGGGTGTTGATCAAATTGGTATTGAAGTTCAGACCAACCCAGTGAACAATGAAAAAATCCGCGCCGCATTAGAAGAATGTGGTGCTGTGGAAGTACGGGAGCTGACACAATGAGAAAGTTTTTATTAATCTTATGCATGTTGTCTGTGCCTGCAACAGCAATGGCGTGGCCTTGGTCACGTGATTTGATGAATCAACCTTCTATCAAACCTCAAGAAGGTGTATTGCTTAATCCACCAGCTCATACAGTACCTGTTGGTGGGCTTTGGACGAAGATGGCTGATAGGGATGCTACAGAAGAGTTGAAGAATCCAATTAAAGCAACTAAGGCATCGATTTTAAAGGGGCAAGCTTTGTTTAATATTTTCTGTGCGGCATGTCATGGTACGACTGGCAACGGCAAGGGTCCCGTGGGCAAAATCTTTGAAGCTGAACCTGCTGATTTAACATCAGACTATGTTAAAAATGATCTTACGGATGGTTGGATTTGGGGTACGATTACGTTCGGTAGCTATATCATGCCAAAGTATGGTTATGATATGAATCCAGAAGAACGTTGGCATGTGGTCAACTACGTCCGCGAAGTGATTCAAAAGCGTATGACTGTTACAAGTAAGGAAGAAAGAAAGTCTCAATTGATGGGTGAGACTAGCAAGGGGGGGAATTAAGCCATGGAAATGACATTACCAAATTGGATTGTGTTGATGGACAACTTCTTGTTCACACTTTACATCCCTCTAACTGCAGTTTTTTGGTCTTCTGTAATTCATTTATCGGGTGGTAAGTGGCGTTATGAAGTTCGTTTTTTGATGGCATCTTCACGTGCTTTATTTCCACTGGGTTTTATTTTATTACTTATTATTCTTGCTAATGGTGAACATGCATTCCCATGGATGGCAGGGGAAACGTATGGTGAGCCGCTCAATGCTTGGCATAATATTACATTCTTCAACATGCGTGAAATAATTCTGTATTTGGTCGTGTGGGCATATTGTGCTCACTTCATCAAATTACAGCGTAAAGATTTCCCACATTCTGAGCCTGCAGACCGACAACGTTTCAAGCATTGGGCATTACTTGCACCTTTCGTATTTATGATTTATGGCTCTGTTGTATCTTGGGATTTTGAGATGATTCAAATGCCACGTTGGTACAGTGCAGTATATGGTTTATATCACACTGAAAGTATGATGCGTGCATTTCTGGGCTTCTTTATCGTTTCTTTGTTCGTACTGCGTTGGAGAGACAACCTAAAACGCCGTATTAATGATTATGTATTTAACTATATTGGGCAAATTATGTTGGCATTGACGATTATTTGGACATATCTTGCATTCATGCAATATATTGTCATGTGGTACGGTGATTTACCTGAAGATATGAGACGTTGGGATAAAATTTTGGATGGACCAAATGCATACTTGTATTGGGTGTTCTTCTTGCTCAACTCATTTGTACCATTCTTGATGCTTATTTTCAAAGGCGTACGTAACTCACCTGCATTGTTGTTGTTCCCATCGGTTAGTATCTTGATTGGCACATTCATCGAACGTTATATGTGGATGCTTAGTGGAGAAGCAGATAACTACGATCACACGCCATTTTTATCATCATGGATTGATGTAGCGATTACAGCGGTTATCTTTGGTCTGGGTGTGATGTTATGGGATAGGCAAATGAAAAAAGATGGTCTGTATTATGAAGGCGAGGAAGAAGACGCTAAATCATAAGCAGATGAAGTTCTGATTGAAAAGGCTAGCAACGTAATGTTGCTAGCCTTTTTTTATGCTATACGAAGGGTATGCACGGTATTTTTGACTCGCTGAAAAGTCCACTGTGATGCAGAGGTCGCTATAAAATTACTTGGTTTGATTCATCCTTTGAAGGATACTTAGATGTAGTAGTCAATGAATTGGTTATGGATTCACAAAATATAGGTAGACTGAATAGCCAAGTTGTAAGCTGTTTATTCTACCAATAGAAATGTTTATCACACACTGTTAGCTTTGGATTAGTAATGTGCTTGTTGTACAATTGGTATATCAATTTAAGTTTTGTTCAATATAAGTGGGCAGTGCAAAAAAAGTATTTTAATTGACCTGTTTATTGAGTTCAATGGCTTGCTTGCAGTTTGGGCAGTCTATCCATTGTGGTAATTCTGCATTGTTTTCCAGGGTAAGTTTGACGTGTTGTTCACACGATGGGCAAGTCCCTTCTGCATACAAACCGTCTTCAGCTTTGTGAAGTAGTTTCATAAGCTTAATGATGCCCATGACAAAAAAGAGAGGAACAAGTAAAAAGTGGGCAATGGGGATAAGGATGCAGAGCGCAGCAATCCCCCAAAATTTTAACAATGTTTTAATAGCGCGAACTTTTTGTTCTTTTTCATTGAAGCTTTGAATCCACATTTTTGCTGGGTTGACCGTTTTTGATTTTTGTCCTTTAAACTGAATATTCTTAATGATTTCTTGAGGCATAAAATCTCCTGTTTATGACTGGTTACTAACCATGACCAAAGGTCTAGGTTTTTTTTGTATCAAAGATGGTAAGCTAACACTAGGTAATGCCTCTATAGCTTGTTCAGGGCATATTGAAATGCATTGGTTACAGCCTGTGCAACAGTCAGCTTGAAAATCCAAGATAAAACGGCTGCCGAACTTGCGTAAAGATAAGCTTTTGCTTACACAAACATCCACACATTTGGCACATGCACTACAAGCTTCACTCACTTGGATGTTTCCAAGACCTAATCCTTCCATCACAGGTACGGGGATATGATTGACCTGTAGTTTAGGCAAAGCATGCATAAAGAGTTTGTGTAATGCGGGTAAGGTTCGTGCATCAGTACTCAAAATACCTTGAACATAATCACCTGTAGTCGTTGTTTGCGTCATTTGCTGAATATTGTCGGCTGTATGTTTGGCAAGAGTAGGTATCAATGTACGGAAAAAGGTTCGTCTTGATGGTTCATTTTCTTTTTCATCTAACTTTTCCTCATTGATTTGAGGCATTCTCCCCCAATGAACATTCAATTTTATTGCCATGGCTTGGCTTAGTTCTTTGTAGTCATCAATGTTTGATAGAATTTGTTGCTTTGGACATTCTTCACAGGTTTCAATATAGACTTTTGTTATGCCTTCTGCAGCTATACATGCCAATAACATAGGGTGAAGCGCAGCTAAACATGTAGGTTTCACCTCTACGTGACTTGTATCAAGTTTAGGACATGAAACATGTAAACTATTTTCACCTTTGGCGGCTTGTGCATGCGCTAATGTTAACAGGTGAAATGTTTCATCTATATTTAGGTTTGATGATGTATGCAAAGGTGGGTTCATAACCCGAAAGCTTGCATGGAGAGCATACTTTTGTCATGAAGTTTTATTGAAGAAATCAGGTGATTATTGCCACATGGTTGTTTAGGGTTCTGTTTGTATGGAAAACTCTAGTTTGATTGATGTAAAACCAATAAGACAGCAGCGAAAGCATCGTGCTGTTTATACTGCTGTGAGTAAACAGCTTTGGATGATTTATCAAAAGCGTGTTTTTCATGTTTGGAACAATGAGAAAGCCTTGAAAACAAGGCAGGTCTTTACACGGCGATACTACTTGCCACTGATTAAGCCATGGGCTGATAAGTTAGAAGAACCCATGCAAATTTTAGAAATTGGATCTGGTCCAGTTTGTGCAGCGCAATATTTGGAAAAAGGTCAGCAAACATATATCGATCCATTGATTAATGATTACAGAAAACTTTTTCCAGGTGTGATGCCAGAGAAAGCAACATATTTTCCAGTGATGGCTGAAAATATAGAGGGCTTTCAACATACATCTGATTTGATTTTATGTTTAGATACTTTGAGTGATGTGCATAATCCAGAATTAGTACTTCATAAAGTGCGTGAAATGATGAAACGAGACGGTTATTTCATCGTTAGCATGGATACTTGGCCTTCATGGTTAGCACGGCTGCATTATTTCTTGGCACGTTTTTTTCCAGCACTACCACAGTTTAATCGTTTATATAGTTATACATACCATGGTTTTAAGAACACGCTATTACGTCACTTTGATGTTATTGATGAATCTATTGTACGCCCGAATTTTTCATGGTTATTGTTAAAAAAAGAAATGCTTTTTGTTTGTAAACATAAGTCATAATGTCTGAGAGAAAGAAAATAGTCTTGATGCCACCCAACTGGTTGGGTGATGTTATTTTAGCGCAACCTGCACTGCGCACCATCACCACGCAGTTTCAAGATGCGGAAATACTTGTTTATGGTCGAGGCTGGTTAACGGAGTTGTTACCTTTTCTCCATTTAGAACATGCACAAATAGGATATACTGAAACTTTGCCGCAACATGCTGATATGCTTTTTTTGTTTCCCAATAGCTTTCGCTCTGCTTGGCAGGCTTGGCGTTCTGGGGCAAAACAGCGGGTAGGTTTTCGCAAGGATGGTCGTAGCCTGTTACTGACACACGGTTATAAGCCGCAGGTTGATTTAATCACACAGCACCATTTGTTTTATTATTTAGATTTATTGCAACAATTCGGTCTACAAACATCTTTTAATGGTGTTGAATTAGTCGCACCAGATGATGCTCAAAGCAAGGCTGAGTCTTTATTGGTAAGCCAAGGTTTGGATGCTAATAAAGTGGTTTGTGTAGCGCCAGGTGCTCAGTTTGGTGGGGCAAAAAGGTACCCTGCGGAGTCTTATGCGGTTGTTTTAAAAAAGCTGTCAGAGCAAGGCTGGCATATTGTGGTGCTTGGTACAGATGCAGAGCGTGATATTGCAGTACAATGCCTTAAAGATGTACAAGGTAAACATTGGAATGCAGCTGGTGAAACCTCATTAAGCCAAGCTTTATCTTTGGTCTCACTTGCAAAATTGATGTTGTGCAATGATTCAGGTTTGATGCATGTGGCAGCAGGTTTGGGGATTTCAACAGTGACCATGTTTGGTGCAACCAACCCTGATCGAACGTCCCCGTCTGGTCCTAAAGTTCAAGTCTTGTATTATCCTGCTAAGTGTAGCCCATGTTTGCAGCGAGAGTGTGATGTGCAAGGGCATCCATGTATGATGAATATTTTGCCCGAGTATGTAATCGCAGCTTGTGAGGACTTTTTAAACCCTTAACGATGTAAGGCAGTGAAAATACGCTCAGCTAATGATGTGGAAATGCCTTGTACTTCTTGTAATTGTTCCCGAGATGCTTTTTTAACACCTGCAATACCACCAAAATGTTGAAGCAGGGCAGTACGTTTTTTTGTGCCAATGCCTTCAATGCCATCCAAACTAGAGTTAAATACAGCTTTTTTGCGCCGTTTTTGTAAATATTTACTGGCAAAACGATGTGCTTCATCGCGGATTCTAGCAATCAAAAGTAAGCAAGCATCATGTTGCCCGGGTTTGAGACCTTGTTTGAGTTGAGAAGGTGCATCATCCCATCCCGCCCATAAAGTCTCCTCACCTGTTTTGCGTTTATCACCTTTGGCGACAGCGAGCAACTTGATATCAAGGTCAAAGTTTTGGTAAGCTTCTAAGGCGGCTTTGAGTTGCCCTTTACCACCATCAATCAATAAAATATCAGGTTTGGGCATGTCTTTGTTTTGGATTGCGCTAAAAAAACGCGTTAATACTTGTGTCATGCCTGCATAATCATCGCCATGCAGTATGGGGTTAGCTTTATCTGCATCATCCAGCTTGTATTTACGATACAAATCCTTGCGCGCACCATTACTATCAGCATAAACAATAGCGGATAACATTTGTTTGCCACCCAAATGTGCATTATCGACGGCGGCAATCAATTCAGGTGTTTCTTGAAGCCCTAACATGGTTTGCAATGCTTTAAATGCAGCTTCTTGATTGTGCCCGCTGCGGGCAGCTAAGGTTTCCGTAGCACTGCTGATGACCTGGTTTAGCCATTCAAAACGAGCACCTCGTTTGGGAAAGTAGAGGTGAATTTTTAGCGTTGGATAAAGCAGCTTAAAGATATGTTGCAATGGGGTGCGCTGGCTTTCATCGCATGCCAGTAAGATATGTTTTGGAGGGGTTTCTTGTCGGTAGCGTTCAATGATGAGTGATTGTAATACTTCAATATCATCAGCATCCAATGCCTGATTAACTTTAATGGTATGTACTCCTAAATCACGTCCACCACGGCGTACACCGACGGCTGCCATCACCCCTTGGCTTTGCCGAATAATGGCGAGTACATCAGCATGTTCGGGCAAATCACTTTGTTCTGCATTGGCAAAAATGGTGCGCAGAGCGGCAATCCTGTCACGTAATACCGCTGCTAGTTCAAAATGTTTCTTTTCTGCGGCTTCAAGCATGTGTTGTTGCCAACCTTGCACTAAGGCTTGGTCTTGCCCTTTAAGGAAAGAACGCGCATCGGCGGCTTGCTGTTGATATTCATCTTCACTTACCATACCTACACAGGGTGCTGAACAACGCCCGATTTGATATTGCATACATGGGCGTGAGCGATTGCGAAAAGTGGCATCTTCACAATCTCTAAGCTGGAAAGCTTTTTGCATCAAATGAATCGTGGTGTGCACCGCACCTGCATTGGGGAAAGGGCCAAAGTATTCACCAGCAAGCTTTCTGTCACCTCTATACATTTGTAAGCGCGGAAACTTTTCATCACGCAGCAAGATATAAGGGTAAGACTTGGAATCTTTAAGCAACACATTGTATCGTGGTTTGATTTGTTTAATAAGGTTGTGTTCTAGCACCAAGGCATCGGCTTCGGATGGCGTGATATTAAATTCAATATCTCGAATCAGGACTACCATAGCTTGAGTACGCAAAGCATCGGGTCGCCGTTGAAAGTAAGAGCTTACACGTTTGCGTAAGTTTCTTGCTTTGCCCACGTATAACACCTTGCGTTTCTCATCCAACATTTGATAAATGCCAGGTTCAGCAGGCAATTCACTCAAAGGGCGGGGCGGTTTAATCCACATATTAGGGTTACGTGCTTGTCATGCCGACCGTAGTGGAGGCATCTTTGCATATAAGACCCCTCAACTTCGTTCGGGGTGACATCGTATTTATATTCATTTGAAAGGTTGGCAGTGAGGGCAAAAGAAGGATGCTCTGCCGCCAAGTACAATCTTTTCAATCGGCTTTTTACAAACCAAACAAGGTTGTTTATCGCGCCCATAGACTTGAAAGCTATGCGCAAAATAACCAGGTTTACCATCGGCTTTGACAAAATCGCTGATGGTGCTGCCACCAGCTTCAATGGCTTCTGCAAGCACAGTTTTAATATGTTGGACTAATAATGCGTATTGTTTGGGTTTCAGGCTGTTCGCCACTTGTGTTGGGTTAATACCAGCGCGAAATAAACTTTCTGATGCATAAATATTACCCACTCCGACCACCACATGATTATCCATGATGGCTTGTTTAATACTAGTTTTACGTGTTTTTAGTATGTTTTGCAGGTAATCATCGCTGAAATCATCTAAAAGTGGCTCTACACCCAATTTAGCGAACCAAGGATGTTGGTCTAAATCATTGGTACGACACAAGCCTGCATAACCAAAGCGGCGCGTGTCTCTATAGCGCAGTGTATTGCCATCGGTAAAAGCTAGCGTGACATGTTCATGTTTGGTTTTAGCCTGATGCTGAGCAAGTACATGAAATTGCCCTGTCATGCCCAAATGCCAAATCAGGGTTTGTCCGTTCTCAAAATGAAACAGTAAATACTTAGCGCGGCGCTCTACGCTTTGAATATGTTGTTGTAGCAATATTGAAAAGTTGGGCAGGGGATAGCGTAGGTTTTTCCCACTATTAGATACAGACACCAGCTTCGCGCCTGTAATCTGCGGCTTTAACCCTGCAATAACGGTTTCAACTTCGGGAAGTTCAGGCATATATGCACCTTTCTAATTCCCCTCTAACTAGAGGGGTGCCCAAAGGGCGGGGTGTGCCAGTCCATATACGATTAAACAGCATAAGTAATCACGATAAAATCCTCAAGCTGTTGCATCACAGCACTGATGTTTTGCTTAACATCTTTATCATCCACACGGTACACAATCAGCCCCAAACCTTTCAAATAACCTTGCCTTTCTTCATCATACGCACCTTTGGCTTGATGGCTTTGTCCGTCTATTTCAATGACTAAGCTTAATGCTTTAACATAAAAATCTACAATATAATGACCAATGATACATTGCCTATCAAAATCAATGCCATGAAATTTTTTATGGTGTACCTGTTGCCAGAATAACACTTCAGATAACACACCAGCTTTACGCAAAGCTTTGGCTTTATCTTTGAGTTTGGAATTACGGGGTAGATTAGCTGTATAACGCTTTAGAATCTTGTGCCCATTGATGAAGAAGGCATCTACCCCGTCAGCCGTTGGCTGCCACCCCTTCAAACTTGAAGGGGAATGACGTGCATTGCCTGCGTTGTTATTCCCCTCTTTGAAGAGGGGTGCCCGATAGGGTGGGGTGTTATTTTGTTCAGGCATTAATCTTTAAGCGTTGCCAATACGGGCGCATGGTCTGAAAACCAAGAATCCGTATAAACTTCAATCTTCTCAAACTTTTTAGCGATTTCAGGTGTGGCGATATGATAATCAATGCGCCAGCCCACGTTGTTGGCTCTAGCTTGCCCGCGATTGGACCACCACGAATATTGTTCTTTTTCTGGGTATAGCGTTCTGAATGTGTCCACAAAACCGCTTTCATCGATTAATGCATCCATCCATGCGCGCTCTTCGGGTAAAAAGCCTGAATTTTTACGATTACCACGCCAGTTTTTCAAATCAATTTCTTTGTGACAGATATTTACATCCGCACAAAGAATAAGTTCGCGTCCTTCATCTTTCAGGCGGTTAAACAATGGCAGAAAACGCTCTAAAAAGCTCATTTTGATGGCTTGGCGCTCATCCGAGCTTGAGCCAGAAGGAAAATACACGCTCATAATGCTTATCTTGCCAAAGTCAGCCATGACAAAGCGACCTTCAAAATCCATATCGCTCCAATCCACATCAGGGTCAATCGAGCCTAAGCCAATATGCACAGCATCGGGTTCAACCTTGGAATACAGGGCAACACCCGAATATCCAGGCTTTTCTGCAATATGATAATAGCGATGGTAACCTTCTGGTTTCGCTTCTTCGGG